>Ga0265780_10004650_pt1 | contig 17605 bp, 17 predicted proteins | sample P1T30metagenome_FD_192432 | JGI IMG/M metagenome (GOLD analysis project Ga0265780, IMG submission 192432) | Plant litter microbial communities from East Loma Ridge, Irvine, California - P1 T30 | ecosystem: Environmental > Terrestrial > Plant litter > Unclassified | place: USA: California...
TGCTGGCCGGGGTGGCGATCTTCTTCTGGTCGCCCGCCCTGCAGCGCCTGCGCCACCCGGTGCTGCTGTTCGACGGCGCCGGCCTGGCGCTGTTCTGCGTCGCCGGCGCCCAGAAGGCGCTGGTGTTCGGCCTGGAGCCGGTGATGGCGGCGCTGCTCGGCATGTTGACCGGCATCGGCGGCGGGGTCGCACGCGACGTGCTGCTGTCGAACGTGCCGGCCGTGTTCAGGTCGGACATCTACGCCGTCGCCGCGCTGGCCGGGGCCACCGTGGTGGTGGCGGGCGACGCCCTGGGACTGCCCAGCACCCCGACCGCGCTGGCCGGCGCCGCCCTGTGCTTCGGCCTGCGCCTGGCCGCCATCCGCTACGGCTGGCACTTGCCTACGGCGCGCACGCCCGAACCGGCCGAGGGCGACCAGGAGGTGGGTCGCGAGGGCCGCGACGGCCGCTAGAAGTACTTGGAGAGGTAGAACGCCCCGGAGTCCGGAAAGATCGTCACGACCCGGGCATTGCCCAGTCGCGGCAGCAGGCGGGCGATCCCTGCCGCCACGCAGGCGCTCGAACCGCCGGCCAGGATGCCCTCTTCCCGCGCCAGCCGATGGATCCAGGCCAGCGCTTCTTCATCCGGCACCTGGACCACGTCGTCGACCACCGCCGGGTCGAACACCGGAGACGGACAGCCCTTGCCGACGCCCTCGATCGCGCTGGAGAATTCGCCGCCGGCCGGCAGGTCGGTCACCAGCTTCCGATAGGCCGAATCCAGGGGCTCGACCCCGATCACGCGGATCGCCGGATTGCGCTCCTTCAGGTAGCGGCCGATGCCCGAGATGGTCCCGCCCGAGCCGACGCCGCACACGAACACGTCGATCTGGCCTTCCATTTGCGCCCACAGTTCGGGCGCGGTGTCGCCATAGTGGGCCTGGCTGTTGAGGGTCGAGCGGTACTGGTCGAGGTGGTGGGCGCCGCCCTGGCTGGCGATCTCCAGGGCCGTCTCCTGGTAGTCGGGACCACGCTCGCCGTCGCACACGCGCACCGTGGCGCCGTAGGCTTCGATGCGCCTGATCTTTTCGCGGCTGGTGGTGACGGGAACGGCGATCTCGCAATCCAGGCCGAGCACCGCGCTTGCCATGGCCAGGGCCGCCCCCGTGTTGCCGGACGAGGCCTCGACCACGCGCGTCGACTCCTGCGGCAGCTTGCGCAGCATGGCCCGCACCATGCGGTCCTTGATGCTGCCGCCGGGGTTCATGAACTCCAGCTTGGCCACCACGTCGGCGCCCGCGAATACGCGGCCGAGCCTGACCACCGGGGTGTTGCCGATCGCTTCCATGACAGATGACTTGATGTGGGACTGCACGCCACTTCCTTTCGAACGGGACCCGCACATGCCCTATCCGTACAACGGATATGCCGGCTGCATGCGAGGCACAACGAACAAGCGCCCGCACAAGGGCGGGCGCTGACGGTGCATCGTCATAACAGGATGCATGACGATTGTAGTGGTTATTCTGCGTCAATGTCAGGAATTTTTTTTGCGCAATTACCCCTAAGCTACTATCCGATATCAATGCGCTGCCGCCGCCCCTGTGCTGGCTTCAGGTGCGCGCGCCCAGGCCCAGGCCCGGCTCCCGCTGGCCGGTGACCGACGGCTCGCCCGGTTCGCGCTGCAACACCTTGCGGTACAACACCCCGGCCAGCGCACCGCCGAGCAAGGGAGTGAGCCAGAACAGCCATAGCTGCGCCATCGCCCAGCCGCCGACGAACAGTGCCGGACCGGTGCTGCGCGCCGGGTTCACCGAGGTGTTCGTCACCGGGATGCTGATCAGGTGCACCAGGGCCAGGGCCAGGCCGATCGCGATGCCGGCGAAACCGACCGGGGCTCGCGTATGGGTCGCCCCCAGCACCACCAGCACGAACATGAAGCTCATCACCAGCTCGCACACGAAGGCCGCCTCGAGCGAATAGCCACCCGGCGAGTGCGCGCCATAACCATTCGCAGCGAAGCCGGCCTGGACGTCGAAGCCAGCCTTGCCGCTCGCGATCACATAGATCAGGGCCGCGGCCAGCATGGCGCCGGCCACCTGGGCCACGACGTAGGGCGCAAGATGGCGCGCCGGGAAGCGCCCGCCGGCCCACAGGCCCACCGATACCGCCGGATTGAAATGGCCGCCGGAGATCGGGCCGAGTGCGTAGGCTGCCGTCAGCACGGTCAGGCCGAAGGCCAGCGAGACCCCGGTCAGGCCGATGCCGACCTCGGGAAAGGTGGCGGCCAGCACGGCGCTGCCGCAGCCGCCCAGCACCAGCCAGAATGTGCCGATAAACTCGGCCAATAGTTTGTTCAACATGACGCTCTCCCCCATCGTGCCGGGCGCACGTACGCCGCGCGCCTGCGGATCGCCATCCTGCTCTGGGCGATGGCAAGTGCCTATTGGACCAAAGGGCGATGCGGGCGAACGGCGCGAGCGCGGGCGCATGGGCCCGTCCTCAGCCAACGCCCTTGTCGACGCCGTCCCCGGCGAACACAGCGCCCGCCTCCAGCTCCAGGGTCTCGCGCACCAGCTGGGCCAGCGACGTCGCGCCCATCTTTTCCATCACCCGGGCGCGGTGCACCTTGATCGTTTTCTCGGCGATGCCCAGGTCGAAGGCGATCTGCTTGTTCAGGCGGCCCGAGACCACATGGCGCAGCACCTGCTGCTCGCGCCGGGTCAGCGTATCGAGGTGGGCGCGGATGCGCTGCAGCTCACACCGCACCGCACGCTCGTGGGCGTCGCGCGCCAGCGCATGCCGGACCGCGTCCACGAAACCGTCCGGCTCAAGCGGCTTGAGCAGGAAGTCATCGGCCCCGGCCTTCATGGCCCGCACGCCCAGTTCGACGTCGCCGCCACCGGCGACGAACACGATGGCGCGCTCGGCGCCGCCCTGCTGGAGTTCGCTCAGCAGGGCCAGGCCGTCCAGCCCGTCCAAGCCCGGACTGCGCACATCGATCACGGCGCAGCCGGGCATTGCGGGATCGTGGGCCTGCAGGAAACCGTCGGTGCGGTCGAAGGCGGCGACACGCAGGCCCGCGGCCTGCAGCAGGCACACCATGTCATTCAGCGCCCCGGCATCGCCGTCGACAAGATAGGTCAGGGGTTCGATCGTATGCATAGGCAACTCCCAGGCAACTCCCGCTACAAGAATGCACCGGAAGCCGCCGGCATATTTCTGAGTCTGCGCCTTCCGCTGTCAACCGTCATCCTGCGCATGCGAGCGCGGTGCAGTCGATTCTAGATGCGCGCCCACCCCCGCGCGGGAGGACAGATGGCATATTTGATATGTCACAAACACCGCTTGCGCTTAGCCAGCCTCCTGTGAAACCAATCTTGAGTAATGCGGTCGTACAGCTCCGGTCTTTCCGTGCAATCCGATTTCGACCGCACTTGAACAATAGAAATCGCCCATCAGAAGCGGAAGCCGACGCCGATATACAGGCCCTGCATCGTCGTGTCCACTTCAATGCGCTCGCCACTGTACTTGGTCTTGAGCTGGCGGTAGCCGAACTTGATCGCGCGGTCCGGCCGCCAGGCATAGCTGGCGCCTACCAGCAACTGCCAGGCGTAATCGCTGCCGTCGAACGCGCCGACATCGAGCTAGCTGACCAGGGTCCAGCGCGGGTCCAGCGGGTAATGGCCGCGCCCCCCGACATAGGGATCGAGCGCGTCCTTGCTCTCGCCGCGCTCCACGCCGCTACGCTCCAGCGTCGGCTTCAGGTAGTTCCAGCGCAGGCCGCCGATCAGGTCGACCGGCGCCGGGCCCTCGAGTGCACGCCAGGCGCCGCCGGGCGTGTACATCTGCTGCACCACTTCCACATCCACCTGGCCGCCGGGCGTGCCGACGTCGTCCGAGAGCTTCATGTAGATGCCGTCGAACAGGATTCCCCAGTGCCCCTTGCGCGCCTCGTAGGCGCCGGCAAGTCCGAAATCGACCTTGTCGATCAGGTCTGAAAAACCGTGCTTGCTCTCGACCCACAGGTGGCCGACCGTGTTGTGCCGTCGAGCCCGGCCGCCCACGGATAGGGCGCGAACTCATAGCTCCAGTGCTCGCCCGCCTGCATCCGTGCGGCGGCCGGGGTGGCCATCGCTGCTAACAGTGCGCAGCTTGCCAGCGCCACTGCCGTCCTGCTCGTGGAACGGTTGTTCATGCCAGCCTCCGATTGTCATTACCTGCGGTTGGGAAGGATCGCGGCACGTCAAGGCAACCCGATGAACAGGTACAGCGACGAACGCCCGCCCTGCGCCAGCCCGGCGCCGAGGTACAGCGGGCCTAGCGGCGTCATGCCGCCGAGGTAGATGGAGGCCGCGGCCTGCCAGCCGTCGAGCCCTGTCTCGGTGTAGCGGTTGCGCGCACTGCCCGCCTCGAGCGACATGCCGATGCGCAGGTCGCCGCTCAGCCCCAGCGGCATGCGGCCGACGATCTTTTCCCCGCGCAGGCTGGCGAAGCGCACGTCGTCGGCCAGGACCTGGTTGCGCACGTAGCCGGACAGGTTCAGGAAGCCGCCGAGCGCGGCGGCATCGGCCAGCGGCAACCGTCCCGAGGTCGAAGCGGTATGGTGCAGCCGCCCATTGATCACATACTCGCCCCAGACGCGCGCCGCACGCAGCTCGGTCGACAGACGACTGTAGTCGCCGTGGTCGTGCCGAAACCAGGCGACCCGCGCCGCCCAGCCGCGGCTGGGAAAGAAGGCGCGGTCGAGCTGGTCGAGGTCGGCCACGGCCTGCCAGCCACGCAAGGTCGTCTCGCCGGTCGGCAGGGACGCCGGGCCGGTCTCGACCGTGGCGTCGTATTTGCGCACCGTGCGTTCCAGGCGCAACTGTCCGACGGTGCCCGCATTCATGCCCAGTCCCAGGCTGGCGCCGCGGCTGCGCAATTCATACTCGGCGATGCGGCGGTCGTCCTGGTAGACATTGAGCCGGTCGTGCGCCAACGCCAGCGCAGGCTGCACGAAGAAGCGCTGGCGCGCCTCGAGCGGCTGGTAGAACTGGGTGAACAGCGTGGCGCGCTCGCCGACCTGGACGCCGGACAGCCATTCGCCGCCAAGCGGATTGAGCCATTTGCGGTGGTAGGCCATGCGCAGCGCGAAGTCGTTTTCCTTGTTCGAGGCCTGCAGGTCGACGCCGAAGCGCAGGTAATCGGGCCCCCAGCTCTTCTCGGTGGGCGTGACCTGCAGGATGCGCCGTTCACGCGTCCCCAGCAGCGCATAGTCGACGCTCTCGAAATCGCCTTCGCCGTACACACGCGCCAGCCCGCTTTCGAGCCGGCGCGTGTCGAGCGGCTGGCCGGGCGCCATATCGAGGTATTCGCCCACCAGCACCGGGTTCACATGACGCAGGCCGGCGATCCGGACGCCGTCGACAAGGGGCGCCGGCGACGGCGGGCTGCGCAGGCGCGCGGTCCAGGCCGCGTAGTCGGCATCCGTCAGCGCGAGGCGCGCCAGCTGCGGCGCCGCCGCCTGGGCAGCCGCCTTTCCGCGTGCGGCGCCTTCGCGGAACTTGGCGAAATCGGCGGCCGTGATGCCTTTCAGGTCGGGCTGGATATAGACGTCGCCAGGTCCCAGTAAGGCGCGCGAAGCCTGGGCATTCTGCTCCGTGAGGATATTGATCATTTGCAGGGACACGCTGGCCAGCGACTCCACCTGCTGCGGCTGCAGCAACGGCGAACCGACGTCGACCGCGATGATGACGTCGGCCTGGCAACGCTCGCGCGCCTCGCGCACCGGCAGGTTGTCGACCAGGCCACCGTCGACCAGGTAGCGGCCCTTGTAGGGCACCGGGGCCAGCACCGCCGGCACGCTCATGCTGGCGCGCATGGCCGCCGCCAGCTCGCCGCTGCGGAACACGACCCGCTCGCCGCTGCCGATGTCGGTGGCCACGATCGACAGCGGTAGCGGCAGGCTCTCGATGGTGCGCTCGCCCTGGTCGGCGCCGACCAGGGCGTTGAAGAACAGCTTGATCTTCTGGCCGCCGACCAGGCCGCGCGCCATGCGCAGGCCCTCCGGAGTGACGCCGGCCTCGAGGCCGGGGTAATAGCTTTGCGCCAGGCGCCGTTCGCGGTAATTGGTCTGGCCGCGGGCGGTTTCGTCCTCGAACAGGTCGTGCCAGTCGACCTTGCCCATGCGTTCCAGCATCTGCGGCGGCGTAAGCCCACCGAGCCAGGCGCCGGCCACCAGCGAACCCATGCTGGTGCCGGCCACGCAGTGCACGGGCACCCGCAAGGCGTCGAGCACCTCGAGTACGCCGACGTGGGCGGTGCCGCGCGCGCCGCCGCCGCCCAGCACGAGGCCGATGCGCGGCCCCGGCTGCGCCCATGCCGCGGGCCAGGCCGAGGTGAAAAGAAGCGCCAACACGAATGCCAGGCGCAGGCAGGTGCTCACCGTCATTGTCCGAATGTCCTTTGCACTGTCGTGGCCGCAGATCGGCCTTGCGGTAGGACCAAAGGGCAATAGGCTTGTTCCGTCGATTCACCCAAGATAACGATGGCCATCAGACTTTTGAGGGATCCTGCAAATGAAAACTTCCATCGGCACAGTGCTTGTGGCCATAGTGCTGGCAGGCTGCCAGTCGAGCCAGACCACGCAACCCGGCGCCGTCGGGACGGCCCAGGCCCAGCGCTCGGGCTTCCTGGGCGACTATTCCCAGCTCAAGCCGGCGCCCGACCGCGATGGCGTCGAGCTGTACATCGACCGCTCGGTCGACTACACGCGCTACACCAAGCTGCTGCTCGATCCGATCCAGGTGCTGGCCACGCCCGCGCCCGGCCAGCCGCCGCCCGCGCCCGAGGCGATCGCGCGCATGAGCGCCGAATTCCAGCAGTCGCTGCAGCGGGCGCTGGCGCCAAGCTACCAGGTCGTCACCGCGCCCGGTCCCGACGTGCTGCGCGTACGCCTCGCGATCACCAATCTGCAGACGGTCAAGCCGCCCACCGGCGCCAGCGACTTCCTGCCGATCAAGGCGCTGTACAACGCCGGGCGCGCGGCGGCCGGCACCTCGCCGCGCCTGGTCGAGATGACCGCCGAGATGGAGGCCCTGGCCCCGGATGGACGGCGGGTCGTCGCCGCCACCGCCACCCGGCGCGGCGACAAGACCCTGCCGCAGGGCGAGCAGATCACCTGGGCTGAACTGCAATCGATCAGCGACTACTGGGCGGGCAACTTCCGCACCCGGCTAGACGAGATACGTGGCAGCGGGACGGCGCGCGCCAGCGCCGACGAATAGGAGGCCGCCGTGTCCATCGCCCGACAGGTGTCCTGCGCCGCCTTGCTTGCAGGCTGCTTCTGCGCCGCCCAGGCCCAGCGCCCGATCGCCTATCCATCCGAGGGCCAGGGCCAGGATCGCCAGGACCGGGATGACGGCCAATGCCAGGTCTGGGCCAGGAAGCAGACCGGCATCGATCCGGCCGCGCTCGCGGCCAATCCACCGCCCCAGGAAACCGGATTGGCCGTGGGCGGCGGCGAGCGGGTGCGCGGCGCCCTGCGCGGGGCCCTCGGCGGCGCGGCCATCGGTGCGATCGGCGGCGATGCCGGCGAAGGCGCGGCCATTGGCGCTGGCGTCGGCACCATCGCCGGCGGCCACCACGCAAGACAGAACCAGGCAGGCCGCAACGCGGCCAACGCCGGCGCGCAGCAGGCCGCGCTCGACGAATACAGCCGCGCCTGGAATGCCTGCATGCGTGGTCGCGGCTACGCTGTCGAGTAGCTACGTCCGCAGGACGCAGCGAAATCCCAGATGACAGGTCGCCGTATCGACCGGATGCGGGTAGCGCGCCGCCGGCCGGTAGCGCCGGCAGTAATTCGGTGCGCACAGGTGCGAGCCGCCCTTGATGGTCTTGCGCCCGATCCCGGGAAGGCCGCCGGGCTGGCCAGCCACATAACTGCCGTCCAGGGCGCCGCCACGTGGCTTCAGCGGCACGCAGCAGGCCTTGTGGGCCGCCGCCTGATGGCGCGCCCGGTACCAGTCCGCCGTCCATTCCCAGACGTTGCCCGCCATCTGGTAGAGGCCATAACCGTTCGGCGCGCAGGCCGACCCGCCGCGGTGGCTTGAAGAACACCATCCCGCCGGGCACCAGCATGCCGGGAATGGCGCCCGGATACAGGGCCGGATCGGGATCGCGCTCGGCCAGCGTCACGTAGCCGTGGCGTCGACGAAGCGTGCGAATTCGGCATTGGTGACGACCGTTGCTGCCATCCAGAAGCCGGATACCCGCACCGGGTGCGGCGGCGCTTCCCCCGGATAGTGGCGGTCGGACCCCATGCGGAACTGCCCGCCGGGGATCCAGACCAGGGATGGCTGCGGTTGTCGAACGTCGACCTGACCATATTGCCGGTGGTGTTCTCGACATACAGCAGGCGGGTGCCGGCGATCGGGACATAGCGCGCGGCGCCGTCGGTCACCACCAGCTCGGTCGGCGCGCTGGCGACATGAATCGCCGGGGCGCCCGCGGCCAGGCGCGGCGCCGGATCGTCCGGTCCCGCCTGGCCGGTCAGCGGATCGGCCAGGTGCGCGTCCGACACCTGGCGCCAGGCGCCCGCTGCGCAGGAAGTCGCCCGCCGCGCGCGCGAACTCGTCGGTCGTGAGGCCTACATAGCACTGCAGCAGGCCGTCCACCATCGCATGCAGTTCGGCATTGTCGCCGCGGTAGTGCTTCTCGATCGCCCCGCCCAGCCAGGCATAGTCGCGTTCCAGCACCGCTTTCCACGGCTGGCGCTCGGCCAGCCCAGGCTCGCGTTCGGCCATGCGCGCCAGCTGGCGGAACAGGAACTCGGACTGGATCGGACCGGGCTTTTCGCACCACAACGTGCCATCATTGTCGAACACGGCGATCCGGCCGGCGGAACGTAGGCGCTGGACTCCTCGTCGGTCACACGCCGCACGAAGTCGACGTCCTCGTCCCGCGCTGGGCCGCCGGTCCAGGATGGCAGCACCGGTATCATGGTCGACTCCTCAGCGCGGCACCAGCGTGTGTCGCCGCAGCCATAGTTGATAGGGGACGGCCGCCATCAGGCCCACGATGACAAACAGCAGGACCGTCGCCCGCACCTCGCCGCCCAGCGAGTTGGCGCTGGCGACGAGCATCGCAATGCCGGGATGGCGCGTCGCGCTCGACAGCGCCAGCGCTACCCGGTCGTGCGGTTCCGGACCTCCCAGCAGGTGGCCGGCCACCAGGCCCGCCAGCACCACGGCAAGGATCGCCAGCACCGTGCCGTCGCCGATCAGGCGCGCCAGCTCGGGCGCCGCGCTTACCAGCACCGGCAGGCAGGCCAGCGCCAGCAAGCCGACAGCGACATTGCCGACCACCGGCGCGGCCTGCGCCGCCGGGCCGGGCGCCAGCGCGCGCAGGCCCAGGCCGAGCCCCAACGGCACGAACAGCGAAACGAAGACCAGCTGCGCCACCGCCAGCGGTCCCACCGCGGCGTGGGCGTCGAACAGCCACGCCAGAATCGCCACCGCCGCCGGCACCGTCACGATCGACAGCACGCCGACCGCCACCAGCAGGCCATAGGCGTAGGGCTTGCGCCCGCCGGAGCGGATTTCCCTGGGCAGCGCGACCGGCGGCAGTGGCGATACCGCCATCAGCACGATCGCGATCTCCACCGATTCCTTCAGCGGCAGCAGCGCCACCAGCAGCGCCGCGACCAGCGGCACCACGACCAGCACCGCCAGCAGGGCGCGCATCAGCAGGCGCGGACGGCGCAACACATACAGGCCGTCGCCCCTGGCGATGTCCAGGCCGATGCAGAGCGCCAGCAGCAGCAGGCTCGCGTGCAGGGCCAGCGCCACCAGTTCGTGCAGCAAGTCCATATCGTCTCTCCACCCAGCGCACGGCCTCCAGTGCGTCGACCATCGATGTTAGCCGCGGCGACCGCGCGGCGGCATTGGACCATGGTCCCAAGGACTGCCGTGTTGGACGAAAGTCCAATAGCGCCGGCGCCAAGGGCGGCGGTAGGCTGTGACAGCCCGCAGCGGCGCCCCCATCGAATTGCCCCCATCCACTTCCCTATGAGGTCACCATGAAGGCACAACCAGGCAACACGAGACGCTTGCTGATGCCGACCGTCCTGGTCGCCGCGCTGGGACTGGTCGCCTGCGCCGGCCAGCCCACCCGCGACGAGACCCAGGCCCGGGTCGACGCCGCCCAGGCCACCCTGAACAACTTCGTGCGCGATCCCGACATGGCCTGGTTCCGCGAACACGTCGGCCACGCCAAGGCGGTCCTGATCAGTCCCGAAATCGTGCAGGCCGGCTTCATCGTGGGCGGATCGGGCGGTTCGGCAGTCCTCATCGCGCGCAAGGGCGATGCCTGGGCCGGCCCGGCCTTCTACCGTATCGCCGCCGGCTCCATCGGACTGCAGGCCGGCGCCCAGGCGTCCGAGATGGTGGCCCTGGTGATGACCGAGAAGGGCCTCAATTCACTACTGTCGACCACGTTCAAGCTGGGCGCCGATGTGAGCGTCGCCGCCGGCCCCGTCGGCGCCGGCACCGGCGCGCCGCTCAATGCCGACATGGTGGTCTATACGCGCTCGAAGGGCCTGTACGGCGGCCTGAACCTGGACGGGACCGTGATCTCTGTCGATGACGGCCGCAACCACGCCTATTATGGGGCGGGGGCGACACCGGTCGAGATCCTGGTCACCCGCAGTGTCAGCAATCCCCACGGCCAGACCCTGGCCCGGGTCGCCTCCAGCGCGGTTAGCGGCGACTCAGGCGATCAGTAGGGGCGCGCCAGCAGGCGGCGCAGCTGGGCCGCCTGGTAGGCGCCGAAGGTGTCGCCGAACAGGCAACGGATCAGGGGGTCGTCGACCACGTCGGCCTCTTGTAGTTCACGCTCGGCATCCGGCTCGAAGCGCGCGTCATTGATGCGCATATACATCGAAGTGAGCGACTCGCCCAGCGCCAGCGCCGCGTACAGCTTGGCTGCCGGGATCTCGGTGCTCCAGCCGAGCGGCCCGGCTGCCTCGTCCACCAGCACCGCGCTGTCGCCATCGAGGCGGTAGTGATAGTGGCAGGCCTGGCCCGCATGGTCGAACACCGACAGCCGCCAGATGCGGGCCCGGTCGAAATAAGACGACCCGGCTTCGGTGTCGCCATACTTGGCCACCAGTCCCTGGTGGCAGTACTGTGTCACGCGCGCCTGTTCGGGCGCGCCCAGCGGCGCGAAATGGCGGGCGATCTCGCCCGTCGGCGGGGGCGCCGCATTGCCCGCATAGGCGTAGTCGACGTCCTGTTCGCCTACCGGGATGACCCAGTCCAGTGGCGGCGCCGGGTGCAGGCCGGCGGCATCGAGCCGCATCGACACCGAGGGGTCCAGGCGCACGACCTGCGCCTCCGGCACGGCCGCGCCCACCTCCTGCGCGAAGCGGGCGTAGGAGATCGGGAAGAAGGCGCGGTTATACCAGGACCACGGCTCTTGCTGGAACTGGCAGGAGCTCGGCACGATATAGCGCGGCGCCAGCGCCCGCAGCTGGTAGATCCACTCCTCGGGCAGGCCGGGCGGCGCGGCGGCGTGGCGCGACGGCGCCAGCACCTCGAGCTCGCGCATGGTCTGGAACGGCCACAGCACCATGTCCCACGGCCCCTGCGCGACCAGCTTGGCGAGCGTGTCGTCGTCGATCCAGGAGTCGACCACATTCAGCACGTTCATGCCGGCGGCGCGCACCTGGAACATCGAATCGACGTCGATATCCATCGCCTCGCGCGGGATGACCGTGAACGGTCCCACCTCGACCGCCCGGTCCAGCGCCAGCGCGTGGACGTTCGTGAACCCCAGCTGGCGCAGCATGTCGAACAACGCCTCGAACTGGCAATACAGGTAGATCGGCGTGGCGCGCTCCAGCAGGTCCAGGCTCTCGAGCGAGCAGTGGTCGTCATGGAAGTGGGAGATGAAGACTGCATCGAAACGCTGGCGCCGGATCGCGTCCAGGTCGAAGCGCACGTCGGGGAAGGCGTGGCAGTTGCGGCTGAACGGGTTCTCGAAGATGGTATCGAAGGCGATACGGCTGCCCTCGCACTCGAAGACATACCCGGCGTGCAGGATCCTCGATATCGTCAACGCCGCCGTGAACTCCTCCATGTACTGCGCCCTCCCCGTGAAAGGCGGCATTCTACACGCCGGCGGCCTGCGGCGGCCCGTCTGGCTGTAGAATCGCGTCTTTGCCCGGCCGCTCCCCATGTCGACATCGCACTCCCAGCAGACTCACTCGGAACTGATCCTCGGACTCGACGACCGTCCGCCCCCGCTGCCCGGCATGCTGGCCGCCCTCCAGCACCTGCTGGCCATCATCGTCCCCATCGTCACGCCGGGCCTCCTGATCTGCCAGGCGCTGGGCGTATCGAGCCGCGACACCAACCTGATCGTCTCGATGTCGCTGGTCGTCTCCGGCATCGCCACCTTCGTCCAATGCCGCCGCTTCGGCCCGTTCGGCGCGGGCCTCTTGATCGTGCAGGGCACCAGCTTCAACTTCGTCGGCCCGCTGATTGCCGGCGGCGCCCTGATGGTCAAGCAGGGGACGCCGGTCGAGGCGGTAATGGCGGCGATCTTCGGCGTCGTGGTGGCCGGCTCCTTCATCGAGATGGGCGTGTCGCGCGTGCTGCCATTCGTCAAGCGCCTGATCACGCCGCTGGTCACGGGCATCGTGGTGCTGATGATCGGCCTCACCCTGATCAAGGTCGGCCTGATCAGCATGGGCGGCGGCTACGCGGCCATGGCCAATGGCAGCTTCGCCAACGGCGAGAACCTGCTGCTCTCCGGCGTGGTGCTGGCCATCATCGTGATCCTGAACCGGGTGCCGGTGGTGTGGATGCGCAGCGCCGCCATCGTCATCGCCCTGGCCGTCGGCTATGCGCTGGCCGGCTGGATGGGCCGGCTGGACTTCAGCGGCATGCACGAGGCCCCGCTGTTCCAGGTGCCCATGCCCCTGCACTTCGGCCTGGGCTTCTCGTGGTCGCTGTTCATCCCGATGATCGTGATCTACCTGGTCACCTCGCTGGAGGCGATCGGCGACGTGACCGCCACCAGCAAGGTCTCGCGCCAGCCGGTCGAAGGGCCGCTGTGGATGCAGCGCATCAAGGGCGGCGTGCTGGTCAACGGCGCCAACTCCCTGCTGGCCGGCATCTTCAACACCTTTCCCAGCTCGATCTTCGCCCAGAACAACGGCGTGATCCAGCTGACCGGCATCGCCAGCCGCCACGTCGGCATGTGGATCGCCCTGTTCCTGGTGATCCTGGGCCTGTTTCCCGCGGTCGCCGGCGTGATCCAGGCGGTGCCGGAGCCGGTGCTGGGCGGCGCGGCCATGGTCATGTTCGGCGCCGTCGCCGCGGCCGGCATCAATATCCTGGCCAGCGTCACGCTCGACCGCCGCGCGCTGCTGGTGATCGCGGTGTCGCTGGCGCTGGGACTGGGCGTGTCCCAGGTGCCCGAATTCCTGGCCCATATGCCGGCCGCGGTGCGTAACGTGCTCGAATCGGGTGTCGCCACCGGCGGGCTGTGCGCGCTGCTACTGAACTGGTTCCTGCCCGAACAGGCGGCGCAGGAGGACGCGCAGTGAACTGGAAACGGCTGGCCAGGGGCGTGCTCGCGCTGGCGGTCGTGGCCGTGACGGCCTGGGGCGCGCTGGCGCTGTGGTTCCAGCTGTCGCCGCGGCCGGCGCTTGCCCTGGCCCTGGTCCTGGGCGGCGCCTGGACCCTGCTCGGTCTGGCCGTGGCGCTGGTACTGGGGCGCGCGCCGGGCTGGCGCCACGAACGCAGGCTGCTGCTGGCCGGGGCGCTGGCGGCGCTCGCGCTGCTGGGATGGTGGCAGTCGCTCGCGCCGTCGCACGACAGGCCCTGGGCCGACGACGTCGCGCGCCTGCTGGAAACGTCGGTCGACGGCGACCGCCTGGAACTGCGCAATGTGCGCGCCTTCGAGTGGCGCACCGAGACCGACTACGCGCCGCGGTGGGAAACCCGGCGCTACGACCTGTCGCGGCTCGAATCGGCAGACCTGATCCTGTCCTATTGGATGGGACCGCACATCGCCCACACGCTGGTGTCGTTCGGCTTCAGTGACGGGCAAAAGCTGGTGTTGTCGCTCGAGATACGCAAGGAACGCGACGAAACCTTCTCGGCAGCGGGCGGATTCTTCCGCAAGTTCGAGCAGGTGATCATCGCCTCCGACGAGCGCGACCTGATCCGCACCCGCAGCAATGTGCGCGGCGAGCAAGTCTATCTGTACCGGCTGCAGGCCACGCAGCCGCAGTTGCGCGCGGTGCTGCTCGACTACCTGGCGCGCGCCGAGCGGCTGCGGCGCCAGCCCGAGTTCTACAATACCCTGACCAGCAACTGCACGACGATCCTGTTCGAGCTGGCGCGCCAGATCGATCCCGCACTGCCGCTCGACTACCGCCTGCTGGCGTCGGGGCACTTCGCCGAATACGCCTACGACCAGGGGGCGCTCACCTCGAGCCTGCCTTACCCGGTCTTGCGCGAGCGTGGCCACATCAATGCGCGCGCACGCGCTTCCGATGCCGGCGGGCACGACTTTTCGCAGGCGATCCGGACCGGCGTGCCGGGCATCGCCGTGCCGGCGGCGCCCACTGTCTCCGATCAACTGTTGAAGATCAATAGGCCCTGATCCCTCCTCGATAGAATCGACTCAAGTTCGATTTGCTCCTGCAACGCTGCCAGGAATCGATAAGGAAACGCAATGGTATCGGGTCGACATCCGCCTCGGCAACGCCAGCCTGGAGCGGCAGCCCAGGACGGCGCCTTTGCCATCATGTTCGTGCCGCTGCTGGTGCTGCTGGTGGCCTTCGCCGGCCTGGCAATGGACATGGGCATGGTCTACAACCGCAAGGTCGAGCTGAGCGGCATGGCCAAGGCCGCCGCGCTGGCCGCGGCCAAGGAACTCAACGGCAAGAGCAGCGGCATCAGTGCCGCCAGGACCCGGGCGCGCGAAGCCGCCGAGCGCTTCACCTACCGCTACGGCGCCATCGTCGAATGGAACGACGCCGCCCTCAGTTTCGGCACCACGCCGGCGCGCGGCGGCGCCTGGGTCGGCGCGGACGGCGCCGGCGACACCGCGGGCTACTTCTATGCGAAGGTGGATACCGCGGCCCTCGGCGCGGCGACCGCCGGCATCAGCACCCTCTTCATGCGCGTCGTCTCGAGCAGCCTGGCCACGGTGGAAGTGGCCGACACCGCAATCGCCGGGCGCGCCGGCATCCAGGCGGTGCCGCTCGCCGTCTGCGCGATGTCGGAAACCGCGGCCAGCGAGCGCGCCAATTCAGACCTGAGCAATCACGAGCTGGTCGAGTACGGCTTCCGGCGCGGCATCAGCTACGACCTGATGCGACTGAACCCGCGCGGCACCACGGCGGCACGCTACATGATCAATCCGGTCATTCCGCCGGGGATGACCAGCACCTCGTTCAATTCCGGCATCCTGGGGCCCTTCGTGTGCGCCGGTTCCCTGTGGATGCCGCGCCTGACCGGCGGCCCGATCCGGGTATCGTCGCTGCCGCAGACGGCGCCGCTGGCCGCGCTGGCCACCCAGCTCAACTCGCGCTTCGATAACTATAGCCAGGACCTGTGCTTTCCCGCCGGCGGAGGACCCGACACCAATATCCGGGCCTATGCCTACGACATCGCTGGCGGTGCGCCATGGATGTCCCCGGCCACCGGCCTTCCGGCAGCCATGACCACTATCGAACGCGGCCGGCTCGAGACCGTGGCCGACATTCCCTACCCGGGCAGCGGGCTGGCCGCCGTCACCGCCAGCTCCTTCGGGCCGCTGTGGTCATATGCCAAGGCCGTCAGGTTCTCGTCCTATAGCGCGGGCGTTCCCGAGCCGTCCGGCGGCTACACGACATTCGCCACCGGCGACTGGCCGAAGCTGTACCGGACCGGCATCACGGCCAACAGATATCCGGGCACGGGCCAGTACACGCCCTACAATCCGCAAAACACCATGGACCCACCCACGGTGGCCACGCCGTCGACCCTGCGCCGGGACTACGCGATACCGCTGCGGCGGGTGCTGTACGTGCCGTTGCTGTCGTGTGCGGGCGCCGCGCCGTCCGGCGCCAATGTCGCGGCCACGGTCCTCGGGGTCGGCAAGTTCTTCATGACGGTGCCCGCTACCGGCGACTCCCTCATCGCCGAGTTCGCCGGCACGGCATCCGAGCAGGCGATCCCCGGCGCAGTGGAGCTCTATCCATGATCTTGGAACTACCCTGGCGCCGGTCCGCCGTCGGCAACCGGCAGCGCGGGGCGGCCGCCGTCGAATTCGCCGTCCTGCTGCCATGCCTGGCCATCGTACTGGCGCCCCTGATCTTTTGCGCGCGCTTCATGTGGCACTACACCGTCGCACACAAGGCGGCGCAGGACGCGGCGCGCTACATGGCCACCGTGCCGGTCGTTGAAATGCGCTCGCCCACCCTCGCCGCCCAGGCCAAGGATGTGGCGATCGAAATCGCGCGCAGGGAGCTTGGCGACCTGGCGCCGGGCGAAGACCTGCGCGACGCCGACGTGCTATGCGATACCAACAGCTGCGGTGTCCGGACCGGCACGGTGCCGCGCACGGTCAAGGTCACGCTGGTGTTCCATATGCACGACCCCATCTTCAATACCTATCTCGGCCCGTACGGCTTGCCGATCGAGGTCGACGTGGTGGCGCCCTATGTCGGCAAATAGTCCGCCCAGGTCGCGTGGGCAGCGCCGCCAGCGCGGCACCGCCGCGGTCGAGTTCGCGCTGCTGGCGTCGCTGTTCTTCCTGCTCGTGTTCGGGATCATCGAGGTGGCGCGCATGCTGTACGTCTACGGCACCCTGCAGGAAGTGACGCGCCGAGCCGCCTCCAGCGCGGCGCACGTGTACCCGACCGACAGCGCCGGCATCGCCCGGCTCAAGTACGCCGCGCTGTTTCGCAGCGGTCCCGGCGAACTCGCGCTGGCGCCGCCGGTGTCGGACGCCCACCTGCAGATCGACTACCTGGCCCTGACCCGCGACCCCGACGACGGTGAACTGAGCCTGGCGCCGGTCGCCTCGGGCTCGATCCCGAATTCCGCCGCGCGCAACCGGCAGGTGTGCATGGCCAATCCGAATGCCGCGAACTGCATCCGCTTCGTCCAGGTGCGCATCTGCGGCACCTCCATCGACGGCGCCGGCGCATGTCCGCTGGTGCGCTCGCGCATGATGCTGCCGCTGGTCGACCTGCGCGTGCCGCTGCACAGGGCGACCACGATCGTGCCGGTGGAATCGTTCGGCTACCAGCCCGGCGAATCCCCCTGCCCCTGCCCCTGAGGGGTTCAGCGGGCCTGCAGTGCCGCGATCCGCTCTTCGATCGGCGGATGGCTCGAGAACAGCGCCATTGCGCCGCCCTTGCCCGAGATGCCGAACGCGCTCATGTTCTTCGGCAGCTCGCCTTCGGCCATGCCGCCCAGGCGGCGCAGGGCCGCGATCATCGGCTGCGGCTGCCCCATGATGCTGGCGGCGCCGCGGTCGGCGCGGAACTCGCGCTGGCGCGAGAACCAGGCCACGATGATGCTGGCCAGGATGCCGAACACGATCTCGCACACGATCACGGTGACCATGTAGCCGATGC
>Ga0265780_10004651_pt1 | contig 17605 bp, 10 predicted proteins | sample P1T30metagenome_FD_192432 | JGI IMG/M metagenome (GOLD analysis project Ga0265780, IMG submission 192432) | Plant litter microbial communities from East Loma Ridge, Irvine, California - P1 T30 | ecosystem: Environmental > Terrestrial > Plant litter > Unclassified | place: USA: California...
CAATTTGCGCGCCATGGCCGATAACTTTATCAGCTTTATATCCACCAAACAGCAACGCTTTGCCGATGGTACCCTGGCCCGCAGCCGGCCTTTGCCTAACACTTTGTGGTTAGATGATATGTTTATGAGCGTGCCTGCCTTAGCGCAAATGGGTAAATTAACCAACGATAATAAATATTACGATGATGCCGTGAAGCAGGTACTGCAATTTAGCGCCCGTATGTTTAACCGCGAAAAAGGGGTTTACATGCACGGCTGGGTGCAGGAAATGGATGTGCACCCGCAGTTTCACTGGGGCCGCGCCAACGGCTGGGCTTTGATGGCCATGACCGAATTATTGGATGTGCTGCCTGTGCAGCATCCGGGCCGTGCGGCAGTACTGGCACAATATCAGGCTTTAGCTAAAGGCTTGGTAGCCTACCAAAGTAGCCAGGGCTTTTGGCATCAGTTGTTAGATCGTAATGATAGTTATCTGGAAACATCGGCCACGGCTATATACGCCTACTGCATGGCCCGGGGCATCAATCAGGGCTGGCTCAACGGCAAAGCGTATGGCCCTGCCACCATACTGGCTTGGAACGCCGTAACTACCAAAGTAAACGCCGAAGGACAGGTAGAAGGCACCTGCGTAGGTACCGGCATGGCCTTCGATCCGGCCTTTTACTATTACCGCCCGGTTAATGTGTTTGCCGCGCATGGGTATGGCCCGGTATTATTAGCTGGTGCAGAGGTGATTAATCTGCTGAAAAAGCACACTTTTGAAGTGAATGATAGTGCGTTGATGATGAAGAATTAAGGGTGTGCTGTGTGATTTGAACTTAGTTTTGTGCTTATAAGTCCCTTTGTTTGCTATGGCCGCAGAGGCCTTTGTTTTTTTTCTTGATAAAAGAACCAAAAATCAAGTTACCTCCGCTATGCTTCTTTGCCGCACAAAGCCTTTACCCTGCAAAGCTGGGCAGCACCACGGACTGTTTAGATTTGCGCCTTTGGCTTCGCCCACACTTGGCCACCGCTACATGCAAATCTAAAAGGCCCCTGCCACGACACAGGCCCTCATGTGCTGCCCCGCTTTCGGCCGAAGCTTGGAGGATGACGAAGAACTCCTACTAACCAGCAAAGTGGAGGTACCTAAGAGAACGCACAACGTTGTGCAGCAACGCTATTTTTCAAAAGAAGCGAGGGCCTGCCAGCGCACCCGGCCGGGAGTGGGCCCTGTGGGCAAAGGCAGGGATTGCGCTGGCTTGATTTTTTTGTTACTTTTTGTATCAAGACAAAAAGTAATGGGCCTCTCCGGCCAAGAGGAGACGAAGGAACATCAGCAGCACAACACAAAGGTTAAAACGCACTAACCCATCGGAATAGGATCAATCGTTCTAAAGAACATCAGGTTGCTTACTTCCTATTAATCAACTTCTACTAACCGCCCCAACAGGCAAAACCTCAAACCCAATTACCTTATTTAACTGATACATGGGCATACCAGCCGGTATCTGTGCTTTAACCTGATTTACGGTAATGTCTTTTACATCATCCAATATAATCGGTACACGTGTTTCGGTGCCCAGGTGGCTTACTTCAACATTATTAAGCTTAACGTTTTTAGCATGGCGGATAAAGAAGCCGTAGGCTGGTAGTACGCCAAACTTTTCAGGTTCGGGGTAAAGCTTTTCATGTTCGGGTACTACCTGCTGTATCTTGCTGGCGGCCGAATCAATAGGGCGGTAGTAGATGCGTATGTTATTCAATTGCAGGTCCTCAATATCATGGCCAGGCAGGCCTGTAATTAACGATGCAAAATGTGAGTCGGCATTGTAGGCAATCAGGTTGCTAATAATCACCCGTTTTAACGTGCCTACCTGTGCACCGGCCGGGGCTCGCATACGGGCGCCCAGGCGTAAAAATATGGGCGAGTTTCCTACATCACGCATGGTAATATTGCTGATTGTAATGTCCTCTAAATTAGCGCCATCAACCGTTTCAAGGGCCAATCCGCGGCAAAACTGGAAAGTGCAATTGGTGATGGTTATATTCTTAAAACCACCATTGCTTTCGGTGCCAAACTTAATACGGCCGGTGGGGCCTTCATGGTCGGGCACGAGGTTAGCTTCTTTGCGCTGGTACGTGCCATCGGCCAGGGTGCCGCGGTCAAAGCCGCTTACGCTGCAATTGGTAATGGTAATATTTTCGCAGGAACGGTTGTAGCCAAGGCCGTAAGAACTTTTTAAGCAAATTCCATCATCCCAGGGCGAATTGACAGCGCAGTTGGCAATGCGCACGTTCTGGCAGCAGTCTATATCCATACCGTCGCGGTTGGTGTCCATGGTTACATTATCAATGGTGAGCAGGTCTACACCCGTAGCCAGCAGGCCGAAATGGCCGCCGTAGAGCAAGGTAAAGTCTTTGAGCATTACATTGCGGCATAGTTTAAGGGCAATGGCCTTGTTACCTTGCCCGGCTTTAGGGTTTGAGCTGCGGGTAAGGCCCTTACCATAAATTTTACCCGGACCAACAATGGCTACATCGGTCAGGTTATCACCCCAGATAAGGCTGTTATGCCAGTGGCTGTGGCCAAAATCTTGATAAGCACCGGCAGCCGGGTTAGGTTCGGGTGCGTCAAAACCGGTTTCGGCGGCTATAAGGGTACAGCCCTGTTCCAGGCGCAAGGTGATCTTACTTTGCAGATGAATGCTGGTGCTTAAATAGCTGCCTGACGGGAAATATACAGTGCCGCCCCCTGCTGCCACTGCCGCATCAATGGCCTGGTTAATGGCTTTGGTATCGAGCGTTTGTCCGTCGCCTTTGGCACCGTAAGTGCGAATGTTGTACCAATTAGGCTGGGCATGAAGCTGCGTAATACTGGTGATCAGCAGTAGAAAAAACATTATCTTTTTCATATAAAAGTTCAATAAACCTCAAATTTCCTTAAAAAATTTAGGTGGTCAATAAACAGGTATTTAACACCTAAAACAGCTTTTATTACTTGCTGTTTTAAAAGGTAATGTAATCGCCAACCTATGTTAAGCACTAGTCACAGACGAGCGCAAGTGAAAGAAGCTGTCATTGCGAGGTACGAAGCAATCTCTGCATAAGCTGAGCCGTCGTCCATGTCTCCGCAGAGATTGCCGCGCTACGCAATGATGATTTTTTAAGCTTACTTCACCTTCTTCACACCCTCACTCGTCATCACCACCCGCTTTATGGTTCCATCGGGATTATAGTACAAATAATCTATACACACCGAGCGGTGATAGCTGCCTGCATCGGGTGTTAGGGCACCGTTATGGTATATAAAGTAATCTTTGCCTTTAAAGGTTATAATAGCCTGGTGGTTGGTATTGGAGTTGCCGGCAATTTCGTTAATAATGCCTTTGTACTGCCAGGGGCCTGTAATGCTGCGGCTCATGGCGTAGGCAATTTTTTCAGGAAACTCATAAGCGTAGCTCAGATAATACCAGCCATTACGCTTGTGCAACCAGGGTGCTTCGGTAAAGTGGGGGAGGCCTGTCACGGTTTCAATGGGACCGTCGAGTTCTGTCATGTTGCTTTTCAGTTTGGCATAGTGCAGGGTGGTGTTGCCCCACATAAGGTATGCCTGGCCATTGTCTTCAATAAAAACGGTAGGGTCAATATCATCCCAGCTGATCTTGCTTTCGGTGGTCATATCATTGGTGATAATGGCCGAACCACGGGCATCCTTAAACGGGCCCAGAGGGTTATCGGCTACGGCAACACCAATAGCCTTGCCATGTATGGTGCCATGTTCAATAGCTACGTACCAGTAAAACTTGCCGTTGCGCTCTATAACCTGCCCGGCCCAGGCATCGTCTTTGGCCCAGGCAAAATCCGTGGTTTTCAAGGGCACGGCGTGTTCTGTCCAGGTCACCATATCGGGTGAGGAAAATACCAGCCAGTCGTGCATTACATAGCGTGCCTGTTTATCGGGTGCTACATCATGGCCAGTGTAAATGTATACCTTGTCTTTATAAACCATAGCGCCAGGATCTGCCGTAAACTTGTGGCGTATAATAGGGTTGCCTGTAGCATGAATAACGGTATCGGCAAGCGTAGAGGCGGGCATATGGGCCTTGTTATTTAGCAATGAAGGCGCGGTAAACAGCAGAGTAACCTTTAAAAGAGTTAAATAATTTAATTTCATTTAAGATTATTAAGTAGCATTATTTGTTGATGTACAATAAGTTGCCGTTTGCAGCAACAGGTACAGATTAATAATAATTGGTAAGGCCTAACCTACATAACTCGCCATTGTTAACTATCCTGTGGTGTCATGTATCTGAATAGTTCTGTATTTTGTTGATAGTGAGTGATTTGCAATAGCGGCTTTTGTATTTCATGATAGTTCAGGATAGATGAAAATGCCTGAGTGAGTACATTGTGCCCTCAAACCAAGTGATAAACAAATATACTGTAAGCAGTTATTTCAGCAATCCAATATTAAAGTAAAGCTATAAATGTTCAATTAAGGTTTATAGGTTTTTAATATATTACGGGCTGTTAAATGATAACTGTTTTCGAGTTAAATTTTACCTATGAAGTTAAACCTTTACACCGGCTGTGTACGCTTTTTAAAGCCGGTTCTATTTGCTGCATTCTTCCTCATTACCAATTTAATGCAGGCAAAGGCTCAATCGGGTACCGGGCAAATCAAATACCTTTCGGGCCGCGATAACCGCACCAAAGTGCAATGGGATTTTTACTGCACCGGCGGCCGTAAAAGCGGCTACTGGACTAAAATTGCCGTACCATCCTGCTGGGAGCAACAAGGTTTTGGGGCTTATAACTATGGGCGCGATTATAAAACCTACGGGAAAAACTTCCGCTTTGCCGATGAGCAGGGTATGTACAAGTTAAACTTCGCCATTCCAAAAGCCTGGGCTAATATGGATGTGTACCTGGTTTTCGAGGGATCGATGACCGATACCGAAGTGAAGATTAACGGCAAAGCCGCCGGCGAAAAACATCAGGGCGCTTTCTACGAGTTTAAATACAACATCAGCAACAAGCTAAAATTTGGTAGTAACAACCTGCTCGAAGCACGGGTAAGCAAAATGAGCGCCGATGCGTCGGTGAACAACGCCGAACGATTGGCCGATTACTGGGTGTTCGGTGGCATATTTCGCCCGGTTTACCTGGCTGCTTACCCTAAACAGCATATTAGCCATATAGCTATTGATGCCAAAGCTAACGGCGATTTTAAGATGCAGGTTTACCCCGAGCATTTGAAGCAAAACTTACAGGTGGTAACACAAATAACCGACCTTAAGGGCAAGGTACTGAAAAGTATGACCTCTAATGTACGGTCGACCGACTCTGTTGTAAATATAGCCGCCAAGGTAAGCAACCCATTACAATGGACCTCCGAAACGCCTAACTTATACAAAGTAAACGTAGCGCTAAAATCGGGTGGCAGCACTATCTATCAAACGACCGAAAAGTTTGGTTTCCGTACCATTGAGATCCGTAAAGGCGATGGTATTTACATTAATGGCGTAAACGTAAAAATGAAGGGCATTAACCGCCATAGCTGGTGGCCCGAAACCGGCCGCACGCTGAACGACGATATACAGCTGATGGACGTAAAGCTGATGAAGGAAATGAACATGAATGCGGTGCGCATGTCGCATTACCCGCCCGATAAAAAGTTTTTGGATATATGCGATTCGCTGGGTTTATACGTGTTAGACGAACTGGCCGGATGGCAAAAAGCTTACAGTACCCCGGCCGGTAAAAAGCTGGTAAAAGAAATGGTACTGCGCGATGAAAATCATCCATCTATTATTTTTTGGGATAACGGCAACGAGGGCGGTACCAACAAGGAACTGGACCAGGAATTTGTGAAATACGATTTCTCTAAACGCCCGGTTATTCACCCGCACCATAAGCCGGGTAATGCGTTTAACGGCATAGACTGTAACCATTACGAAGATTACTACAGCAGCAAGAACATTCTCAACGATTCGCTTATTTACATGCCTACCGAATTTCTGCACGCGCAGGATGATGGCGGCGGCGCTACCGCCATGGCCGATTTTTGGGACCTGCACTGGAAGTCGAAACGCTCGGGCGGCGGTTTTATCTGGGCTTTGGTAGATGAAGGCATTGTACGCACCGACCAAAACGGCATCATCGACGTAAACGGTGTGAACGCCCCCGATGGCGTATTAGGTCCGCATCGAGAAAAGGAAGGCAGCTTTTTTGCCCTGCGCGAGATCTTTTCGCCGGTACATATTACCATGAAAGAACTGCCTGCCAATTTTAACGGCAGCATCCCGGTAGAAAACCGCTTTCATTACACCAACTTAAACCAGTGTACCTTTAACTGGGAACTTATTGATTACCGCAAGCCTAATGAAACTGATGGTGGTTACATCACTAAAAAGAAAGGCACGTTAACCGCACCATCTATAGTGCCTGTAGCTGCCGGCAACCTGCAAATTAACCTGCCTGCCGATTGGAAAACCTACGATGCCTTAACGCTTTCGGCTTATGACCCATTCAAAAACCTGTTGTACCGCTGGGTTTGGAAAAACACCAACGAGCGTTTATTAAATAAGGTAATGGACCTCAGCGGCACTAAACCCGTACAGGTAGCCGAAACCGACAGCACCTTATTGCTCAAGGCCGGCACCATTAGCATGACCTTTAACAAACGCAACGGACAGATCTTAAGCATGACCGGTAATACAGGCGATAACCTGTCGTTTGGTAGCGGACCAATGCCGGTGAGTGGAACTGCTACGTTTAAAGACATCCGTCATCGTACCGAGGCTGATGGCGAACTGGTGGAAGTTACCTATACCGGCGATATGAAATATGCCCGCTGGAAAATGTTTGGGAGCGGCTGGGTAAGTCTGGACTATGAGTATGATTTGCCCAAAGGCGATTATGCTTACTCGGGCATTACCTTTACTTACCCCGAAAACTTTGTACTGGGTGCCAAGTGGCTGGGCAAAGGCCCTTACCGCGTTTGGAAAAACCGCTTACAGGGCGTAGTTGATAACGTTTGGGAAAATGCTTACAACAACACACAAACCGGAAGTGCCCCGTGGATATTTCCGGAATTTAAAGGCTACTTTGCCGATATTGCCTGGATGGAGTTGAACACTGTAGAAGGTAAATTCGTGGTGGCTGCTAAGGAGCCTAACCTGTATGTTCGCTTGTTCGATTTTTACGGTTTGTCGGGTATTAAGCCTTTTCCAAGCCTGCCATCGGGTAACCTATCGTTCCTGGATGCCATACCGGCTATGGGTACCAAACTGGGTTTGAAAATTGACGGAAGTACGGCTAAATTGGGACCCCTTAGCGAGGCTAACCATTTAGGCGGAACTACAAAACGTACATTGTACTTTTACTTCGGACTATTAGAACAGGCCAGCAAAAGTCAGCAGAACTTTAATCGCCCTGTGGTAGATGAATTGTTTGACAGCACGCCATCAACAGCCCCTGCCAAGAAGATAAAAGGGCAATAAGGAGTATGGAATAAATAAACCCGTTATTGCTTCGTACCTCGCAATGACGGTTGAGAGAGAAAAGGAACATGGCAATGAACGCCCAACCGCGTTAGGGATAGCAGCGTAAAGCCCGGAGTGCAGTTTAGCGAAACGAGGACTTGCAGCGGATAGCCAGGGCCGCAGGCAACGCCCTGATTGTAATTCATACGTTTGAGATGAATGTTTAAACGTTTATCGAATAAGAAAACCCGTCATTGCGAGGTACGAAGCAATCCCTGCACGCCAGGTAAGCAAGCTACTTTTCTACGCAGCGATTGCTTCGTACCTCGCAATGACGTAATATAATACCAATACCAATACCAAGAGAAGAACCTATGCAAAAAGTAGCCTTTAAAATGAAGCTTAAACCAGGCTTCAAAGACGAATACCAAAAACGCCACGATGAAATATGGCCCGAGCTTTCGGCTTTGTTGAAAGCAAATGGTATAAGCGATTACACTATTTTTTTGGATGAAGAAACCAATATACTATTTGGTGTACAACTGCTCTCCGGTCAATCGTCGCAAGATTTAGGCACGACCGTAATTGTGCAGAAATGGTGGGCCTACATGGCCGATATTATGGAGACTAACCCCGATAATTCGCCCGTAAGTACACCGCTTACCCAAGTTTTTCATCTCGATTAATACTTTAAAACAAAAAACGCATGTTCATCAAGCGATTTATAGCCATAAGTGTCCTGTGCATAACCGCAGGTGCTGCCATGGCGCAAACCAAGCAGGCCACCGTTTGGCCGGTCGTGAAAACACAAACCCGCCCATGGACCCGCTGGTGGTGGATGGGTAACGCCGTTGATCAAAAAAACATTGGCACCCTGCTGCGTAAATACCAGCAAGCCGGTTTTGGCGGGGTAGAAATTACGCCTATTTATGGTGCCATTGGGTATGAGAGCCGGTATATAGACTACCTGTCGCCCAAGTGGATGGACATGCTCAATTACACTACGCAAACGGCCTCAACTTTGGGCATGGGCGTAGATATGAACACCGGTACCGGCTGGCCTTTTGGCGGACCGCAAATAAAAACGGCCGATGCCGCCACCAAGATCATTATTCAAACCTATAAGCTTGCTCCCGGCGAAATTGTTAAAGAAGCAATCCGTGTAAACGACCCTAAACAGCGCGACGTAGCCGTACTGCAAGCCCTGGTAGCGTACGACGATAAAGGCAACGTAACCAACGTAATGGACAAGGTGGATGCCAGCGGCAATTTTAACATGGCACCGGTTACTGTGAAAACCGAAATTTATGCGGCCTTTGCCGGTAAAACCCTGCAAAAGGTAAAACGTGCTGCGCCGGGTGGCGAAGGGTTTACTTTAGATCACCTTTCTAAAACGGCTACAGATACTTATTTGGCGCGTTTTACCGGTGCTTATAAAAATGGCAGGCCCAATGTAAGAGCCTATTTTAATGATAGCTATGAGGTTTACGGTGCCAGCTGGTCGCCGGGCTTATTCGATGCTTTTCAAAAAGATCATGGATATGATTTGCGCCTGCACCTGCGCGAGCTGATGAGTGCCGATGGTAACGAAATGGTAGGCCGCGTAAAATCGGACTATCGCGAAACCATGAGCAATATGCTGCTGCATAACTTTACCCAAAACTGGACCAACTGGGCGCATGGCTTAAAAAGCATGACTAAGAATCAGTCGCACGGCTCGCCGGGTAATTTGCTCGATCTGTATGGTACGGTAGATATTCCGGAGTGCGAAACCTTTGGTTCGAGCAAGTTCAATATCCCTGGTTTACGCCGCGACAGCGCCGATGTGCGTAATGTTGACCCGGACCCGATCATGTTAAAATTTGCCTCATCGGCAGGGCATGTAAACAGCAAACCGCTCATCTCGAGTGAGACCTTTACCTGGTTAACAGAGCATTTCAAGACCTCGTATTCACAATGTAAACCCGAGGTGGAGCAAATCTTCTTGTCGGGCGTAAACCATGTATTTTATCACGGTACTACCTACTCTCCCGAGGATGTGAAGTTTCCGGGCTGGCTGTTTTATGCATCAATGAATATGGTGCCCGACAATAGCTTGTGGAGCCATGCTACCGGGTTGAACGGCTACATTACCCGTGTACAATCGGTATTGCAAACCGGTAAAGCCGATAATGAAGTGCTGATGTACTGGCCCATATATGATGCCTGGGCACACCCTAAAGGTATGGATATGCCTTTGGCCATTCACGATATTAAAGAGTGGTTAACGCCTACAGCTTTCTATAAAAATGCAAATGATTTGCAGGCAAAAGGATACAGTTTGGATTTTGTATCTGACCTTGCGCTGTCAAAAAGTACAGGCAGCAAGGCCGGTGTTAAAACCAGTGCTAATGCCAATTATAAAGTTTTGGTGGTGCCTGAGTGTACCTTAATGCCAGTAGAAACTTTACGTCAGATATTAAAGCTGGCGGCGGAAGGTGTTACGGTAATATTTCAGAAACTACCCGAAGATGTACCGGGTTTAGCCAACTTGGAAACCCGCCGTGCAGATTTAAAGCAAGCATTGGCTACCTTAAAGTTTGCTAACACCGGTGGTGTAAAACAAGCAGTGGTTGGCGCAGGACGCGTAATGCTTTCGGGCGATTTGGATGATGCTTTAACAGCTGCCGCTGTACCGGCAGAAAAACTGGTGGAAACAGGCTTGAAATTTATCCGTCGCGATGTGAATGGCAATAAGTATTATTACCTGGTTAACCACACCAATAAAGCGGTAGATACCCGCATTCCGTTGAATGGCAAATATGCTTCAGTTACTATCATGGACCCGCAGAGTGGCCGTTATGGTTTGGCATCGGCAACAGCCGCGCAAAATAAAACTAACGTAAGGGTGCAGCTGCAATCGGGCGAAGCGCTTATTTTACTGGCTGCTGTGCAGGCTAAAACCGGCGTTTCGGCATGGAAGTATTTGGATAAACCAACCGGCGAAATTACGCTGGCTAACACCTGGAACCTTAACTTTACTCAAGGCGGCCCTAAATTACCGTCGCCTAAGAAACTGGATAAATTAATTTCATGGACCGACCTGAGCGATACTACGGCCATTAGCTTTTCGGGCACTGGCGTTTACACCAGCACCTTCACGTTACCTGCCAAAACCGCAGGCGAGTACGTGCTCGACTTAGGCCAGGTAGATGAAAGCGCCCGCGTTTGGATCAATGGTAAAGATGCCGGTATTTTGTGGAGTATTCCGTTTAAAACACGCGTAGGATCGTTACTGAAAGCAGGTACCAACACCATTAAAATAGAGGTAGATAACCTGATGGCTAACCGCATCCGCTACATGGATCAGCACAAAATAGAATGGCGCAAGTACCATGAAATTAACTTCGTGAATATTGATTATAAACCGTTTGATGCCGCCAACTGGAAACCTATGCCTTCAGGCTTGTTAGGGCCGGTTAAGCTGGTACAGTATAAGTAAGCCCCTTCATCAGAGGTTAACAAAGCCCGTCATGCCGATGAATATCGACATCTCATGAGAAAGGTGAACATTTGTAAGCATGGCTGTGCTGCATATTAAATCACTTAGCGCATGAGATGCCGATTTTCATCGGCATGACGGCTTTTAGTTTAACGTATTTCACTTTATCATTTATAAATGTAGATTTGATATTTATGAGAAGAAAATATTTTGCCACACTTTGCCTGGCTGCATTAACCTTAAGTAGCATGGCGCAAAAGAGTGTGCCTATTACTATTAACGCCGATAAGGTTACTGCGCAAGTGCAGCCTACCATGTGGGGTGTATTTTTCGAAGACATAAATATGGGTGCCGATGGCGGATTGTATGCCGAACTCATTAAAAACCGGTCGTTCGAGTTTGGAATGCCGCTCATGGGGTGGAGCGTTAAAGGTAAAAAGTTAACCGAGGGCGATGCCCTGGTTTTAAACCGCCAGCAACAGCAACAGGCCAATCCACGGTTTTTGCGCTTAAATGTGCGCAATGCTGCTGTTAAAGGCGATGTTACTTTAAATAATGAAGGTTTTAGGGGGATAGGTACCAAAAAGGGCTTGTCGTACGATTTTTCGATCATGTACCGCCAAGCTTCGCCGGGCGTAAAACTACATGTGGAGTTGCAAGACGATAAAGGCAATGCTATTGGCGAGAGTTTATTGGTACCTACCGAAAGCGGTACTGAATGGCATAAGCAAGGTGTGAACTTTACTTGTAATGCTACGGTGTTGAAGGGTAAATTCCAAATATGGTTTGAGGGTAATGGAACCATCGACTTGGATATGATCTCCCTTTTTCCCGGCGATACCTGGAAAGGCCGCAAAGGTGGTTTACGTGCCGATATGGTCAAAATGTTGGCCGATATGAAACCTGGCTTTATCCGTTTCCCTGGTGGCTGTATTGTGGAAGGTAAAGATTTGGCCAACCGCTATCCCTGGAAAAAGACCTTGGGCCCTATTGAAGACCGCGAACTCAACATTAACCGCTGGAATACTGAATTTAAACACCGCCTCACTACCGATTACTACCAAACCTACGGCTTAGGCTTTTTTGAATACTTCCAGATGGCCGAAGATATTGGCGCCGAACCGCTGCCTATCATTAATTGTGGCATGGCCTGCCAGTATAATACTGCTGAGGTGGTACCTATGGAACAATTAGGGCCTTATGTGCAGGATGCTTTGGATTTAGTGGAGTTTGCCAACGGCGATGTAACCACGCCATGGGGTAAGAGACGTGCCGAAATGGGTCATCCGGCACCCTTCCATTTAAAGATGATGGGCATTGGCAACGAAAATTGGGGCCCTCAATACTTAGAGCGCCTGGCTGTATTTACCAAGGCATTAAAAGAAAAATACCCCGACATTAAAATTGTGAACAGCTCGGGGACCGACCCTAACGGCGAACGTTTTGATTACCTCAATACCTCCCTGCGTAAAACCAAAGCCGATTTAATAGACGAGCATTACTACCGCTCGCCCGAGTGGTTTTTAAGCAATGCCACCCGTTATGATAATTATGATAAAAAAGGCTCTAAAGTGTTTGCCGGCGAGTACGCTGCCCAAAGCGATGGCATAGCCAAACCTACCAATCAAAACAACTGGAGAACCGCCATTGCCGAAGCCGCCTTTATGACCGGCCTGGAGCGCAATGCCGATGTAGTAAATATGGCCTCATACGCCCCGCTGTTTGCCCACGTAGACGGCTGGCAGTGGACACCCGATATGATATGGGTAGACGACCTGCATGTATACGGTACACCAAACTACTACGTACAAAAAATGTACTCGCTGTATAAAGGTACCGGTGTTGTAGGCATTAGCATGAACAATAAAGTTGTTGCCGGGCAAGATAGCTTGTATGCATCAGCCGTTGTTGATAGTAAAACTAATGAGCTGATTTTGAAAGTTGTTAACGCTTCTAATCAGGCACAAACCCGCAACATCTCCATCAAAAGCAGTAAAAAGTTACCGTTAAGTGCCATTAATACTTATATCACTAATGACTTGAAAGCGGTAAACTCGTTCGAAAGATCAACCAATGTTAGTCCGCAAGATGAGCGTATAGCCGTTAAAGGTAAAAACATGGCCTTAACGTTGAAACCCTATTCTTTTAATATAGTAAGGCTGCAATTAAAATAGTTATAGTTTTTGATGGTTAACAAGTAAGCCAACACCCGATGAAGGCTATTTAATATTTTACAAAATAGCTAAAAGCAAGAAGCCGCAAATAACAATTTGCGGCTTTTTTAATGGAGTAAAATTTTTACTGATAATTTTCGCTTACGCGGCTGCTCACTTTGCTTACAGCCTCGTCGGTGTACTGTTTAGCTTTTTCAATCCACTCAGGTGCTCTTTCGTTCCAGTCATCAATAATTGATTTACCGTCTTCTACGCGTTTTTTAGTAATGTGTTTGATGCCGTAGGCAGCAGCTGCGCCTACAATTGCCCATTTTAATAAGCCCATTGTATGTTAATTTTAAGTTGTTTACGTTAAAAACCTTATAGTGCAAGTTTGGTGCCAATAAAGTTTTATTGGTTTGTTATAGTGTATCATTATTGAACGCATGGGTGTGAGATTAGGTGCTAACACAAAATGCTAATATGCCTGTTTAACCCCCATGCGCCGCTTGTTGCAAAAATGGTTTAAAGGACCTATTATTCGCTTATCAAATAAATACTCATCACGGCCCGATGCCAAACGGGTACATACGGCTTTAACCGATCTGTACAATTCGCTTATCAAAACCCCAGGTAAAAGAGGTTTGGTTATTCCGTTCGATGCCGGGAAAGGCAAGTTCGTGATCCTGTCCGATCAGCATAAGGGAGCCCGTAACCACGCAGATGATTTTATGTTATCTGAGAAAAATTACCTGGCTGCGTTAGACTATTATCATGAGCAAAACTACCAATACATTAACCTGGGCGATAGCGAGGAGCTTTGGGAGAACGGCATACTCAGTGTAATAAAATACAACAAGGCCACTTTTGCCAAAGAGCAGTTGTTCCTTCAAAATAATGCCTTCATTAAGATATTTGGCAACCATGACCTGTATTGGGACAACGATCCACTGGCAGGTATTATGCTGCAGCAGATTTACAACCAGCCGGTTAAGATCTACGAAGGATTGATTTTGCAAACCATGGTGAACAATAAGCCGCTAAGCATTTATCTTACCCACGGCCATCAGGGCGATATGCAGAGCGACGGTAACTGGTTTAGCAAGTGGTTTGTGGCTAATGTATGGGGACCATTACAGGCATTTTTAGAAATTAACCCTAACACACCCGCCACAAACGATCATCAGAAAACGCTGCATAACCAAATTATGTACGATTGGAGCAGTCGTCAAAACAACCTGTTGCTTATTACAGGGCATACCCACCAGCCGGTCTTCCGCTCGTTAACACATCTTGAGCGTTTATATATTGATTTGGAGCGTGCGGAGAAAGCCGGAGAGGCCAATAAAGCCAAACAACTGCAACAGCAAATTAACAAGCTAGTGCAAAAGGGCGAAGATAAATTTACCTTTCCGGGTTACCGGCCATCTTATTTTAATAGTGGTTGCTGCTGCTTTGACGATGGTGATATTACCGGGATCGAAATTAGCGAAGGCTGCATGAGGCTAATTAAATGGGAATATAGCTCAACAGGAATATCGGAGCGCTTTATTTTAGAAGAAGCCAAACTACAGGATATTTTAACCGATTTGGCCGTAATTCCACAATAAACTGTATTTAGCAGCCTTTATTTCTAAATTTGCAGCAACGCTATGAATGCAACGCTCCCCTTTTTTAACTTCTCGCAAAAAATAAATTATAAGAACGAAATCCTGGCCGGACTAACAGTAGCCATGACCATGATGCCAGAGTCATTGTCGTTCGCTATACTGGCTGGCTTTCCGCCGTTGGTGGGTTTGTATGCGGCATTCATTATGGGGCTGGTTACTGCAGTATTAGGTGGCAGGCCGGGTTTAGTATCTGGCGGTGCGGGTGCTACTGTAATTACGCTGATAGCCCTCATGAAATCGAACGGGCTTGAATATGTGTTCGCTGCTGTGGCGCTGGCTGGTGTTATACAAATTATGGTTGGCCTGTTTAAATTGGGCAAGTTTATCAGGCTGGTACCACAGCCGGTAATGTATGGCTTTGTAAATGGCCTGGCCGTGGTAATTTTTATGGCGCAGTTAGAGCAATTTAAAACCGTGGTTAATGGACATATTTCCTGGCTAACAGGTCAGCCGCTGTTTATTATGGCGGGTTTAGTGGCCTTAACCATAGCCATTGTAATAATACTGCCGCGTTTTACCAAAGCGGTTCCGCCATCGTTAGTGGCTATTATTGTGGTGTTTATAATTGTGCTGGGTTTTGGAATTCATACCAAAACAGTGAAAGACATTGCCGCGGTAAGCGGAGGGTTTCCGCCGTTTCATATTCCGGCTATTCCGTTTAATTTAGGTACGTTGAAGCTTATTTTTCCTTACTCGCTTATTATGGCGGGTGTAGGGTTAACCGAAGGTTTACTTACCCTTAATTTAGTTGATGAAATAACAGCCACCCGTGGCAACAGCAACCGCGAATGCATAGCCCAGGGCACGGCCAACATATTAAATGGCTTTTTCTTTGGCATGGGCGGCTGCCCTATGATAGCACAAACACTGGTTAATTTATCGGCAGGGGCCAGGGCACGGCTGTCGGGTATTATAGCAGCACTCACCATATTAATGATCATCTTATTTGGTGCGCCAATTATAGAGCGTGTGCCTATGGCGGCACTAACCGGGGTTATGATCATGGTAGCCGTGGGCACGTTCGAGTGGGCCAGCTTCCGCATTATTAATAAAATGCCAAAGCAGGATATTTTTGTGGGAATAACAGTAGCTCTTATTACCGTTTGGCTGCATAACCTGGCACTGGCTGTACTTATAGGGGTAATTATATCGGCCCTGGTATTTGCCTGGGAAAGCGCTAAACGCATCAGGGCTAAAAAGTATGTGGATGCTACGGGTGTAAAGCACTATGAGATATATGGCCCCTTGTTCTTTGGCTCGGTAACGGCCTTTAACGAAAAATTTGATATTGAAAACGACCCTGAACAGGTGATGGTTAATTTTAAAGACAGCCGTGTAGCCGATATGTCGGCTATTGAGGCTTTGAACAAGTTAACCGAGCGTTACCACCAGGCAGGTAAAAAGTTATTTCTTACAAACCTAAGCCGCGATTGTCATACCCTGCTTAAAAATGCAGATGAGGTAATTGAGGTGAATATTGTTGATGACCCTGCTTATCTTGTGGCTACAGAAAAGCGTAAGTAAACCGGAGGGCTAAACACTATCTGTGTCTGCTGCATAGTATTTATTACGAATCCAAAAAGCCAGGTTAACCAGTGCAATTAAGGCCGGCACTTCTACCAGCGGACCAATTACTCCGGCAAAGGCCTGCCCCGAGTTAATGCCAAATACACCAATAGCTACAGCTATGGCCAGTTCAAAGTTATTGCCGGCTGCGGTGAACGCTATTGAAGCACTTTTAGCGTAATCGGCTCCCAGGTATTTACCTGCCAAAAAGCTGATGATAAACATTACTGTAAAATAGATCATCAACGGAATAGCAATGCGCACTACATCAAAAGGAATTTGTACCATGAGCTGTCCTTTTAGGCTAAACATTAACACAATTGTAAATAGCAGGGAAACAAGTGTAATTGGCGATATGAAGTTAATGAACTTTTGCTGATACCATTCACGGCCTTTTGCGTTGATTAATACCAAGCGACTAAGCACACCGGCCGCAAACGGAATGCCCAGGTAAATACCTACACTTTTAGCTATTTCAACAATGGTAATATGAATTTCTAATCCTTTAAAGCCTAAAAGGGGAGGAAGAACGGTAATAAAGAAGTAAGCATATACGCTGTACAGCAATACCTGAAAAATACTATTTAAGGCTACCAGGCCTGCGGCGTACTCGCGGTTACCTTCGGCCAGTTCATTCCAAACAATTACCATCGCTATGCAGCGGGCAATACCAATGAGGATCAAGCCCGTCATGTATTCGGGCTTATCATGCAAAAAGATAAGGGCAAGCATAAACATCAAGATCGGGCCAATAATCCAGTTAAGCAGGAGCGAAGTGCCCAGCACTTTAGTGTTACGGAATACTTGGCCCAGGCTTTCATACTTTACCTTGGCCAGTGGCGGGTACATCATCAAAATAAGCCCTATAGCCAAGGGGATATTAAGGGTGCCATTAGAGTATGAATTGATAAAACCACCCGATGATGGTATAAAGTAGCCGATACTTATACCTAAAGCCATAGCCAGGAAAATCCATAAGGTGAGGTAGCGGTCTAAAAAGCTTAACCGTTTTCTTTCAATAACAGGGTTACAGTTATTGGCGCTCATTAAATGTTATAAATGTTCAGTTACAAATTGTTCACTATAAGACTTGATCATGTCTCGTGTGTTGCGGAACGATTGCATGACCTCTTCTTCACTGCCCGTTGCCTTGGCCGGGTCTGGGAAGTTTTGATGAAAGCGTTCGGCTTTAGTGGGAAAGTATGGGCAGCGTTCTTTGGCGTTATCGCACACGGTGATCACATAATCAAAAGGGATATTGATGTA
>Ga0265780_10004652_pt1 | contig 17602 bp, 13 predicted proteins | sample P1T30metagenome_FD_192432 | JGI IMG/M metagenome (GOLD analysis project Ga0265780, IMG submission 192432) | Plant litter microbial communities from East Loma Ridge, Irvine, California - P1 T30 | ecosystem: Environmental > Terrestrial > Plant litter > Unclassified | place: USA: California...
CTCGACGAACACCGCGCCCTTGCGGCGTAGCGTATCGACGACATGCTTGTTGTGGACGATCTCGTGCCGCACATAGACCGGCGCGCCGTAGCGCTCGATCGCGCGCTCGACGATCTCGATAGCCCTCACCACGCCCGCGCAAAATCCGCGCGGGTTCGCCAAGATCACGCGCAACGCGTTGTCCTTTCCAGCTCAACCATACCATGCAGGAAGACCGGCGGTTCGAAATCCCGCCTCACCGCCTGCGCTGCATATGCGAAGGAATGGGCGAAAATTGAAGCCGAAAAAGGGCAAGCTTTACCGATCGGTATTAAACTGTGCCCGTTCAGCCACGCGTCAGCGGTTTGTGCTAATCGACGCCGGTTGGTATCGGGCCGCAGCGTCCCTACCTGTTTGGCCATTGTGATGGAGTTTCCCATGATCCGCGTTTCCGGCCTGGCGGCGCTGCTGCTCGCGGCCTCAACTGCCGCCCCCGCCACTGCGCAGACCAGCGACCCGGCCGGCGCGCCGGTGCAGGCGCTCGATGACGGCCTGCTCGCGATCATGAAAGGCGGCAAGGCGCTTGGCATATCGGGGCGTTCCGCGAAGATCGCGCCGGTCGTCGATCGCGCGTTCGACATTCCGCTGATGACGCGACTGTCGGTCGGCCCGGCCTGGACGACGACCGCGCCGGCTGACCAGACTGCGTTGGTCGCCGCGATCCGCAAGCTGACAATCGCGCAATATGCCGGCAATTTCGATGGCTGGTCGGGCGAGAGCTTCAAAATCGCCCCGCAGGTCGAGACGCGCGGCACGGACAAGCTGGTCCGCACGACGCTGGTCGCGCCGAAGGGCGATGCGACCGCAATCGCGTACCGGCTGCGCCAGAACGGCGGCCAGTGGAAGATCATCGACGTGTTCTACCAGAATTCGGTCAGCCAGCTCGCCACCCGCCGTTCGGACTTCGCGAGCGTGCTTGCGAAGGGTGGCGCAAAGGCGCTGGTGACGCACCTCAATCAGCTTTCCGCCAAGGCAGCGAACTGATCCGCATGGGAGCTTTGGGGGGCGCGAGCGGTCTGGCGCTCGCGGCATCGCTGATGATGCCGGTGGCGGCAGGTGCGCAGCAGCAGGCAGCGCCGGCGGGTGTGATCGCACCTACGCCGCTGTCACGGGCCGCCGTGTCGCCAGCGGTGAAGGCGACTCGTACCGCGCATTTCAAGGGCGATCCGCTCGAAGGCCTCAATCGCAAGCTCTTCTCGATCCATACTTTCTTTGATCGCATTCTCTTCCGCCCGGTCGCGATGGCGTACAAGGCGGTGGTGCCAAAGATCATCCGTGGAGGCATCCGCCATGTCTTCTCGAACATCGGCGAGCCGGTGGTGTTCGTGAACGACATGCTGCAACTCAAGCCCAAGCGCGCGGTGCGGACGGTGGCGCGCTTCGCGATCAACACGACGATCGGCGTCGGCGGACTGGTCGATGTCGCCAAGACCAACGGGTTCAAGCTGCCGCATCATTCGAACGGCTTCGGTAACACGCTTGGGCGCTATGGCGTCGGGCCGGGGCCGTATTTGTTCCTGCCCTTCCTCGGGCCGACCGACTTCCGCGACCTCGGCGCGGCGCCGGTCGACGGCGCTGTGCTGCCGGTCGCGGTCGGCTTTCCGTTCAACCGGATCGAATATCAGATCCCGCAGGGCGTGCTGGTCGGGCTGGATCTGCGTGCCGAGTCTGATTCCGACCTCAACGCACTTCTAGGTGGCGCGGTCGATCGTTATGCGACGCTGCGTTCGGCGTTTTTGCAGACGCGCGCGGCGGAGGTGTATGCGCTGCGCCACGGCGACGGTGCTTCGGCGAACCCGCTCGATGATCCGCTCGCCGACCCTGCGGGCGGTGGCGGAACATCGCCAGAGATGACCGACCCGCTTACCGATCCGGCGGCATCCGAGAGCCAAACCGCGCCGTCGCCGTCGTTGAGCGATCCGCTGGTCGATCCCGCCGCGCCCTCCCCCGCCCCCGGATACCAAACCGGCCTCGCCGGACCTTAGCGATCCGTTGGCTGATCCGGCGAGCGCGACGCCTACCGCGGTCAAACCTTAACCGCCGTTCAAAACGGCCCGTTCGTCCCGAGCGAAGTCGAGGGACATACCCAAAGCGCAGGCGTTTCGACTTCGCTCGACACGAACGGTTGTGATTAAGCTTTTCCAGGTTCCGTCTTCCTCGGCGGCCCGAGCAAAGCCGGCTCGAAGATCAGTGCGCAGACCAAGGTCCACGCCAGCGAGATCATCAGGATCTTGCCCATGCTCGCGGTGCCGGGGTGGTGCGACAGCCACAGACTGCCGAACGCGCTGCCGGTCGCGAGCGCGCTGAACAGAACCGCGCGCGCGAGGCTCGATTGCAGCAGGTCGGTCGCCCCCGCCCGCCATGCCATCACGAAGTAGATGTGGAAGGCGACGCCGACACCGAACAGAAGCGGAAACGCTATGATGTTGGCGAAGTTGATCGGCTGGCCGATCAGCACGCAACTGCCGAGCGTCAGGAAGCCGGATAGCACCACCGGCGCAAGCGTGAACGCGACTTCGCGCACGTCGCGCAGCACCACGAACAGCAACCCGCTGATGAGCACCAGCGCGAGCACGCCCGCCTCGATGAACGCCCAGGCGATCGTGCCCGCCGCCTCCTGAGTCGCCACCGGCAGGCCCGAGGCGTCTGGCGCGACCGTACGCACCGCCTTGGTGAAGCGGCGCAGCACGGCATTGTCGTTGCTGTCGCCGCGTGGGAAGACCTGAATCAGCGCGCGACCGTCCTTGGCGACCCAGTTGCCGGCGATTTCGGGCGGCAGCGTCGCGCGCGTGATCGGCTCGGCCTGCAAGGTCGCGCGGACCTGATCGAGCATTACGCCGAGGGGAGTAACCAGCACGTAGCTGGCGCGAGCGCGGACTTGCGACGGAGCAGAAGCGAGGCGCGCGAACAGGCCGGCGAGTCGGCGAGCGTCCTGCGCGGGCGTGTCTGTCGCCGTGCCGGCGACTTTGCGGAGTTGCGCGGCGGTGGTGTTGAGCGCGGCGACATTCTCCACGTCCGATGGCGCGGCCGCCATGTCGAACGGATTGATTGTCGGATCGAGCAGCAACGACGCATCCTGAAGCAGCGCGAGTTTCTGCGGCTGATCCTCGGGCACGAAGCCATCCACGGTCACCGCCTCATCCACTTCGGGCAGCTTGGCGAGCCGCGCAGCCAGCGTCTTCGCGGCATCCGCGTTGGGCGCCAGCAGGTTGATCGTGTTGGGGGTACGCAGCGGATCGTGCATCAGATCGGCGAGCGCGCGCATCGCCGGGCCGTTCGGGTTGCGCAGGTGGAGTGGGTTGAAATCGAACTGCACGAACGGCAGCAAGGCGATGCTGAACAGCATCGACGCGGCGAACGCCCACAGCACAGCCTTGCGATGCGTGTGCAGCCAGCGATCGAGCGGCGCCGCCTCGCTGAAGCCGACTTCGCCACGCGGTGCGCCGGGCTTAAGCAGCGTCAGCAGCGCGGGCAGCAACGTGATCGACAGCAGCAGCGCGATCACCATGCCGATCCCGGCGATGATGCCGAGTTCGGAGATGCCGATGTAATCGGTCGGCAGGAACGCGCCGAAGCCTAGGAATACCGCGCCCGCTGCCAGCGCCAGCGGCGCAGACAATGCCGTAGCGGCGCGGCGCAGCGCGTCGGGCGCGTCATAGCCGTCGAGCCGTTCGGCGTTGAAGCGAACGCTGATCTGGATGCCGAAATCGACACCCAGCCCGACGAACAGCGGGATGAATGCCACCGAGATCAGGTTGAGCGTATGCACCGCCAGCATGCCGGCAGCGGTGGTTACGATGAGGCCGGCGATGATCGTCACCACGATCGCTGCGACGATCTTGGCCGATCGCGTAGCCAGCCAGAGCGTGACCAGCATCGCCACCGCCATGATGAGGCCGACGATGCCGATATTCTCTTCGAGCGTGGCGAACTCCTCGTCGGCGAGCGGCACCTCGCCGGTCGTCCGCACCGAGACGCCGTGCGCCGCGTCGAGCCCGAGCTTCGCCGCCTGCTGCTGGATCGCCGCGACGGCATCCTCGCCGGGCTGTAGCGCGCCGTAATCGAGCTTGGGCTGGGCGAGGACCAGCCGGCGGCGTGGCGGGGCTTGTCCACTGCCGGGCGAGGCCATGAGTTCCTGCCACGAGAAATAGGCGGGCTTGCCGCCGAGCGTCGCATCGAGCGCGTCGCCGAGCGAGCGCATCGGCTTGTCGAAATCACCGAGCTTGGCGGCGCCCTGCTCCACCCCCATCAGCGCGGTGCCGAACGCGCCCGCGACGCCGCGCAGCGACGGGTCGCGCGCGAGCGGGCCGAGCAGCGGCTGCGCCTTGATGAGCGCATCGGTCGCGGTCTTCACCTCGCCGACCGAGCCGAACATCAGGCCCTGCTTGGCAAAATATGCCCCGCCATCGGGCCGTTCGACGCGCCGGAAATGTCGAGTGTCGGCGGCGAGCGCATCGGTCAGCTTGGCGGCACCTGCCTCGGCCAGTTCGGGCGTCTTGCCATCGACGATGACCAGCAGCACGTCGGTAAGGTTCGGGAACGCCGCCTCGACCGCCTTTTCGTTCTGCCGCCATGCGACCTTCGGCGAAATCAGCGCCGCCGTGTCGGTGGTCATCGAGAAGCTCGTCGCCGCGTAGGCGAGCGCAACGCCGGCCAGCACAAGGCACGCGAGCGCGGACAGCACAGGCCGGCGCACGCTCGCCGCGACCAGCCGCAGGATCAGCGTGGCGATCAACGCTTTGCGTCGCCGCCGAGGAAATAGCGCAGGCTGAACCTGATCGTCTGCTCGCCGCCCGACGTATCGAACATCGCATCGCTCCATTTCGGCGGACCCAGCTTGATCCGCGCATCGTTCGAAAAGCCGACGCCTTCCTTGGGAATGCCGAACAACGCCTGATCCACTTTGCCGTTGCCATTCTCATCGAGAAAAGCCTGCACCGCGTAACGCCCCGGCGGCAGACCGGCGAGCGAAACCGTGGTGACGCCCACGCGCGCGGGCGCATCGGCGGAGATCGGGCAATCCTTGAGGAACTGTGCCTGCGTACACACGTCGATGTGAACGCGACCGTGCGCGGTGCGAACGTTGCCGATCTCGACATGCAGAATGCCCGCGCCGGTTGCACCTCCGGCCAGCGCGGGCGCACCGATCAGCGCCAGAGCTGCCACACTGGCCCAAGCGCGCACTATACCGAAACCCGAAGTCACGTCCGATCCTGTTCCATTGTCCGCATTGAAGAGTTGCCTCTCGCCCCCCGGCGATGAATGCGGCGTGTATCGCGCTGCCCTGCCCGGTCCAGCATTTTCCCTCCTATCTGGCGAAAATCATTGCGGGTCGATGCTCGTAATCGGCTGCTCATCAGCAGATCCCTTGTCGAAATCTGTGGCGGATTAAGGGTTAACTCACCTTTTTTTGGTTTGGTGCGCCCAACCTGGGGAGATACCAATGCGCGACCTGCCGGCGACGACCACTCTGTCGCACCCTATCAGCCTGCGAGTACAGGACACCGCGCGGGACGCGGGCACCGCCATCGCGATCGAGTCGGCGGGCATCTCGCTGAGCTACGCGGATCTGGACGCCCGCGCTGCCGTGTTGGCCGGCGCGCTCGCGTCGCGTGGCGTAGCACCCGGCGCAACTGTGGCGGTCTGCCTGCCGCGATCGGTCGATCAGATCGTCGCGCTGCTCGCGGTCTGGTATGCCGGAGCCGCCTATCTGCCGCTCGACCCCGCATGGCCCGAGGCACGACTGGCGTCGTTCGTCGAGCGTGCCGGCTGCGCGGCGGTGATCGCGCCGCGCGGTTCGCCGATCGGCACGGTCGCGCCGGAGGACGCGGGCGACATCACGCGAGCGGCGGCAGGCGATCTCGCCTATGTCATCTTCACCTCGGGATCGACCGGCGAGCCGAAGGCCGTCGAAGTCGGGCACGACAATCTCGCCGCGCTGGTCGACTGGCATCTCGCCGCATTCGCCGTCGGCAAGGGAACGCGGAGCGCGCATCTCGCCGGGCTGGGCTTCGACGCGGCGGCGTGGGAGGTGTGGCCCACGCTGTCGGCAGGCGGCACGCTCTGCCTCGCCGACGACGCGGTGCGGCTCGATCCGGCCGCATTGCGCGACTGGCTGGTGCGTGAGCGTATCGAAGTGGCGTTCGCGCCGACCGCCCTCGCGGAGCCGCTCGCAACGATGGACTGGCCGGCGGACGCGGCTTTGCGCGTGCTGCTCACCGGGGCGGACAAGCTGACGGTTCGACCGAAGCACGGCCAGCCGTTCGCGTTCGTCAACAATTATGGCCCGACCGAATGCACCGTCGTCGCGACCTCGGGCGTGGTCGCGGCGGAGGGCACCGCCCTCCCCTCGATCGGCGCGGCGATCACCGGCACGACGGTCCACCTACTCGATCCCAGCGGCGAGGCGGTGATGGCCGGCGCGCCCGGCGAGGTCTGCATCGGCGGCGCGCAGGTCGCGCGCGGCTATCGCGGCGATCCGGCGCTGACCGAGGCGCGCTTCATCACGCATCCGCAATACGGCCGCCTCTACCGCACCGGCGACCTCGCGCTACGGCTGGAGGACGGCGATTACGCCTTCCTCGGTCGCGTCGACGGGCAGGTGAAGGTCCGCGGTCACCGCATCGAACCCGCCGAAGTCGCCGCGGCGCTCAACCGCCTGCCCGAGATCGCGGCAAGCCACGTTCTCGTCCGCGACGGCGACCTCGTCGCTTATGTCACGCTGAACAGCGATGCGACCGCCGGCGCGCTCCGTGCCGCGCTCGGCGAGACTTTGCCCGATTACATGGTGCCGGCGCATTTCGCGCGGCTCGACGCGATGCCGCTCACCGCGAACGGCAAGATCGACGTGCGCGCGTTGCCCGATCCCGCGACGGTCGCGATGACCGAAAGCACCGGCGCGCGCGCGCCCGAAACGCCGACCGAGGTCCGGCTGTTCGAGATCGTCAGCGACGTACTCAGCCACCGCGACTTCGGCGTGGATGACGATTTCTTCCTGCTCGGTGGCCATTCGCTGCTCGGTACGCAGGTCATCATCCGCGCGCGCGACGCATTCGGCGTCGATCTGTCGCTGTTCCATCTGTTCGAGGCGGCGACCATCGCAAAGCTCGCCGACGTCGTCGAAACGCTGATCTTCGCGAAGATCGAGGCGATGAGCGACGAGGAAATCGAGAGGCTATCCGCATAATGGCGACCCGCCCCATCTCCGATCCGTCGCTCAGCCTGTTCCGGCTGCTCGACCCGAATGTGCTGGCCGATCCGTATCCGCTCTATGCGCGGCTGCGGAGCGAAGACCCGGTCTATTGGGACCCGTATCTGCATAGCTGGGTGGTGACTCGCTACAGCGACGTTCATGCCGTGCTGCATAAATTCTCGGCGGATCGCACACCCTCGCCCGACATGATGCGCTCGCTCGGGCTAGGCTCGATCGAGCCGATCGCCGCGGTGATGGTCAAGCAGATGCTGTTCCTCGATCCGCCCAACCACACGATCCTGCGCAAGCTTTGCTCCACCGCGTTCACGCCGCGCCGGGTCGAGGCGCTGGAAGAGCGCGTGGTGTCGGTCGCCAACCGGCTGATCGATGCCGCACTGGCCAAGGGCGAGATGGACGTGATGGCCGATTTCGCCGAGCCGTTCCCCTCGATCGTGTTCGCGCATCTGATGGGCGTGCCCGAGGAGGATCACGCGCAGCTCAAGAAATGGTCGGCGGACTACGCGCAGATGCTCGGCAACTTCTCGCACAACCCGGACGGGATCGCGACCGTGCTGAAAAGCACCGCCGACATGATCGCCTATTTCCAGCACGCGATCCATTCGGGGAACCTCAAGGACGGCCTCGTCAAGTCGCTGGTCGAGGCCGAGATCGACGGCCAGAAGCTGACCGAGGAAGAGGTGATCGCCAACGCGATCGTGACGATGGTCGGCGGGCAGGAAACCACCACCAATCTGATCGGCTGCGGGCTGCTGACGTTGCTGCGCCAGCTCGACAAGCTCGCCGAACTGCGTGATCGGCCCGAGATCATGGACAGCGCGATCGAGGAATTGCTGCGCTACGAAAGCCCATCGCAGCACACCTCGCGGATCTGCACTGAGGATACGCTGATGGGCGGCAAGCTCATCAAGAAGGGCACGCCGGTGATGGCGGTGATGGCCGCCGCCAACCGCGACCCCGAACGTTTCGCCGATCCCGATGCGCTAGATTTCGAGCGCAAGGACAACCGCCATATGGCGTTCGGCTGGGCGGCGCATTTCTGTTTCGGCGCACCGCTCGCGCGGATGGAGGGGCGTATCGCGTTCCGCCTGCTGCTCGAGCGACTCAAGAACCTCTCCTTGCCTGAGCAAAAGCTCGAATGGCGCGAGAACCTCGGCCTGCGCGGCCTCAAGGCTTTACGGGTGACCTTCGCATGAACATGCCTGCCAAGATCGACGCCGCGCAGGCGCGGCGCGAGCTGCTCGCCAAGATGCTCGCCGGCAACGCCGCAAATGCTGCGTCCGTCCCCGAGGCGATCCGTCCGCGTGATCCAGAGCGCACCGTGCCGCTCACCGCCGAGCAGAACCAGCTTTGGCTGCACGCGCAGATGGCGCCGGAGATGCCGCTCTACAACGAGTCGATCACGATCCACCGGCTCGGCCGGTACGATCATGCCGCGATGGAGCGCGCGCTGACCGAGATCGTGCGCCGCCACGCGATCTGGCGCTCGGCGATCGTCGAGATCGAGGGCGAGTATGTGATGCAGGTCGCGCCGTCGACACCGATCTCGCTGGCGATCATCGACATCAGCCATTTTCCGCAAGAGCAGCGCGAGGCCGAGGCGGTACGCCTCGCCACCGAGGATGCGCGCGCGCCGATCGCGCCCGATGTCGCGCCGCTGTTCCGCGCCCGCGTCGTCAAGCTGAGCGATCAGGAACACCGGCTGTACCTGACGCTCCACCACGTCATCTTCGACGGCGTCTCGATCTACAAGACTTTGGTGCCCGAACTGGCGGCGCTGGTCGATGCCTATGAGGCAGGCCGGCCCTCGCCGTTGCCTGAACCGGCGCTGCAATATGCCGATTACGCGGTCTGGCAGGCCGACCGCGAGCAGGGCGACGAATATCGCCGCCAGCTCGATTTCTGGCGAACCCAGCTTGCCGCGCCGATCCCGCGCCTCGAAGTGGTCGGAGATCGCCCCCGCGCGGCGCTGCCCACGCACGCCGGGTCGATGGAGGTGTTCGAGCTCGACACGCCGCTGGTCGAGCGGCTGAAGGAGATCGCGCGCGCGGAAAACGCGACGCTCTATTCGGTGCTGCTCGCCGGCTACAAGGCGATGCTGTTCCGCTATACCGGCGACGAGGACATCATCGTCGGCGGCGTCACCGATACGCGGCGGCGGCCCGAGCTTCAGCCGCTGATGGGCTATTTCCTCAACACGATGGCGATCCGCAGCCGACCGCTCGGCACGACATCGTTCCGCGCCTATCTTGCCGAGGTGAAGCGTAGCGTGATCGGCGCGCTGGGGGCCAGCGACATTCCGTTCGACAAGCTCGTCCGCGCGCTCGACATCAAGCGCGGCACCGGCACGCACCCGCTGTTCAACACATTGTTCTCGATCGAGCCGCCGGTCGATCCGTTCCCGGCGGGCTGGGATCTCACCCAGATGGACGTGACCGTCGGCGCGGCGAAATACGACCTGTACCTCGAGCTCGACGAGCGGCCCGAGGGCGGCATGGCTGGGCGCTTCCTCTATTCGAGCGAGCTGTTCGACCCGGCAACGATCCGCCGCATGGCCGACCATTGGGTGCGACTGCTGGAGGGTGTCGCCGCCGATCCCGAAACACCGCTGGCCAGCCTGCCGATGCTCGCCGACGACGAGCGCACCCGGCTGGCCGCCGAGTGGAACCAGACGACGCGCGACCTCCCGTATGCGAGCGTGGTCGATTGGGTGGCGGCCAAGGCCGCCGCGGAGCCCGATACGGTGGTGATCGAACAGGCCGGTGAAGGCTGGACCTACGCCGAACTCTCCCATTCCGCCGACGCGATCGCCGCCGAACTGGTGTCGCGCGGTGTCGGCCCCGGCGCGCTGGTCGGGCTGTCGCTCGAACGCACGCCGTACATGATCGCGGCGATGCTCGGCGTGGTGAAGGCGGGTGCGGCGTATCTGCCGCTCGACCCGGGCTTTCCGCAGGCGCGCCTCGCGATGATCGTCGAGAGCGCCGAACCCGTACTGATCCTCGTCGAACCCAGCACCGAACACGCGCTGCCGCAGGATGCCGCGCCGCTGGTACGGCTGGACCGGCACTGGCCGCACCGCGCGTTCACGGCGCCTGCGATCGATCCCGAAGCGCCCGCCTATGTGCTCTACACCTCGGGCTCGACCGGTAAGCCCAAGGGCGTCGAGATCCCGCATGCGGCGCTCGTCAACTTCCTCGTCGGCATGGAAGACAGCCTCGGCCTCGCGCCGCGCCAGTCGATCCTCGCGATCACCACTTTGTCGTTCGACATCGCCGAGCTGGAAATCTGGCTGCCGCTCGTCACTGGCGGCAAGGTCCACCTCGCCACGCGCGACACCGCAACCGACATGATCGCGCTGGCCGAGGACATCGTGCGACTCAAGCCCGATATCCTTCAGGCGACCCCGGCGACCTGGCGCGGGCTGATCGAGGCAGGCTGGGAAGGCTCGCCCACCCTCACCGCTTTGTGCGGCGGCGAGAAGTTGCCGCGTGCGCTGGCGGACCAATTGCTGCCGCGTGTCGGCGCTTTGTGGAACATGTACGGCCCGACCGAGACGACGATCTGGTCGACCGTTGCCAAGGTCGAGCCGCGAGGCCCGATCACGATCGGCAGGCCGATCGCCAACACCACGATCCGTATCCTCGACCAGAACGGCAACGACCGCCCGCTCGGCGCGGTCGGTGAGCTGTGCATCGGCGGGCGCGGCGTCGCGATCGGCTATCGCGGGCGACCCGATCTGACCCAAGACAAGTTCATCGACCATATCGATGGCAACGGGGCAGGCGAGCGGCTCTACAAGACCGGCGATCTCGCACGCTGGCGGCCCGACGGGATGCTCGAATGCCTCGGCCGCACCGATCATGAGGAGAAGATTCGCGGTTTCCGCGTCGCGATCGAGGAAGTCGAAGGCGCGCTCGCCGCATTGCCCGGCGTCTCGGCAGCGGTGGTCAAGGCATGGCCCGACCCAAGCGGCGAACGGGCGCTGGTCGGCTATCTGGTCGGCACCGGCGAGGTGGCGGAATGGCGCGAGTTGCTCGGCGCCACCCTGCCCGATTACATGATCCCGACGCGCTTCATCGTGCTAGACGAGCTGCCGCAGACGCCCAATGGCAAGATCGATCGCAAGGCGCTGCCCGAGCCGGGCAAAGCCTCGATCACCGACGACGCGCCGTTGGAGACGCCCGAGCAAACGAGGCTCGCCGCGATCTGGAGCGATGTGCTCAAGGCCGACGTCACATCGCGCAATGCGGACTTCTTCGATCTCGGCGGGCATTCGCTGCTGATCGCGCGGCTGATCCGGCGGATCGCCAAGGATTACGGCGTCAAGCTGCCGATGGCAGCGTTGTTCCAGGCGCCGCGCCTCGCCGACATGGCGGAGATCATCGCATCCGGGAAGGGCATTGAGAACCCGGCGGTCGCGCCGATCCAGCCGAACGGGTCGCAGCCGCCGATCATCTGGCTCGACGGCGGCTCGACCTTCCGCCCGCTCGCCGAGCGGCTCGGCGGCGACCAGCCGTTCTACGGCGTCTCGACCGCCGCGATCATCGAAGCGGCGGGCGGCACGCCCAGCAAGGATTTCCGCAAGACCGCCGATCTCATCATTGCGGCGTTGCGCCAGATCCAGCCGAACGGACCGTACCGGATCGGGGGCTGGTGCACCTCGGGCATCCTCGCCTATGCGGTCGCGACGCAACTGGAAGCAGCGGGCGATGAGGTGCGGCTGCTGATGCTGGCGCATCCGTTCCATCCGGTGCGGGCGCGTCAGCTTGGCGCGGCGCGGTTCTTCCTCAGCAAGTTCAAATACCACCTCGACAAGACGTTCGCGCAGCCGACCGGCAAGCGCTGGCATTATTTCGTCGATCGCTTGCGCGGCCTGTCCGACGCGGCGGCGCTGGCGGGCGGGCGCGAGGCGGTATTGCAGCCGAAGATCCAGTCGCGGCTCGATTATGCCGCCAGCCACTACACGCCGCCGGCCTACAATGGCGACGTGATCCTGTTCCAGCCCGACGATCACCCCGGCGTGCTCGATTTCGTCGAGGACTGGCGCGCGCAGGTGCGCGGCCAGTTCGACGCGCATATCGTGCCAGGCGGCCACCGCACGATGCTTGAACCGCCGAACGTCGAGGTGTTTGCCGACGTGCTGCGTGAACGTCTGGCGCGGGCGAACGCCGAGGCCGCGCGCCAGCGGAGCGCCTGAGCGGGTGGCAGCGGCTGACCTCCACTTCGGCAGCCTTCAGGTCGCTGAGGATGAGGTTGAACGGCTGGCGACGCTGCTCGATCCCGCCGAGCGGTCGCGCGCGGCGCGGTTCGCGTTCGCACGCGACCGGCGGCGCTTCATCGTGCGGCGCGCAAGGTTACGCGAGGTTCTGGCGGACGCGACTCAAACCGCGCCGGAGCGGCTCGCGTACACCGCAAACGCCTATGGCAAGCCGGCGCTGGCGGCTGGCCCCCGCTTCAGCGCGTCGCACTCGAACGAACTTTGGGCGATCGCGCTGTCGGAGCGGGAACTGGGTCTCGACATCGAATATCACCAGCCGAATATCGACTGGCGCGATCTGGCGACCGGGCTGTTCGGCGCGAGCGAATGCGCCGCGCTCGAGGCGCTCGCCGGGGATGATGTGGTGCGCGGCTTCTTCGATTGCTGGGCGCGAAAGGAGGCGTTCGTCAAGGCGATCGGGATGGGATTGTCGTACCCGCTCGATGCGTTCGCTGTTTCGGTGACGCCCGACGCGCGGTTGCTGTCAGGAGCGCACGGGTGGCGTATCGCGAGGGTTGAGCTGGCGGATGGGTATTCCGGTGCGCTGGTCGTTGCGGATGACGGCGAACCGATCGAGATCGTAACACGCCCTTTCCTCCACTTCCGTTTGCCCTGAGCGAAGTCGAAGGGCGTGCCACCAGCGCGGCGCTTGGGGGCACGTGCTTCGACAGGCTCAGCACGAACGGGTGGGTTGCGTTCATACCCGGGCAGTCGCGTAAACGAGATCTATCTTCCCCTCCAGCCGTTCACCCCGAGCGAAGTCGAGGGGCATGCGATACGCATGGTGTCTCGACTTCGCTCGACACGAACGGTTTGCGGGTGGACGTTCACGCCACCTCTTCGACCTGCGGCAGATAGTCGCCATAGCCTTGCGCGACCATGTCGTCGCGGTGGACGAAGCGGAGCGACGCGGAGTTGATGCAATAGCGCAGGCCGCCGCGATCGCGCGGGCCGTCGTCGAAGACGTGGCCGAGGTGGCTGTCGCCGTTCGCCGAGCGGACTTCGGTGCGGACCATGCCGTGCGTCGCGTCACGCAGTTCGGCGACGTTGGCGGGTTCGATCGGCTTTGTGAAGCTCGGCCAGCCGCAGCCGGATTCGAACTTGTCCGACGAGGCGAACAACGGCTCGCCCGAGACGATGTCGACATAGATGCCCGGCTCCTTGTTGTAGAGCAACGGGCCGGTGCCGGGGCGTTCGGTCCCCGATTGCTGGGTCACGCGGAACTGCTCGGGCGTTAGCGCCGCGACGGCGGCGTCGGTCTTCTCATATTTGGCCATGATGAATCTCCGTTCGCCGCCGAATATAGGGCGCGGTCAGGCCGGCTTCCAGTCGCCAGCGGCGGTCACGCCGCAGTCCAATCGAACGGAAGTGGCGCCTCACGGAAGGCGAAGCGATCGAGGTGGCGCGCGACCGCGCCCTTCAAGCCTTCGAGCTGGTCGTCCGAACTCGCGTCGATCCGCACGTCGAGACCCGCGTCGCGCGCGTCGAACGTCACCAGCGCGTCGGCCGGCCAGTCGGCGCCGCGCGCATCCTTGGGGAAGACGATCGTGCCGTGATCGGGGGTGAATTCGACCGCGAGATTGTGCTGCCAGTGCTTGCACACCTGTTGCAGATATTTGCTCGCGCTGTCGGTCGGCACGGTGGCGGTTGCGCTGATGGTCATGTTAAAATCCTTTCTCGCCGGGGCGTCATGCCCCGGCGTAACGATCGCGAGCCGCTTGCGCAGCATCTGCAACCGGGTCATTTCAGAGGCGCTCGATCTTCTGCGCGGCCTCGTCGAGCAGCGCGGTGATCCGGTGGAGCGTCTCGGTATCGACGTCTTCCGCGGTCAGCCGGTTCTGCAAGGCCATGCGCAAATTGCCCATTGCCCGGCGGATCGGCGCGCCATCGGTGCGGGCGCTGTGCTTGCCGACTTCGGCGAGACGCGCGAACAGGATTTCGACCAGTTCGGCATTCTCGATGAGGTGGGCGGTGCCAGCTTCGGTGGCGGTGAACAGCTTCTTGGCGCCCTCGCTCTTGCCGGCTTCGATCAGCCCCATGTCGTCAAGCAACGTCAGCGTGGGATAGACCACGCCGGGGCTGGGCGCATAGGCGCCGCCGGTGAGTTCCTCGATCTGACGAATCAGATCATAGCCGTGGCGCGGCGAGTCCGCGATCAGCTTCAAGAGCACGAGCTTGAGCTCGCCGCCGTCGAACATGCGGCGCGCACGCCCGCCGCCCATTCCGCCGCCGCGACCTTCGCCCCAGCCGCCGAAGCCGCCTCGACCCATGCCGTGGTGGTGGTGATGGCCGTGGCCAAAGCCACCAGCCCGTTTGTTAAAACCAAACATATCGTTCCTTTTCTATAACACGATGGCACTAAGATATATCTTGAGTTGTTTTACGCAAGAGCCGTCGTGCATTTTTTTCCGTGCGCCCTATCTTGGGCGCATGGCCGACCTCTTCGCCGCTTATGATCCCCCCGCCACCACGGAGGTGCCCGACACCGCGCCCCTGGCCGACCGGCTGCGCCCGCAGCGGCTGGAGGATGTCGTCGGGCAGGATCACCTCACCGGCCCCGAGGGCGCGATCGGGCGGATGGTCGCGGCTGGACGGCTGTCGTCGATGATTTTGTGGGGGCCGCCCGGCACCGGCAAGACGACTATCGCGCGGCTGCTTGCCGATGCGGTTGGCTTGCGCTTCGTCGCGATCTCGGCGGTGTTCTCAGGGGTAGCCGATCTCAAGAAGGCGTTCGCCGAGGCGCGCGAGCATGCCCGGATCGGCAAGCGCACGCTCCTGTTCGTGGACGAGATCCATCGCTTCAACCGCGCGCAGCAGGACGGCTTTCTGCCCTATGTCGAGGACGGCACGGTCACTTTGGTCGGGGCGACCACCGAAAATCCGTCGTTCGAACTCAATGCGGCACTGCTCAGCCGCGCACAGGTGCTGATCCTGCGCCGGCTCGACGCCGCCGCGCTGGAACTGCTGCTGTCGCGCGGCGAAGCGCTGGAGAAACGGCCCCTGCCCCTCACCCCCGAGGCGCGCGAGGCGATCGTCGCGAGTGCGGATGGCGACGGGCGCTTTCTGCTCAACCAGGCGGAGACCTTGTTCTCGGTCGATCTGCCCGAGCCCCTCGACGCCGCCGGGCTGTCGGCGTTCCTGCAACGGCGCGTCGCGGTGTACGACAAGGATCGCGAGGGGCATTACAACCTCATTTCCGCGCTGCATAAATCGTTGCGCGGCAGCGATCCTCAGGCGGCGCTCTATTATCTCGCGCGGATGCTTACCGCCGGCGAGGAGCCGCTCTACGTGCTGCGGCGGATCGTGCGCTTCGCCTCGGAGGATATCGGCCTCGCCGACTCGAACGCGCTGGTGGTGTGCCTCGCCGCGAAGGACTCGTACGAGTTCCTCGGCAGCCCCGAAGGCGAGCTCGCGATCGCGCAGGCGTGCCTCTATTGCGCGACCGCGCCGAAATCCAACGCGGCCTACACCGCGCAGAAGGCGGCGTGGCGGGTGGCGAAGGAGACCGGCTCGCTGATGCCGCCCCAGAACATCCTCAACGCGCCGACCAAGCTGATGAAGGACATCGGCTATGGCAAGGACTACGCCTACGATCACGACACCGACGCCGGCTATTCGGGCGCGAACTACTGGCCCGAGGAGATGGCGCCGCAGACCTTCTACACGCCGACCAACCGCGGCCTCGAAAAGCGCATCGCCGAGCGCATGGCGTGGTGGGCGGAGTTGAAGGGCAAGCCATGAGCGTCGCCCCGGCGCAGGCCGGGGCCGCCGGGTTTGGGGCTCTCCCTTCGCCAAGATACGCAGCGGCCCCGGCCTCCGCCGGGGCGACGGGAGTTGGATCGTAGTGCGCTTCACCAAATTCGCGGCGATCGACTGGTCGGGCGCGAAAGGCGCGCGCCACCCTGGCATCGCGCTGGCGGTGTGCGAAAGCGGAGACGCCGCGCCAGTGCTGGTCGATCCGCCGGGCAGCGCATGGTCGCGCACCGAAATCCTCGCATGGCTGAAGGCACATGCCGGGGAGCCGATGCTGATCGGCTTCGACTTCAGCTTCGCGCCGCCCTTTCTTGAACGCGGAGCGTATCTGCCCGGCGAGGATACGCCCGTCACCGCACGCGCGTTCTGGGGCTATGTCGACGCACACAGCCCCGACGCGGATCTCGGCGCGGCTTCGTTTCTGGAAGCGCGGCGCGGTACGCATTTCTATCTCGGCGCGGCCGACGGCCCCAAGGCAGGCTTCCTACATCATCGCCGCTGCGAGATGGCGTACCGCGCGCAAGGCGGCGGCAAGCTCTCGACGCTGTACGATGCGATCGGCGCGGCGCAGGTCGCCAAGGCGAGCTTCGCGGGCATGCGGCTGCTCCACCACCTCGGCGCTGCCATACCGGTCTGGCCGTTCGATCCGGTGCCCAACAGCGGCGCGCTCGTCGTCGAGATCTACACGACGATCGCGGCACGCTCTGCGGGCATGCGCAAGGGGCTGAGCAAGCTGCGCGATGCCGCCGCGCTCGATACAGCGCTCGCGGCGATCGGGTCACGCCCGCACGCCGCGCTCACGCGCTACACCGACCACGCGACCGACGCGATCCTCGCGTCCGCATGGTTGCGCGCGCAGGCCCATCGCGCCGAACCGTGGCGCCCGGACGGACTCACACCCCCGATCGCGCGCACCGAAGGCTGGACGTTCGGTGTCGGATGAACGCCGGAACACGGCCGGCATGACTATGCTGCCGTGACGACGATCTCGCGAAAACCGGGGTGACGGCTAACGTCACCCCAACTTCCAAAATCAGCCGACGATTTCTTCCGGCTTGAAGAAGAACGCGATTTCGGTCGCGGCGTTCTCGTCGCTGTCCGAACCGTGGACCGAGTTCGCCTCGATCGATTCGGCGAGTTCCTTGCGGATCGTTCCGGCGTCGGCATTGGCGGGGTTGGTCGCGCCCATGATGTCGCGGTTGCGCTGCACGGCGTTCTCGCCTTCGAGCACCTGCACGACGACCGGGCCGGAAATCATGAACGTCACCAGATCGTTGAAGAACGGGCGCTCGCGGTGGACGCCGTAGAATTCCTCGGCCTGCTCGCGGCTCATGTGGATGCGC
>Ga0265780_10004653_pt1 | contig 17594 bp, 14 predicted proteins | sample P1T30metagenome_FD_192432 | JGI IMG/M metagenome (GOLD analysis project Ga0265780, IMG submission 192432) | Plant litter microbial communities from East Loma Ridge, Irvine, California - P1 T30 | ecosystem: Environmental > Terrestrial > Plant litter > Unclassified | place: USA: California...
TCAGGTATTCAAAAAGTAAAGGAGACAAATGAACGTGGGGTGGACGGTTTGCCGTCCACGCCACGATGGAGGCCGACCCAACGTGACATGCCACAAAAATGTGGATTGACTTGGTTGTATAGACAACCTAGACTTCAAAGCAGCTTTACGGCGCGCGCCTGGCGCGCGCCGTGTCACCGACCGAAGGAGCCGCCATGTCCCACGATTCGCAACTCGACGATCCACGCTATGACCCGAGCCGGGTCATCCAGGCCCCGCGCGGCACCGAGCTCACTTGCAAGAGCTGGCTGACCGAAGCCGCCTACCGCATGATCCAGAATAATCTCGATGCCGAGGTGGCCGAGAACCCGCAGCGCCTGGTGGTCTACGGCGGCATCGGCCGCGCCGCCCGCAACTGGGCCTGCTACGACCAGATCCTGGCGTCGCTGCGCGAACTGGAAGACGACCAGACCCTCCTGATCCAGTCCGGCAAGCCGGTCGGCGTATTCCAGACCCACCCGGATGCACCGCGCGTGCTGCTGGCGAACTCCAACCTGGTGCCGAAGTGGGCCGACTGGGAACACTTCAACGAGCTCGATCGCAAGGGACTGTTCATGTACGGCCAGATGACGGCCGGCAGCTGGATCTATATCGGCACCCAGGGCATCGTCCAGGGCACCTACGAAACCTTCGCCGAGGCGGGCCGCCAGCACTTTGGCGGCGACATGGCAGGACGCTGGATCCTGACCGCGGGACTCGGCGGCATGGGCGGCGCCCAGCCGCTGGCCGCCAGCTTCGCCGGCGCCGTCTCGCTCACCGTCGAATGCCAGCAGAGCAGCATCGACTTCCGCCTGCGCACCCGCTACCTCGACAAGCAGGCGCGCGATATCGACGAGGCGCTGGCCATGGTCGCCCACCACGTCAAGGGGCGCGATGCCGTCTCGATCGGCCTGCTCGGCAACGCGGCCGAAGTGCTGCCGGAGCTCGTGCGCCGCGCACGAGCAGGTGGCCTGGTGCCCGACATGGTCACCGACCAGACCTCGGCCCACGACCTGATCAACGGCTATCTGCCGCTCGGCTGGACGATCGAGCAGTGGAAGGCGGCGCAGCAGGACCCGGCCCAGCATGCGCGCCTGAAGGCCGAAGCCGCCGCTTCGTGCGCAACCCACGTGCGCGCCATCCTCGACTTCAAGGCAATGGGCTCGTACGCCGTCGACTACGGCAATAATATCCGCCAGGTGGCCAAGGACGAGGGCGTGCAGGATGCCTTCGACTTCCCCGGCTTTGTGCCAGCGTATATCCGGCCGCAGTTCTGCGAAGGGCGCGGGCCGTTCCGCTGGGTGGCGCTGTCTGGCGACCCGGAAGATATCTATAAAACCGACGCCAAGATCAAGGAGCTGTTCCCGCACGACGCTCGAGTCCACCGCTGGCTCGACATGGCGCGCGACCGGATCGCCTTCCAGGGCCTGCCGGCACGCATCTGCTGGCTGGGACTGGGCGAGCGCCATCTGGCCGGCCTGGCCTTTAACGAAATGGTGCGCACGGGCGAGCTGAAAGCGCCGGTGGTGATCGGGCGCGACCACCTCGATACCGGCTCGGTCGCGAGCCCCAACCGCGAAACGGAAGCCATGCGCGACGGCACCGATGCTGTCTCCGACTGGCCGCTGCTGAATGCCTTGCTCAATACCGCCGGCGGCGCCACTTGGGTGTCGCTCCACCACGGCGGCGGTGTGGGCATGGGGTACTCCCAGCATTCCGGCGTCGTGATCGTGGCCGATGGCAGCGACGCCGCGGCCAAGCGGCTGGCGCGCGTGCTGGTGAACGACAGCGCCTCTGGCGTGATGCGCCACGCCGATGCCGGCTACGACAGCGCGATCGACTGCGCCAAGCGCAACGGCCTGAATCTCCCGATGATCAAGTAAAGAAGCAATCATGAATGACAATCACAGCCTCACCCTGCAACCCGGCGCACTGCGCCTGGCCGATCTGCGCGCCGTCTGGGCCGCGCGCGGCCCGTTGACCCTGGCGCCTGAAGCCTGGCCCGGCATCGCCGCCTCCAGCGCCGCCGTCGACGCCATCGTCGCCAAGGGCGACCCGGCCTACGGCATCAATACCGGCTTCGGCATCCTGGCCAAGGCCCATATCCCGAACGACCAGCTGGAGACCCTGCAGCGCAACCTGATCCTGTCGCACGCCGTCGGCACCGGCGAACTGCTGTCGGACACGATCGTGCGCCTGATCCTGCTGACCAAGATCGGCAGCCTGGCGCGCGGTTATTCGGGCGTGCGCCCGGTGATCGTCGAGACCCTGATTGCCCTGTGCAACGCCAACATCATGCCGGCGATTCCGTGCCAGGGCTCGGTCGGCGCTTCGGGCGACCTGGCGCCGCTGGCGCACATGACGCTGGCGATGCTGGGTGTGGGCCCGGTGCGCCATAACGGCGTGCTGGTGGAGGCGGCCGATGCGCTGCGCGCCGCCGGCATCGCACCGATCGTGCTGGGTGCGAAAGAGGGCCTGGCCCTGATCAACGGCACGCAAGTCTCGACCGCGCTGGCGCTGCATGGTCTGTTCATGGCTGAACGCCTGCTGGAAGCCGCAATGGTCACCGGCTCGCTGTCGGTCGACGCGGCGCGCGGGAGCGACGCGCCGTTCGATGCGCGCATCCACGCGGTGCGCGGTCAGCCGGGCCAGATCGCGGCGGCGCAGATTTACCGCGAACTGGTGGCCGGCAGCGCAATCCGCGCCTCACACCTGGTGGGCGATGAGCGGGTACAGGATCCGTACAGCCTGCGCTGCCAGCCGCAGGTGATGGGCGCCGTGATGGACCTGATTGCCAATGCCGGACGCACCCTGCTGATCGAGGCAAACGCCGTCACCGACAATCCGTTGCTGTTTGACGGTGGCGACGGGGGCAGCCAAATTGTCTCGGGCGGTAACTTCCACGCCGAGCCGGTGGCCTTCGCCGCCGACACGCTGGCGCTGGCGATCGCGGAAATCGGCGCGCTGGCCGAACGCCGCATCGCGCTGCTGATCGACGCCAACCTGTCCGGCCTGCCGGCCTTCCTGGTGCGCGAGCCGGGGCTGAACTCCGGCTTCATGATTGCCCACGTCACCGCCGCCGCGCTGGCGTCCGAGAACAAGTCGCTGGCCCACCCGGCCAGTGTCGACAGCCTGCCGACGTCGGCCAACCAGGAAGACCACGTGAGCATGGCCACCTTCGCGGCGCGCCGTCTCGACCAGATGGCGCACAATACGTCGGTAATCGTCGGGATCGAGCTGCTGGCGGCGAGCCAGGGCATCGAGTTCCACCGCCCGCTGCGCAGTTCAAGCACGCTGGAATCGGTGCATGCGCAGCTGCGCCGCCAGGTCGCCCCGTACGACGCGGACCGTTTCTTCGCGCCCGATATCGAGGCGGCGCGCAAGATGGTGGTCGAGGGCACGTTGTCGGCTTCGTGCAAGGAGCTGTTCAGCGTACTGCATCCGTAAATATTCACCCCAGGAGTCGTGATGGAGTTCCGGTTCAAGGCAGGCAGGCTTCCCATGCTGGTATCGATGCCGCATGCGGGCGTCGATATCCCCGACGAAGTGGCGGCCACCCTGGCGCCATGCGCCCAGGCGCGCGCCGACACCGACTGGCACCTGCCGGAACTGTATGGCTTCCTGGACGAGATGGGTATCTCGACCATCTCGGCGCGCTATTCGCGCTACCTGATCGACCTGAACCGCCCGCCCGAGGATACGAACCTGTATCCGGGCCTGGACACCACCGGCCTGTGCCCGCTCGACACCTTCGGGCGCGAGCGTCTGTACCAGGAGGGCATGGAGCCCGACGCGGCCGAAGTACAACGCCGCCTCGATCGCTACTGGCGTCCCTACCATGCGCAGCTGCGCGCCGAACTCGATCGCCTGAAGGCCGAGCATGGCCGCGTGGTGCTGTGGGAAGCGCATTCGATCGCTTCGATCGTGCCGCGCTTCTTCGAAGGCAAGCTGCCGGACCTGAACTTCGGCACCGCCGAAGGCAAGTCGTGCGCGCCGGGGCTGGAGGAAGCAGTGCTGGGCGTGGCGCGCGCCCAGGACCGCTACTCGATCGCATTGAATGGCCGCTTCAAGGGCGGCCACATCACACGTCATTACGGCCAGCCCGCCCTCGGCGTGCACGCGATCCAGCTCGAAAAATGCCAGTGCCTGTACATGAACGAGGCGCCGCCCTTCGAATACCGCCCTGACGTCGCCGGCCAACTGCAGCCGCTGCTGCGCGACATGATGCGCGCCGCGGTCGACTGGGTACGCGCATGACAGCCCTGTTTGCGCGCCATGCGCTGCTGCCGCAGGGCTGGCAGCCTGACGTGCTGATCGAATGGGATAGCCACGGTGATCTGGTCAAGGTCGACGCTGGCGCCAGGGCGCCGCTCAATATCGCGCGCGTCGATTACGTGCTGCCCGGGATGGTCAACCTGCACTCGCACGCCTTCCAGCGCGCGCTGGGCGGTCTGACCGAGCAGGCGGGGGAGGGGCCCGACAGCTTCTGGACCTGGCGCGCGCTGATGTACCGCTTCGCCGCGCGCATCACGCCCGATCAGATCGAGGCCATCGCGGCCCAGCTGTTCGCCGAATGCCTGCGCCACGGCTATACCTCGCTATGCGAATTCCATTACTTGCAGCGTGATGCCGATGGCGCCACGTACGCGCGGCCCGCCGAAACGGCCGAGCGGGTCGCCGCGGCGGGGCAGGTGGCCGGCATGGGCCTGACGCTGCTGCCAGTGCTGTACAGCCACGCCGGCTTCGGCGAACAGCCGCTGGCCCCCGCGCAGGCGCGCTTTCGCACGGATGTGGACGAGGTGCTCGGCATCGTCGAGGCGCTCGGTAGTCTGCGCGGCGGCCAGCTGGAGGTCGGCGCCGCGCCGCACTCGCTGCGCGCCGCCACGGTCGAGCAGATCAACGCCCTTGTCGCAGGCTTGCCACAAGGGCGCCCGCTGCACATCCATATCGCCGAGCAGCAGGGCGAGGTCGAGCAATGCCTGGCGCATGCAGGGCGGCGCCCGGTCGAGTACCTGATGGACCATGTGCAGCTCGATGCGCGCTGGTGCCTGGTGCATGCGACCCACCTGAACGACCTGGAGGTGGCCGCGCTGGCGCATAGTGGCGCCGTCGCCGGCCTGTGCCCGACCACCGAGGCCAACCTGGGCGACGGCCTGTTCCCGCTGGCGCCGTACATCGCGGCCGGCGGACGCATCGGCATCGGCAGCGACAGCCATGTGTCGCAGAGTCCCGTGGAAGAATTGCGCTGGCTCGAGTATGGCCAGCGCCTGCTGCACCAGCAGCGCAACGTCGCGCACGCGCCGGCGCAGCGCCAGGTGGGCGACTACCTGTGGCAGGCTGCGTTGGACGGCGGCGCCCGCGCGGCGGGCCGGCGCGTCGGCGCGCTCGAGGCCGGGCGGCGCGCCGATCTGCTCGTGCTCGACGGCAGCCATCCGAACCTCGATGGCGTATCGGCAGCCGAAGTCCTCGGACGTGTTGTATTCTGCGGGAACGACAACCTGGTGCGTGACGTGCTGTGCGGCGGCCGCTGGGTAGTGCAGGGTGGACGCCACATGGCGCAGGATGCGATCGCCCGGCGCTACCGCCAGGCGCTCAAGGAACTGCGCGCAGCCAGCTAGAGAGGAAGAAATGACTGTCTTGATTCCGTTTGCAGGATTGTCCCCGGTGCCGTGGAAGAACGGCGGCGGCAGCACGATCGAGCTCGCGATCGGCCCGCCGGATGCGGGCATCGACGATTTCGACTGGCGCGTCAGCCTGGCGACCATCGCCGAGGATGGCGCATTCTCGCAGTTCCCCGGCGTGGACCGCACGCTGGCGCTGGTCGACGGCCATGGCATGACGCTGCAGATCGATGGCGAGCCGGCCCTGATCAGCGACGCCGAACCGGTGATCGCCTTCGACGGCAGCTCGGAGGTGCAGGCCAAGCTCAATCGCGGCCCGACGCTCGACTTCAACGCGATGTCACGCAGCGAACGGTGCTGGCACCAGTTCGGCCGCCGGCGCCTGAGCGGCGACTCCACTTTCGTGGCGCGCGCCGACGTGACAGTGCTGTTCCTGGCCGAAGGCGACAGCCTGCAGCTGGCCAGCGACAACGAGCGCGTCGGGCTGGTGCGCTACGACGCGGTGGTGCTCGACCAGGGCACGGTGTGGTCGTTGGAGGCCGGCCAGGCCACCATCTATATCGTCGACGTCCATTACTATTCCGAGGACGACGACGACGCCATGTATGACTGATGGCCAGTACGACCTGCTGTTTACCAACGTCCACCTGGCGACGATGGAGGATGGCTACGGTGAGTTGACCGACGGCGCGCTGGCAGTCAAGGGTGGCCGCATCGCCTGGATCGGCGCGCGTGTTGACGCCCCGGCGGCGCGCCAGGTGCACGACTGCGGCGGCGCCTGGATGACGCCCGGCCTGGTCGATTGCCACACCCACGTAGTCCACGCCGGCAACCGCAGCGGCGAATGGGAAGCGCGCCTGAACGGCGCGACCTATGAAGACATCGCGCGCCAGGGCGGCGGCATCATGTCGACCGTGCGCGCCACGCGTGAAGCCGATATCGAGACGCTGGTCGCCGCCAGCCTGCCGCGCGTGCGGGCCATGCTGGCCGAAGGCGTGACCACGCTCGAAATCAAATCCGGCTACGGCCTTGAACTGGCAGCCGAGGAGCGCATGCTGCGCGCGGCGCGCCGCATCGGTGAACTGCTGCCGGTGCGGGTCGCGACCACCTTCTTGGGCGCCCACGCGCTGCCGCCCGAATTCGCCGGCCGCCAGGACGAGTACATCAGCGAGGTGTGCGAGCATATGCTGCCAATGCTGGCGGAGCAGGGCCTGGTCGACGCCGTGGATGCGTTCTGCGAACGGATCGGGTTTACGCCAGCCCAGACCGAGCACGTGTTCGAGGCGGCACGCCAGCTCGACCTGCCGCTCAAGCTGCACGCCGAGCAGTTATCGGACCAGGGCGGCGCCGAACTGGTAGCGCGCTACAAGGGCCTGTCGGCCGACCACCTCGAGCACCTGACGCCGCAGGGTATTGCCGCGATGGCGCACGCCGGCACGGTAGCGGTGCTGCTGCCCGGCGCGTATTACTTCTTGCGCGAGACGGTGATGCCACCGGTCGCCGCCCTGCGCGAGGCGGGCGTGCCGATGGCGGTGGCGACCGATTGCAATCCCGGCACGTCGCCGATGACTTCGATGCTGCTGGCAATGAATATGGCGTGCACCCTGTGGCGGCTGACGCCGCATGAAGCCCTGCTCGGCGCGACGGCCTATGGCGCGCTGGCGCTGGGTATGCAGGGCGAGATTGGCACGCTCACGGTGGGCAAACGCGCCGACCTGGCGCTGTGGGATATCGCACGGCCGGCCGAGCTGGCGTATGCGATCGGCTTCAATCCCTGCCGGGCCGTGGTCAATGGCGGCGTGTTGCGCATGCCGCAGATTCACGCCTGAGCACCACGCCGTTCGTCCACTCCACGCAACACCTGTTTAAGAATGTTTGCGGCTTGATCGTAGTCAAGCGCGGTTTTCGCACGTGCGCAATGATGAATGAAACGAGAAGTTACTCAAAGACTTACAGCAGTAAGCAAATGTAAAGCTTAATGGTCCGTTAAGTATGCCCACCTATAGTGGGCACTGTGATTTTCCCCTCTCCCCTCCCCATTTGCCAAAATGGGTTTGCCCACGGCGCCAACGCCCCGTGGGCTTTTTCTTGTCCCTACGTTTTTTAGCTGCGCTTGGCTAGCTGGTCCAGGCTGTCGCCAGTGACGCGGCAGATACGCCAGTCCGGCATCACGTCAGCGCCCATGGCCTTGTAGAAGTTAATCGCAGGCTCGTTCCAGTCCAATACCGACCATTCGAAACGACCGCAGCCGCGCTCGAGCGCCAGCTGCGCCAGGCGCTGCAGCATCTGCGTGCCGTAACCCTTGCCGCGGTGCGACTGTTTTACGTACAGGTCTTCCAGATATAAACCCTTCTTGGTGAGGAAGGTCGAGAAGTTATGGAAGAACAGGGCGAAGGTGACGACTTCGCCATGCTCTTCGCCGACAATGGCTTCGCAGGCGGGATGTGCGCCGAACAGGCCTTCGTGCAGCAGGGCTTCGGTGGCGACCACCATGTGCTCGAGTTTTTCGAACACGGCCAGCTCGACGATCATGGCGTGGATGTGGGCGACGTCCGCCGGCTGGGCAGGGCGGATGGAAAATACGGTATCAAGACTCATGGGGATTCGATGGCGTTGTTCAGGTTAGCGGACTGCACGCTCTTGGGCGCCGGTGCGCGCACGGCCCAGGCCACGCTGGCCAGGCACAGCACCATGCCGAGGAACTCGAGCAGGCCGGGGCGATAGTCCTCGAGCTGGACCGACAGCAGGACCGACAACACTGGCGTGACGACGCCGATGTACACGGCCTTGTTGGCGCCGATCCGGCCGATCAGGGTGAAGTAGGCGAAGAAGGCGATCACCGAGCCGAAGATCGACAGGTAGAACAGGCCGGCCCAGTAGGTGTCGCTGTCCGGCAGATTGAAGGTGTCGCCGGTGGCCAGCGACCACACCGCCACCATCGACGTGCCCCACAGCATCGACCAGGCCATCGTCAGTGGCAGGTTGGACGATTGCTCCTTGACCTTGGCGACCACGATGCTGCCGGCCGAACTGGCCAGCGTCGCCGCCAGCGCCAGCACCACGCCGGCCAGGAAGTGGCCATCGCCGCCTGACTGCAACTCTTGCCAGGCGTCGCCGATCGAGTGCCAGAACAGCAGCGCCACACCGACGGTGGCGACTGCGCCGCAAGCCCAGGTGCGGCGGCTGATGGCGGTACCGAAGAAGATGCGGCTCCAGATCGGGGTCCAGAACACCATCAGCGCGAACATCACGGCCACCAGGCCCGAGACGATGTGCTGCTCCGATTCATAGGTGCAGATGTACGAGATGCCGAAGGTCAGCCCGCCCTGCAGCGCCATCCAGCGGTGGGTGCGCCACGGCAGCGTCAGGCGGTCGCGCCGTACGATGCAGATGGCGAACAGCGCGGCGGCCGCGATGAAGAAACGGTAGGCGACCGAGACCGCCGGGGCCGTGTGCCCCAGCTGCAAGGTGATGGCCCAGTAGGTCGAGCCCCAGATCAAGGAGGCGACGATAAAGAGGACGGGAGAGGACATCACGGGAGTATAGTGCGCCCGCATCGTTCCTGCCGGCATCTTTGAAAACAATGATCGGGTTATCTGTGTCGGATGTACAACGTAGGGTTGGCGGCTACGCCGCCGACGCGGTGATTGTTAACGGTACCGATGTCGTGCCAGATGATGGTGCTGCCAACCATCACCGCGTCGGCGGCGAAGCCGCCAACCCTACCAGGCCAATCGCATTCTCCGGTACAAGAAGCTCAGCACAAACAGCGGCCCGATCAGCAAAAAGCGCAGGTCATCGAAAAACGACGGCTTCTTGCCCTCGATAATATGACCGATGAATTGCCCGATCCAGGCGACGACAAACACGCCGACCGAGGTCACCAGCACAGTCCCGCTCGGCAACATGTTCAGGAACCCCAGCATGACAGCCGCCATCGCCGCCATCCCCAAGGCGAACGGACGCGACAGCCTGACGTAATACACCAGCGCCGCCCCGGTCACGATCAGCGCCACCGCAGGGTGAATCGCCCACAGGATGCCCAGCAGGCTGAACACGATCGCCGGAATACATACGAAGTGAATCAGTTCATTGACGGGGTTGCGGTGGCTCTCGGCATACTGGGCCAGCAGAATATCGATATCGCGCGGCGTAGAAGCAAATTCCATGGCGTTCGTCTCCTGTTATTGTAAAGACGATTCTACGCCCGCTTCAGTCGCTCTGTCCCAACTGCCGCGCTCCCGGTGGCAGCGCCGGCACCGGCGCAGTCGTGTCCGCCGGCTGCAGGCGCAGATGGGGATTGTTCGCGAACAGCTCTGAAATCCATTCGACAAATACGCGCACCTTGGCCGATAGATGGCGGTTATGCGGATACACCACGTGCACCGGCAGCGGGTCGCAGCGCCATTCCGGCAGCAGGCGCACCATCTTGCCAGTGGCCAGGTGTTCATTCAGCAGATAATCGGTCATATTGATCACGCCCAGTCCCGACAAGCCAGCCTGGATGTACGCGTTCGAATCGTTCAGCGCGATCACGCCTGGCAAGGTCATCTCGATGCGCTCGCCATCACGCGTATAGTCCCAGTTCGAGATCTTGCCGCTCTTGGCCGAGAAATAGTTCACGCAGCGATGCCGCTCCAGGTCGCGCGGATGCAGCGGCATGCCGTAGCGTTCGACGTACGCGGGCGAGGCGCAGGTGACGAAGTTGACCACGCCCACGCGGCGCGCAATCAGGTTGGTGTCGAACAGTTCCCCGCCGCGCACAGCGCAATCGACGCCTTCCTCGACCAGGTCCACCGGCCGGTCGGTCGTGCCGAGTTCGAGCGTGATATCCGGATAGCGTTCGAAGAAGTCGGGCAGGGCGGGAATCAATATCTCGGTCGACAGACCGGTGGGCGTATCAACCCGCAACCGTCCACTCGGGCTGAAACGGTGGCGCGACAGCGATTCTTCGGCATCGCGCACGTCCGACAGGATGCGCACGCAGCGCTCATAATAGGCGGCGCCGTCGGAAGTCACCGACACATGGCGCGTCGTGCGGTGCAGCAGTTTGGACGCGAGCGAGGTTTCCAGCTCCTTGATCAAGGTGGACACCGTCGCCTTGGGCAACTGCAGGGTTTCCGCCGCGCGCGTAAAGCTGCCGGCATCGACGACCTGCACAAATACTTCCATGGCCTGGAGCTTGTTCATCTCTCCTCCGAACTAAAAATACCGCGATTGTTCAGCAATCCGAACAATCAATTCGGTATTGCCATCTTTATCTGATTGTAGTTGAAGACTATTATGTGTGCATCGCAACAAAGTATTTACTAAGAAGACGGAGCAGGACATGACGATGCGCGGCATACAAGACGGGATTTTCACCACGGTAGCAGTCGCACTGAGCGGCGTCGCACTGGCGGCCCTGCTGTGCACCGACGCCTACTCGCGCGCTGCCGGCGCCGAGGCGCGCGGCGTCCATGCGCTGTCGCTTGAAATGCAGATGAGCTGCGCGGGCGATTGCGCCGACATCGATGAGCGCATCGTCCAGCTCCAGAAGCAGGGGGGTGCCCGATGAGCGCCATGCTCGAGCCGCTCGACCGCACCCTGAAAGTGCGCGAGCTCCAGGTTGGCGGCGCCACCGGGCCGCTCGACGCGCGACTGTATGCCGCAGGCGCGGCGACCAAGCGCGACATGCTGGTGGTGTTCTTCCACGGCGGCGGCTTCGACAGCGGCGACCTGGAAGACGCGGACGACTTCCTGCGCACCCTGGCCGAGTGCGACCACCTGCCGGTGGTGCTGGCGTCCGGCTACACCCTGGCGACTACCAGTCCGTTCCCGGCGGCGGTCGAGGATGCGCATGCGGTGCTGCAGTGGGCCAAGAAGAACAAGACCAAGCTTGGCTGGAATGGCAAATACCTGGTGGCGGCCGGCATCGAAGCTGGCGCCAACCTGGCCGCGGTGTGCGCGCTGATGTCGCGCGACCGTGGTGGCCCGGCCCTGGCGGGCCAGATCCTGGTCATGCCGATGCTCGATCCGGCCCTGAGCACCGGCTCGATGCGCCAGATGACGTTCTGCCCCGATCGCGAAAAAGCGGCCACCGTGTGCGCGGCCGCCTACCGCGGCTACCTGCCGCATGCCGCCGACCGCTCGCATCCGTATGCAGCGCCGCTGCATTCGAGCCGGCTCAAGAACCTGGCGCCAGCCCTGATCCTGTCGGCCGAAGACGATCCATTACGCGACGAGGCTGAACAATATGGCGCCAAGCTGATCAACGCCGGCATCTGTACCACGGTGCGACGCATGGCCGTGTCCCAGGTGCAAGACATGAACGGACGCAATGAATGCGCCTGCAAATGGCAGGCCATGGGTGAAATCGCCAGCTTCCTGGCGCGACTGGAGGAGCGCGGGGGCGCCTGACCGCTCAGCACTCGTCGACTATCCCGCCCGGCCAGACCGGGCCAGCCAACACATCGAACAACGCTATGCCAAAAGGCATAGTGCGGGCCCCGTTGTAACTGCGTCTTCCGCATCTTATTCGGGTAAGTAAGAGTACATCACTATTGGAGGGTCGCCATGAATCACAACGAGCAGGCACGGGGCCGGCGTTTGCAGGCAATGTGCGGCTAGGGGCTAGGGGCTAGGGGCTAGGGGCTAGCGTTAGCGCCGCCGGCATCTGACCGGCCGCATTTCCCGACAACTCATCTGAATTTTTTTCCGTGCTGCGGCGCGGAGGGGCTTCTGTTTGCCGGCGTTTCGCCCGACACGACATGTCGGCGACACCGGATGCGTTTTTATTGTCGTTTTCAATCGTCGTATTTCATCGTTCTTAATAAAAGGGTTAATCATGAATAACCAACTCAATACGGGCAAAACCAGGGGCACATTGAAAGGGATCGTCGCTGCACTGGCGCTGGCCGGCGTGGTCGGCGCTGCCGTCACCGGCTGCTCCGACGCCAACAGCAACGATGCACCGGCCGCGCCACCTGCGCCGCCGGTCTCGGCTGCGGTCGTGCTCCAGAAACCCGTGCTGGAAACCCAGGAATTCTCGGGCCGTCTGGAAGCGATTGATGTGGTCGAGATCCGCTCGCGCGTCTCGGGCTACATCACCGCCGTCAACTTCAAGCCGGGCGCTGAAGTGAAAAAGGGCGATGTGCTGTTCGTGATCGACCCGCGCCCTTACCAGGCCGAAGCCGACCGCACCCAGGCTGCCGCCGGCGCCGCCCGCGCTAGGGCCGACCTGGCACGCCTGGAATTGCAGCGCGCCGATCGCCTGCTGGCCGACAAGGCCATCGCCCAGCGCGAATTCGACGAACGTTCGGCCGGCCAGAAAGAACTCGACGCCACTGCCCGCGCCGCGACTGCCGAATATGAAGCAGCGCGCCTGAACCTGGCCTATACCCGCGTCACCGCGCCGATCGACGGCCGCGTCTCGAAAGCCGAAATCACGCTGGGCAACCTGGTCGACGCCACCGCGGTGCTGACCTCCGTGGTCTCGCTGGACCGCATTTATGCCAGCTTCGACGGCGACGAAGACACCTATCTGCGCGTGAGCCGCCGCACCTATGCTGGCGACGCGGTCGAGGTCAAGGTCGGCCTGGCCAACGAAACCGGCTATCCGCACACCGGCAAGCTCGAATTCGTCGACAACCAGCTCGATAGCCGCAGCGGCAGCGTGCGCATGCGCGCCACCCTGGCCAACGCCGAGCGCCAACTGGCGCCAGGCCTGTTCGCCCGCGTGCAGGTCGCCGGCGGTGCGCCGAGCCAGCAGATCCTGATCCAGGACCGCGCCATCGGCACCGACCAGGACCGCAAGTTCGTGTACGTGGTCGATAAAGAGGGCAAGGCCGAGTACCGCACCGTCAAGCTCGGACCGCTGGACGACAATCTGCGCGTGGTGCGCGAGGGTCTGAAGCCAGGCGAGAAGATCGTCGTCAACGGCCTGCAGCGCGTGCGTCCCGGCGCGCCGATCGCCGCGCAAACCGTGCCGATGGTGGCGCCTGCCGCACCTGCCGCTGCGGGCGCTGCGCCTGCCACGGCCGACAAGGTCGCACTGGCCGACACCAAGGAGTAAGCAGTCATGAACTTTTCTCGATTCTTTGTCGACAAGCCGATCTTCGCGGCGGTGCTGTCGGTGATCATTTTTGTCGGCGGTCTGATTTCGATCTTCATGCTGCCGATCTCGGAATACCCGGAAGTGGTGCCGCCATCGGTGGTGGTGCGCGCCCAGTATCCGGGCGCGAATCCGAAGGTGATCGCCGAAACCGTGGCCACGCCGCTCGAAGAGCAGATCAACGGCGTCGAGGACATGCTGTACATGTCCTCGCAAAACACCTCGGACGGCGCGCTGGCGCTGACCGTGACCTTCAAGATCGGCACCAATGTCGAGCAGGCCGAGACCGCGGTGCAGAATCGGGTCCAGCGCGCGCTGCCTCGCCTGCCTGAAGAGGTGCGCCAGATCGGCGTGACCACGGTGAAGTCATCGCCCAACCTGACCATGGTGGTTCACCTGAACTCACCGAACGGCCAGTACGACGACCTCTACCTGCGTAACTACGCGGTGCTGAACGTGAAGGACCAGCTGGCCCGTATCAAGGGCATGGGCGAGGTCCAGCTGTTCGGTTCGGGCGACTACGCCATGCGCGTGTGGCTCAATCCGCAGAAGGTGGCCGAGCGCAACCTGACCGCAGGCGATGTGGTCGACGCGATCCGCGAGCAGAACGTGCAGGTCGCGGCCGGCGTGATCGGCCAGGGACCGGCCAAGGACGCCGACTTCCAGCTGACCGTCAACACGCAAGGACGCCTGCAAAGCGTCGAGCAGTTCGGCGACATCGTCCTCAAGACCAATGCCGATGGCGGCACCACCCTGCTCAAGGATGTGGCGCGCCTGGAACTGGGCTCGAGCTCCTACGCCCTGCGTTCGCTGCTGAACAATAAATCGGCGGTCGCGATCCCGATCTTCGCCGCCCCTGGCGCCAACGACCTGCAGCTGTCCGCCGACGTGCGCGCCACCATGGACGCATTGTCGAAAGACTTCCCGGAAGGCGTGAAGCACTCGATCGTGTATGACCCGACCCAGTTCGTGCGCGAGTCGATCGACTCGGTGATCACGACCCTGTTCGAAGCCGTGGTGCTGGTGGCGCTGGTCGTGATCATCTTCCTGCAGACCTGGCGCGCCTCGATCATCCCGCTGCTGGCAGTGCCGGTGTCGGTGGTCGGCACCTTTGCCGTGATGCTGGCCTTCGGCTTCTCGATCAACACCCTGTCGCTGTTCGGACTGGTGCTGGCGATCGGTATCGTGGTCGATGACGCCATCGTGGTGGTGGAAAACGTCGAACGCAACATCGCCGACGGCCTCACGCCGCACGACGCAACCATCCAGGCAATGAAAGAAGTCTCGGGACCGATCATCGCGATCGCCCTGGTGCTGTGCGCTGTGTTCGTGCCGATCGCCTTCGTGGCCGGCCTGACTGGCCAGTTCTACCGCCAGTTCGCCCTGACCATCGCGATTTCGACCGTGATCTCGGCCTTCGTGTCGCTGACGCTGGCGCCGGCCCTGTCGGCCTCGATTCTGCAGCCGCATGGCGCCAAGAAGGACCGCCTGACGCGCATGATCGACAGCGTGTTCGGCCGTTTCTTCGGTGCGTTCAACCGCTTCTTCGGCCGTTCGTCCGAAAGGTACGAAGGCGGCGTCAAAACCGTCCTGCGCCGCAAGACCGCCTCGATCGCCGTCTACCTGCTGCTGGGTGTGGCCGCCGTGTTCGTGTTCCGTTCGGTGCCGCCGGGTTTCGTACCGCAGCAGGACAAGGCCTACCTGATCGGTTTCGCCCAGTTGCCTGACGCCGCCTCGCTCGACCGCACCGACGCCGTGATCCGCCAGATGTCGAAGATCGCCCAGGAGATCCCGGGCGTGGAATCGTCGATCGCTTTCCCTGGCCTGTCGATCAACGGCTTCACCAATGCGCCGAACGCCGGCATCGTTTTCACTGGCCTGAAACCATTCAGCGAACGCAAAGGCAAGGAGCAGAGCGCCGACGGCATCGCGGCCGAGATCAACAAGCGCATGGGCGCGGTGGAAGACGCCTTCGTGCTGGTGCTGTCGCCGCCTCCGGTCAATGGCCTGGGCACGACCGGCGGCTTCAAGATGATGATCGAAGACCGCGGCAACGTGGGCTACGAAGAGCTGTACAAGGCGGTCCAGGCACTGCAGGCGCGCGCCTGGCAGACGCCGGAACTGGCGGGCGTGTTCTCGGGCTACCAGATCAACGTGCCGCAGCTGTTCGCCAATATCGACCGCGTCAAAGCCAAGCAGCTGGGCGTGTCGCTGGCGTCGATCAACCAGACCTTGCAGGTGAACCTGGGCTCAATGTACGTGAACGACTTCAACCAGTTCGGCCGCACCTACCAGGTGCGCGTCCAGGCTGACGCCGAGTTCCGTTCGCACCGCGAGCAGATCGAGCAGCTGAAGGTGCGTAGCGCCACCGGCGAGATGATTCCGCTGTCGTCGGTGATGCGCGTGTCGGACACCTATGGTCCGGACCGCGTGACACGCTACAACGGCTATGTCGCGGCCGAGATGAATGGTGGCGCCGCCCCCGGCATCTCGAGCGGCCAGGCCCAGGCCATCATGGAGCAGCTGGCCAAGGAAACACTGCCGAAAGGCGTGAGCTACGAGTGGACCGAGCTGACCTATCAGGACATCCTGTCGGGTAACACCATGATCTATGTGTTCCCGCTGTGCGTGCTGCTGGTGTTCCTGGTGCTGGCGGCCCAGTATGAAAGCTGGACCCTGCCGCTGTCGGTGATCCTGATCGTGCCGATGTCGATCCTGTGCGCGCTGCTGGGCGTGAAGCTCTCGGGTGGCGACAACAACGTGTTCACCCAGATCGCGCTGTTCGTGCTGGTCGGATTGGCCTCGAAGAACGCGATCCTGATCGTGGAATTCGCCCGCGAACTCGAACACCATGGCCGCACCGTGGTGGAAGCCGCGCTCGAAGCGAGCCGTCTGCGTCTGCGTCCGATCCTGATGACGTCGATCGCCTTCATCGCCGGTGTGGTGCCGCTGGTGTTCTCGAGCGGCGCCGGCGCCGAGATGCGCCACGCGATCGGTATTGCCGTGTTCTGGGGCATGCTGGGCGTGACCTTCTTCGGTCTGTTCCTGACGCCACTGTTCTACGTGCTGCTGCGCATGCTGGCACAACGTTTCGAAAAACCTGCAAAGGCGCCCGCCGTGGCGCACAGCGCAGAAGGAGTGCATTGAGATGAACAATCCGATTAATTCATATATTCGGCGCGGCGTGGCGCCGCTGCTGGCGGCCCTGCTGCTGGCCGCCTGCGCCACCCCTGACTTCGTGCAGCCGCACGTGGCCACGCCGAACGCCTTCCGCGAATCGCAGGCCCCGGTGCCGGCCGCCGAAGTGGCTGGCATCGACGGCGCGCGCTGGAAGCCGGCGCAGCCGGCCGAGACGCAGCCGCGCGGCCAGTGGTGGCTGGCCTTCAACGACCCGGCGCTGACTGCCCTGATCGAAGAAGCCGCCGTCAACAACGCCAACCTGTCGGTCGCGGCCAGCCGCGTCAAGCAGGCCAGGGCGATTGCCGGCATCGCCGAAGCCGACCGCATCCCGCAAGTGGGCGTCGGCATCGGCGCCCAGCGCGCCCGCCTGTCGCCATACGAGTCGAGCCTGCCGCAAGGGACCGACACCGAAGCGCGCACCAGCTACAGCGCGCGCCTGTCGGCCAGCTACGAGGTCGACCTGTTCGGCCGCGTGGCGGCCGGCGTGTCGGCCGCGCGCGGCGATGCGGCCACCTCGGAAGCCAACTTCCGCTCGGTGCTGCTGTCGCTGCAGGCCGATGTGGCGCAGACCTACTTCAGGCTGCGCGCACTGGACGCGGAGCTGGACACCGTTGACCAGACGGTGCGCCTGCGTGAAGAAAGTGTCGGCGTCACCCAGCGCCGTTTCGACCTGGGCGACATCG
>Ga0265780_10004654_pt1 | contig 17594 bp, 19 predicted proteins | sample P1T30metagenome_FD_192432 | JGI IMG/M metagenome (GOLD analysis project Ga0265780, IMG submission 192432) | Plant litter microbial communities from East Loma Ridge, Irvine, California - P1 T30 | ecosystem: Environmental > Terrestrial > Plant litter > Unclassified | place: USA: California...
TCGTGGGTGTGAGGAACGAGGGGTGGGGTGGGGATGGGGATGGTGAGGGCGTGCTGGTTGTGGAGGTTGAGGAGCGGCGGCGGAAGGGGAGGGAGGGGAGGAGGTAGAGGGGGACGGGGGTTGGTGAGGATGGCATCGTGGTGTTGGTGGATAGGTAGGGTTCTGGTCGTGGTTCTGAGGTTGGGTATCGTAGGCGTGATATTGTTTCAGTGTGGTAGTACGATCGTATCGGCGAAGAAGTTTTGAGCAAAGACGTCCAGCGTTCGACTTTGGTAAGGCTCAAGGTAGTATCGCGTTGTCTTCACTGTATGGCCAGACGCGGGGATTATATCCGTCTCATATCACGCGCGTCGAACAATCGTGAGGACCCCACAGTCTGGACGTCGTCAAGCTTCAAAGACTCGAGGAAGTCACAAAAAGCTCTTTTGGGGTACAAGAAGGCTTCACATGTAGTGAAGAAGTGTGAGGAAGCAGTCAAAACCTCCATATCAGCGCCGAAGCGCGATAGCCTTTCCTTTGAGGGGTCAAGTCGTTGTCACAGATGGTGCAGGTGACGTGTGGACCTTATCGATAACGCTAGCGCGCCGATCAGCCACTCCCGTGCAAGGTGGGGCTGGCGGAGTCGGGTCGAGTTTGATCCTTTAATGTACAGCCAGACGATTACAACGATGTACTCACCTTTCAATTTCGGATCACCCACTCTGAATTTCATCAAAGTCTGGCAAAGAACTGGTTGCAAAGTGGCGGGATGCGCGACAGAATCGAATCGCGGTCCAGTTACGCGTGTCAACCCAGATCATGCGCTCTTTTGACGATAATCACGCCCACACTTCCGATGCATTCTAATTGGCTGGCTGAGTTCCCTGGTATCCCCGGCCTCAAGCTTCGCCTGGGGCTTCACCGCTCAATCTGCAACACCATTAATGTTCAAAATCCTTCAAGCTCATCGCGGAAACAAACGCACGATCAGCTATGTTGATCCGTATTACTGATAAGTTAGTATACATCTTGAAGATGAGCCGCGGACGGATTCATGCTTTCAACAGTGGCAATATTGAAATGTATGCGATGGGACATCTTCCCAGGTCTTGAGGCTGGAGCCATGATAGTGCTTTCTTCTTCTGAATGTGTTACTGTCATGGTTCCTTCGTGCGGTGGGGTGCTCTTCCTCTCTTGCCAAATGTCAACTTCCTCAACCTCTCTTCCATCATGGCTCTCGCAATCTCAATCTCCAGCCGCCACAACACTGATTGCGGCATATTACTAACCCACAGGAACATTGAACCAACCAGCCATCTGCCATTATCGCCAGCATGATGTCTCTCGTACCCACGCGGAAGCGGAAGGATGCGCACAACCAACGAGGGGCTTCTCGCAGTAAAGAAAAGATCCGCGTCGTAGAGCACTCGGGACTGGGCCTACTGGACAGCAGTCCCAAGCCTGTCCAGCCGCGTACAAGCACACCAGCCAGGCGGACCTTCACCAACATTCGCAAAAGCAGCATCCGCATCTTCTCTCTCTTTCGTGGTGGCAAGAGTGGGATGAACACTCATGTTCAGTCTGATCACGTCGCTAAAACAAATAATAGGTCCCATCACAAACTCTGCCATGGTCACCACCAGCGATGGCTCCGGTTCAAGCACCCAAGACAGCATTCAGCAATCAGAGGCCGTCAAGGCCATCATCCATCATACCCTACGAAGCTCCAGTATTCGTAATCTCCCTGCACTCATACCTGAAATCACCCTCCATAATCGAGGCTCATCTCTCCTACAACTCACCAATGCCGCTCTTTTTGACGGCGAGTCCGAACCTATGATGGCACCTCGCGACCCACGTCCCAAGGGCCTGCATACTACCAGATCAACACCAGGCTTGTCACGTCAGCTTTCCTCCAAGATATCCAATACCCTATTCCACAATGCCACTATCATACATCGCCCTAAATTGAGCTCGCGACCTAGTGTTCAGACGACCTACTTTGAAGACACGACGCCACAGCCTCAAAGGGCCGATCTGTCTTCACAGTCTCCAACGTCCGAGATACCATCATTGTCATCACAGGTCCCAAGTGCTCTTTGGAGCAGCAACGGCCCGCTAAGTCAATCGACAGCGCCAACTTCACTCGTCTCTTCGGGTGCACTCATCTCCGCTGAAACAACGCACCGCAATCGAGACTCAGGTCATGCTCAAGCTGGCGAATCTCCAGAGTGCGGGCCAACAGCAGAGCGTATAACCTCGCGATGGCTAGTTTTCCCCCGTCAAGACGCGCCTCGACTGGCTAAGCCATCAGTAAAGACTATCGAGAATGCCGCGGCTGCCAAGGTCTTCTTTGAGTCGCACTTCAACCAGCTTCTTGGCGCAAAAGTGACCCCTCGCTCTATGCGTCGCCGCAACATGGAACGCAAGCTCTTTGCGATGGCGCTGCCGAATGAGCAACGACAGCAGCAACGCCGAGCCTGGTATGTCGCGGAACACCATCATCTCCGTCAGATGCGCCTTATGAAATCGAAGACTCTCGTTCGACAGAGTATCAAAGGTGTTCATGTGTCGAACTACGATATTGTCCGAGTTCTTGGAAAGGGCAGCTTCGGCGTCGTGCGACTGGTGCGCGAAAAAAGCGAGCACAACAGCAGCTCCAGTGGGAGTGAGCCTCACTCGATCAGTCATGTGGATGGTAGCTCGGTTCGCGGTTTCGAAGGTTTATCACCACCAGTTCGCAAGACTAAACAGGTGTTCGCCATGAAGGTCATTCGCAAGTCCGACATGCTGCGCAACAGCCAGGAGGGCCATCTGCGAGCCGAACGAGACTTTTTGGTAGCATCGGAGAACTGCCGTTGGGTGGTACCGCTAATGGCAGCCTTCCAAGACAACACGAACTTATACCTGGTCATGGAGTACATGGTCGGCGGTGACTTTCTCGGCCTGCTTCTCCGTGAAGACATCCTAGACGAAAACGTTGCGAAATGGTATCTTGCTGAGATGGTCCTCTGCATCGACGAGGCTCACCGCATGAATTGGATACACCGCGATGTCAAGCCGGACAATTTCCTCATCACGGCATCTGGCCACCTGAAAATATCCGACTTCGGTCTCGCGTTTGATGGTCATTGGTCGCATAACCAGACTTACTACAATGAACAGCGCTACAATCTTCTTCGCGACTTGGATCTAGAGGTTCAAGGAGACGCTCTGGACATCCAAGAAGAAAAGGAGCGTGAAGAAGCGCGGCGGACGTTGGACATGATCAACGGAAGAATGCCAGCCCACGGTCCTGTCATACCCAAACAGGAGGGAGCCAATGGTCCCATCGTCGACTGGTTGAATCGCACTCAAAAGCGTCAGTTCGCGAAGAGCGTTGTCGGTACCAGCCAGTACATGGCGCCCGAGGTCATTCGTGGTGAGAACTACGATGGGCGCTGCGACTGGTGGAGCATCGGCATAATATTGTACGAGGTGAGTACGGCACCAATTCCTCACCTTTCTATTTTCTGACAATGTGAAGTGTCTCTATGGCTGTACGCCCTTCTTTTGCGATAATCGCCAAGCGACCAAAGCCCGCATATTAGTAAGTTCGAAATGTGGCTATTCTTCAGCTACGCTAACACGATCAGGATCACCGACGATGGCTTCGATTTCCACCCGAGCAGAGGTTCGCCCGCCCTAACATCGATCGTGTGCCTCTCATGCCAGTCTCGCGTAACGCCATCGACCTCATGATGAGGCTCCTCGAGGAGCGACAAGATCGTCTTTCGGCAAAGCGCTATCGCGAAAACGATTGGGTGCTTCGTGACAAGGCAGTCGGGGCACGCCGCACACGCAATCTCAATACCACCGGGCACATCGTGTATCCGAACGATGCTGAGGACATCAAGTCTCATCCCTTCTTCCGCAACATCCAATGGTCGACATTGCATATGACCAGGCCACCATTCGTACCACGAGTTCATGGAGACCAGCCGATCACGAAGTACTTCGATGACGAGAACGAGATCATGAGTGCATCAGACCACCTTGACTCGTCAAGCTATGAAGTCGTAGATGAGATTGTCATGCCCAAGCCCGGAGACAACGACATCACGCCCACTGTTCAATCAGCCTCCGTCGCTGCTCAAGCCGCACACGCGCATATCAATGACTCCGTTCAGAAGGTCAAGCGACGCAGGAAAGAGAAGAAGAGGCCTCGCGACAAGTTGCTCCGCGATCCACAAGTTGGACGTGCCGTGCTTGAGTTGCGCAAAAAGGGCGCATTTGTTGGATACACGTATCGCAGACCTATGTTCTCGCTGCCTGAGCTGGATGAGCAGATTGCTGTTGCAGCCAGACCGCCGCTCACAAGGACTAGTAAGGCTACCATGAGCGTTTGAGCTTAGTGAAGTTCGCTGGACTGTGTACCAAAGCGGATTCTCTATACACTTGGCCTTGAATGCTATTCTCTTCACAATTGCGCTACTGAGTAGGAATCCGGCCTTCACGAAGCACAAGGAGTGGCAATTGAGAACGATGCTAATTTGACAGATTCTTCAAGAATTCGAATTGACATCTAGAGTTTTGCTCCACCTGCAGACGTTCCCTTGTCGCCCTTCTTAGGCTCCGCGACCGCACTTGAGCTTTCAGGGTCCCATCCAGCGATCAAGTCTTCGACCACATTTGTTTCGTCCTGACCCCATACTAATCCGCCAACATTCTTCCAGCTACCACTAGCATCTTGCCGCAGGATGCGATATGTTGGGACGCCACAAATGCCCTTTTCTTTGGCCTCGGCGGTCAGCTCGCGCAGTTTTGCTTTGATCTCAGGTGCATTAGCTCTCGTGATAAGATCAGCGCCGTTGAAGCCGCCTTTCGTGAGCACCTCAGCTAGCACGTTCTCATCAGATACATTCTCGTCCCTCTCCCAGCACGCTGAATCTGCATATCAATTAGTCTCGGAATCCTCAAAGTTCAGGGTATCACTCACACAGCAACGGCACACTCTTCGGCTCCACGATCCCAACCCTCAACACCGTCGGCGTCCGAATCGGAAACACACTCGCCCATTTGAAGTCAATCTGTGCATCTCCCTTTCCTCCCTGCGTATTTACTGCGTTCCACCACGCCGTCCAATCCACATGATCTTGCCTCGACCAATCTTGTTTCGCCTCGGATATAGCTAGCATAGGCATATTCGGCGCTCCGATCTCACGAAACAAGATACCAAGGAGAAATGGTTTCAACACAATTTCCAGACCTGGAAACTGACGTTGGAGGCGCGCGAGCTGCGTGTACCCGAGGAACGCCCAGGGCGAGCTGAAATCGAACCAGAACTCCAACCTCGTCTTGGGCTTCAAATGAGTTGGCGAATCTGACAAAGGTATGCAGCGCGGCATCAAACTCTGCAGCCCCGGTACACTCGCCCACCCCTTCTCCTCCGTCTTCAAACTAAGTAGCGTCGCCTCCACGAAATGCATCCGATCCTGTCCCCAGAAGAACCTCCCCCTCCCCCCATCCGCCTGCGGAATCCAAAACCCCGGTACACCAAAAGCACCCCGCTCAATCGCCTCCGCGGTAGCATTTTCCAACTCTTTCCTTGCAGCAGGATCCGCGAAACATGATTGATCCAACTCGCCGATACCACACTCTTTAGCAATGGATAGCAGCACCGATGGATCAGTCATATCCCGTCCCTTAACCCAATACCCCTCAAACAACCCACGCATCAACCTCTCCCTCTCCTCCCCATCCACGCAGTACAGCATCCGCAACGCATTCACGCTCTTCATCGGATGTGCGGCAGGCTGCTTGAACCCCACCCCATACCGCCGCAACGTGCGCGCCATCGATGCGCTTGTCACGCTCTTCTTGGTCGCGTTGAATACATCGGATGCAGAGCCTGCGGCGCCCTGCGGCGCCGCTGTCGAGCGGTATATGGCGCCTAGAAGCACGGGGCGCAGGGTTAGAGGCGTGCATGTGCGCGTGGCGAGGGCGCGGACGCGCGTGGAGGCGATGTAGGCGAAGGGACAGGATATGTCGAAGTTGAAGGTTAGGGTTGGGGAGGGGGAGGACATTTTAATAGTGCACGGAGTTTGGACCAAGGGTTGGGTTTTTGCTTTTGGGGGATTTTTTTTTTGGGGTGCTTGGGGAGATGGTGGTGAGATGGGATGGTCTGTCGAGTCGTGAGGGCTAGGCTCGGATACGTGCTGGGTAGTGTGGGGTAAATGCAGGTACGCCCTGGCTTACAGCCGAGGTACTTGTACTACGTGCGCAAGGAAATGGCCTTTGTAACTGAACGAGATCAATATAGCATCATACGGCCAAGAAGATCCAGTCTTGGAAAGAAATTATAGAGACTTTGTTGTATTCTCATGGAGTCTGTGAAGAGATGGCGATTCGATCGCTGTACCTGGTTCATACATCACTTCAAAGACGCGGGTTGCAAGATTCTCAGGGAGGAATTATATTTAAGTACAGAGATTTTGTGTACACAGGATATCCCGTCACGTAGTTCTAGATGGCTAGTGACTTCACGCCCTGTATCGGCTAGGCACCGCAGCCTTAAGTAGCTTAGGGAAGTTCGGCGTTCCCAGACCAGTCACTGGATCCCACCCAGCAGTCGCGTTCCATCCCGCGTAGGGAATGACCGGGCTGCCGTTCGGCGGCCCGTTGAAGCGAGCATGGCCATCGCAACCCTTGCTTCCACCGAGAACAATGTCGGTGAGCGCATCAGGGTGAGAGTATAGCAGGGGGTTCAAGAATCCCAGAGTCGGCTTCTTCGCCCTCAAGCGCGCGTCATTAAGAAGACCAATCACACCGGCAAACGCAGGCGCGGAGGCAGAAGTACCCTGGAAACCCTTGAGCTTGCCCTGGTCGTAGACCCTGAAGCCGTATCCTTGGGCCGCGACGTCGGGGAATCCACGGCCATGGCGGTTGAAGTAGGGCTTGAACTTCTCGCCGAGGTGGTGGAAGTAGGCCTTGACAGCGTCGTCCTGGTACGACGGGCGCTTCCAGTAGTCGGAGAAACCACCCGATGAGAAGCCGGTGGCGGTCTCGTTGAGGTAGCGAGTCGATCCGACCGAGGTAACGAAGGGGCAGGCAGCGGGGTACTGGGGCTGGAATTTGGTCGTGTTCTTGCCGTCGTTGCTCTGGCATGCGGATCCTGGGCCGCTGTCACCGGATGAGAAGATGACGGAGACACCTCGGGAACCGAGTTGAGCGAACAAGTTGCATACGGAGAGAGCGTACGACTTGGGTACACTCTGTTCGTTCTCGCCGTAGGAGGTAGAAATGACCTGAGGAAGCTCAGACTGGGGGAGCTTGAGTACGCCCTGCAAGAACTCAAGGTAGGGCTCGTTGGCGCTGTCAGCCTCGTCGGGCTGGTCCAGGTCAGCGACCCATGGGCCGCGGCCTCCAGTGCTGAATTCAGTTACGGGCAGAGGGGCGCTGACACCGACGATGTACTGCAGGTCCAAGTTGGCCTCGCCACTGTCTTGTGTTGTGTTCTGGTCGTTGAGACCGCCGCTGAACTGGACGACAGAGAAGTTCTGGCCGACTGCTTCGGGGAGATAGTCCTTCTCGAAGAGGGCGAGATCGTTGTAGCGAGCATACTGCTCCAAGTACGAGGCAAAAGCGACCTTGGAGCCACTCTTGGGGTCGGCCTTGTAGTCGATCTTGTAAAGAGTCTTCAAGCACTGGGGAGTGATGGTGGCATCGCAGTTGACGGTGCTGTTGGCAACAGCAGCGAACTGAAGACCAACAATCTCGTGCGCGACCTCGTTATTTTGGCGGATCGCAGCAAAGCGAGTAGTGGGCTGGATCAAGTTGATGTGATCCGCAACATCATCTGGTACGGAGTACTCAAGTGTGCGAAGGACCTTGCGTGGCTTGGCCTCCTCACTCACGTACCATGCAAACTGGGTGTCGAGCATATTGTTGGCAATACCAACAGTTGTCTTGAAGGTGACCCAGTCGCTGTCGATTTCGGCATCCTTAATACCGGCGGCCTTGAGCCATGCTGATACGGAAGCGACTGTCTCGCTACTAGGCTGGATCATCCTCTTCATTTCCTCGTGCGAGCCATAGTGGGCACCATAGCTCGGGTGGCTAGGCGTTGAGATGTCAATCACATGTTGCTCGAAACCTGCAACATCGCCTTGCTGAAGAGCAATCTGGAGCTTGACAATCTGCTCGTTCGAAGCAAGACCTTGCATCTTCCATCCTGCGTCGATGTTAGTATGAATTGTGCACGTGAAGTTAAAGAAACAAACCTTCCGGGGTGCTGAACAACTTCTCAAATGGCTCAGCAAGAGCACGAACCGCCAAGAGGGAGCCAACAAGGAACTAGAGGATGGGCGCCATCTTTGCCACCGGGGGAATTAGAACCTGAGTTGAAGGAACTGAAGGCGATGCAGATCGCCTGAACACAAGCAACGCATCTCCTTATATACTCGAACCACGGCGGAACGCTCGTATTGAGCGTCCGACGCAACTGCCTTCTCTAGTTAGCAATATTCATCAAGATGTTCCCTAAGGGTCTCTAGTGTATCCAAGGAAAGACTAGAGCCGACAAGCCTCGCCGTTGGTTCTTGTCGAAGCTTGGGCGCGGATAACTACCTTCCATTCCAGGTACAAGTGCGCGATAACAGGCTGTTCGTCTCCGCTACTCATGCGGAGTGACCTTTTGTTGACGCAGAACATCAAAACAGTGACAGCGATATGAGTCGGCTTTCGGTTATTTGGGCTTGTAGATGGCAAATCCTTCGCCAGCTACCAGGTTATCACGCGCAGGCTTTCTGTCCCTAGGTAGTGGCGACATCTGTACCAGAAAAGTATCAGACAACCCGAATCCCAGGCCGACCTCTGTTACTCATATTGCGCCGATGCATGTCGTTTCGCGTAGAGCATTAAGGGCGTTGCCGATTAGGAGCGGCGACTAATGTGATGTAGCATCTTCCCACGGTCGCTTGCGGACGGGATGTGGCTGGGATACAGCACCCCCGAAGACAAGATCGCATTCAATGAAGCCATTTCGGTCGTTCTATCGAGACGTCGCATCTATTTGGTGTTCTCGGATGAGTTTCCCTGTCTAAATGCACCCGCTCTCGTTTTCCTGACACTCAAAATCTGCGCAAGCATGCCGCAGCGCGGGGAACAACGTATGACGAAAGCAACGAAAATACGATCAATCCATCAAGAGTCGCCGTGTGAATTGGCAGTGCAATTGCTACATGTTTGAACGCGCTCACAAGCAGAGGACACACGGTAGTGCTCCATATCAGCTGGTAGAAAGAGTAGAGTTGTGACTAGACTGTCGTAATAGGGTGCTGATTTGATTCGGGCCGTATGACGCCGAGCCATGGTCTCGGGGATCACTGTTTCCGGCGGTCCGATTTGCACATTCTCATATCATACCAACCAAAACCTATAGGTATGATAACGCATCGCTCTCGGGTGAATCAACGTCCACAGCAGATCCGCGGGCACATGCAGAGAACAACTGTGCACAATGTCGCATTCAATGTAGGAGGGTTTCGGACTCAAATTACGAACTTCTAAGGAGTATGACAAGGGGAAAATCTAGGTACCTCGTACACTTGACCTCGGGACTGTAAACTTTTGCCGGTCATCATAACCCACTTTTAGGACCATCTTCATGATCGCCATGCACCTGGAAACCATTTTTTCCATCCAGAGGCGTAGGCAACTCCACCAAACTCCTTCCATCTCCTGGCAGTTCGGCGTAGCTTGTATGGGTTGCTGCCAGCTCCACAGTACTCTTTCCATACTTCTCCGGCGGCGAACTGCCGGCCATCTCCACCCTCTTGAGGTCTTCTAGCTCCGACGTTTTCGTTGCTGAATGTCGACGTCGATAGGCCAAGAACAGACCGATGACGAGAGCGAAGAGTACAACTGGAACGACCACCGCAACTGCGATTGTAGTCGTTCGGCCGCTCGAACTCTTGGGAACGCCCGTATACGAAGATGTTGTAGTGGCTGAAGCAACTGAGTTTGGAGATGAACTCGATGCAATCGATGAACTGTTCTGTGTTACGCTGGAAGCCAGCGAGCTTAATCGCGAAAATGATGCGCTTGTTGCACCCACAGCTGTGGTCGAAGCACTTGCAGCTACGCATATCTATCAGCAACCATATCCGAGTCGGAACGCTGTAAGGGCTATTCACTGACCTGCCGGGGTGATTCCTCGAGTAACGCCAATCTGGCAGTACTTGGCAAATACGTCTTGTGCGGACGTAGCTTGTGCCCGATTATTGCAAACAGTCGAAACCTCGGCACCAATAAGGCTGTTATAATGGGTCGAGCTTTCATAGCAAAAGCACGCGTATGAAGTCATCTGCGACCCATCACCACATCCCGACGCCATCGCACGAACGATCGCGGAGACTGGCGGTACTGCACATGACTGCAGTTCGTAGTACTCGGGTACTGAGTCGATGAAGATCTTGGTTGCGACGACACTGCTACTCTTGGCTGCTGAGGCTGATACTTGGGTACTGACTGGCATTGACATGGCGGCGATATCAAGTTGAAGTTGGTGCTTTTAGGCTTGCGAGATATCTTGCAGTGACCTTGCAGCACAACGTCGATGGGTCGCTACACTTCTTGGAGTCTATGGTCGGTATATCAGGCCAAGGCCATTCATGTGGTGTCACATTGGCACAGGAGAAGCTCTCGCCTGGGCCTGCCAGTACCTGGGGGCTATGGCTTGGAAGCAAAGACACATCCAACTACCACATTCTGCACCTCTCCAATGACAATATGCTGGTAGAATTGATCCTGGTCGATGTAAGCATATCAGCAAATGGAAGGGGTAAAGATATCTATGGCTGTTGATCCCTTGGTGCGGGGGCTGCATGTGCAATTTATATCGCAAGGCTGAGACCGGATTGCTTTTTCCTGGCGGCCTCAGGATCATGAATTTAGTACGCCTGTTGTAAAGCAACTTTCGAACATGACCTCAAGAACCTGTGCCCATCGCGAGTAGATCCATCGCACTAATTCATTAAGTTTATTCATCGCTGCGGTTGCGTTAGCAGGATGAAGAGTACATTCATGCTTGTGTTAAACGCACAGTATGCCGCCTACCAGATCCGGAACCACTTTGGCCCCATAATCATCCGACACCGCCAGATCCGTCTCAGCCACCATGCGCTAACACATGAATGTTGGAAGGATTACCGTGAAGTCCTCCAAGATAAGCGCATCGTAACCCAGAGTTGGGTCACAGCTGCAAATCGGAGAAGTGAAGTCCACAAGCCGGAAAAAACGACTTGTCAACGTTCGCCGCACGACCATGGGATGAGCTGCCAGCAATCACATCGCGTATACCGGGCGTCGACCATTTTGGCCGCTGCAGTCAAAACCGGACGAGTTCACGCTGAGCACAACTGGCGCTCAGCGAATGACTAGTGACACAATGCTGCCAAGACCCTGGGCGGCGGGATACTTCTTCTGCTGCAGAAGCCTTCGGGAAGAACAACTTTCTCGATTACCGAAGACGAAGGTCTCTCCACTGATGACCTCAGGGGCGGGAAAGTAGGCGACAGATTGCTTGTGAGAAGTCCGCAAGAGTGAATCGAAGACAAAAAACACCATTCTTATCTTTGCACGCTTCTTCGAGGAGGCAAGATTTAGGGTGAACTCCATGCTTCTTCCAACTAGAAATAAGACCACCTCGTTCCTACGGGCTAGAACGTATCGAGTTAGTCCCGGGCGCATTTGACCCGCTGAGAGATCTACTGCGTTGGCCTTGTTCACACGCCATGTCCTTCGTGCTGCTCAAAGAACTCAGTACGCACGTGTGTAGGCATGGGGTTGCAGGTTTTGAAAGCCATCACAATTACCCGCCACAGCTTCCTGCTTCCCGCACTATACTGGAACATAATTAGCGCTTTCCGATACCCCATACTCTGGCTAGCGATTGCTATTATCTGTCGTTTCATGTTTTCGTGTCGTCCGCACCGTAAAAGACTTCCTCTCTTCACACTCGACAATTTCGGGGTCGCCAGTGGCGTAGCCAGGAACATGTGTAGCTCCGGCTGCGCAAGGCTAGACGCGGCTGAATTTGGGCTGGCTCAACGTTCTAGCTCAGGAGATCTAGAGTCGAGAACAACTTTTTTTTCTCACAACCGCAAGGTACGGATTTGCAAACTGAATCTAAATGCATGCTGCTTCATCGCGAAGACAGACATGTCAACTGCAAAATAGGGCTGCCGAACTAATTTAATATTTTCAACTATACATGGCATTGAAGCTCCGATTTATACGCCTGTAGGTAAAGGTCTAGTCTTCCTCTGTCAGTTCTTCCTTAAACCCTCAGCTGAGCCCAGAACGCCACAAAATGGCCGGCATGTAGCTCGAGAAATACATGCCCACGAGTCCGTTAATCTACTACCGCCTCGCACTAGCGATTCGCGCAGAATACCTACCACCATGTTGTTTCCCCATAGAGCCTCCTTCGCATGTGAGACCTTAATTTGCCCCTAGTATCGCAACTTCAGTCAATCAGTTTTCGATCACCATGCGCCTCTTTGCGTGGCTCATTGTCGCGATCGCGCCTCTGACGGCCACTCAAGGGATCAGTAAATCAGCTCGTTGTGGCCCAAATTTTGGTCTGACATGCAAGGGCAGCCGATTTGGTGACTGCTGTAGCCAGTATTCTTACTGTGGCTCTACAGAAGTATGTGAGATCCAGGGTCTACATCCGGGTGAGACTGACCTTGCATACCTAGGTAGGCATATTGCGGTCGCGGGTGTCAAGGCAGCCATGGAATCTGTAAGAGTGAGTCCTTCCTATAAATTCGTCGAAGCAAGCTTCCTAACAATCTCGCAGATTCAGTTTCTTCGTTGCCGGCGAAACCCAGCTCCACATATACAGCGACTCGAATAGCACCATCGTCCGCACCTTTGACGACCCTCGGACTAACGCTCGATGCGGAAACCTTTACAATGCCTCACCCAAAGGCATAACCTGTCTTGGCTCGAAGTACGGAGACTGCTGTAGTCAGTACTCGTACTGTGGATCCACTGATGCGTACTGCGGGATTAAATGTCAGTCTGCGTTTGGTCGTTGCAAGGACAATTCGTCAAGATCTTCTTCCAGCCTTAGTTCATCCTCAATGTCGATGCTGTCTCTATCATCTTCATCAATCCGCACGATTCCGTCCATATCCTCCTCTTCGGCTTCTTCTACTAGCCTATCAAGTTTGCCTGCATCCAGCAGCTCACACACTCCAGCTGTTCCAACTGTAGTTGCTTCAGGCTCCACAGGCTCTGATGTCTCTACGACGTCTTCCAGTACCGCCTTCGCTTCCACAGCATCTTCGCGGTTGAGCTCCTCCTTTTCGACACCATTACCATCTTCCGAACTTTCCACAGCGACTCCTATCATCGGCACGTCTTCTTCCGACAATTTGAGCTTCGTATCCAGCTCAGTCACTAGCTCTATAGCTATTCTGACATCTACTCCGGCATCCTTGCCGACTATGGAGTCCATGTCGGTGTCTGATCTCTCGTCGTTAGGTCTTGCAGGTTCGAGCACTGCGTCATCAGAAACTATTCACAATCCCATGGTCATCGTTTCCGGAGTGCTCTCGTCATCGAGCTTTACGGATAGCGAGACATTTACATCAGCGGATGCAACTTCAACCACGTCGCTACCTAGTGTTACCACCAGCTCAGACGTTAGTTTGTTAACTGATACCATCACAGAAAGCCTCATCTCTGCGTCAATAAGCGCTACAACAGCATCTTTAGTAGATCCCACCATCAAAGAGAGCGTTACGATGACCTCAGATGTAAATTCATCTCTCCCGACTACTGCTTCAAGCGTCTCCTTAGACGTATCGGCTACTTCGTCTCCGGCGGACATGTCCCCCTCAGCTACCTCCCCTGCGACATCTATAGCGCAGGAAAGCGAGTCTTCGATCACTACAAGCACAAGATCCTCTATGAGTAGCTCGGACTCTTCATCAACGCAAGTGATGACGGACACCCCTGCGGTCACCTCGGAGAGTTCCACCATCTCCCCAAGCTCAACTGTTGCTCCTGATCTTGGCTGCAACCCAAGACCGAGCGTTACGTGCAATTACGTGCGCGATTGTCCCGTCTCTACCAACGCATTGGTGGCTCCCTCGTCGACCTACCTTAATGTACCAGTAGCTACTGCATCCAGTGTTCCGTATCAGTACATCACTGTACCAATTAACAATCTCACTGTTGGAAATGAGTATGTGCTCACCTTCTACAGCATGTAAGTTTCAATGCCGTCTGCCCTCGCACCACGGTCACCCTAACGATTCGCAGATCTGAAAAGTTACTCATAACGGGCTCAAATAGCTGCTGCAACATAACAGCATATATGGATAGCATACCAATATCTCGGTATTGTGTTGGCTATTATTGGTCTCTTGCATACTTACAAAACGGTCCCTACGATGACAATATCTCCAAGCTTGTCAGATCGCCGGCTGTCGTCTACCGCCCAACGACCCCGAATCCTATACTGCAAATCAACGTTGTTTGCCCTTTCAGTGATAGTAATGTTATAGTTGGCGGCATTAGAGCGCAAGACATTGCTCTCGTCCCTCGCTGCACTTGCGTGGAAGAGAATCAATTCCAATCACTCCAAACTCAGCCCCGAAATGCTGCCTTTAATGGTAACTTTGCCGACTACGACATCAGACAAGAGCATACAGTGATGGGCTGGATCAGTCAGGAAAGCTGGAAAGGCCAAGTTGTACCCGTTCCATTCAGCGGTCCTGTTCAGGCAGGCGATACAAGTACTAAGGGAGCAGTGTTTGTACAACACGTTCATCTTCGGAGTCCAATTCTGACTACATTATAGGGTACTCAACGGGCCTTTTGCATCTCTGTATAGAACTGTCTCAGATTTGACACCATTAACCCCTTACAGCAAGTCTTTCAATGATCTTTATTTCTCTATCAGTATACTTACTCATTATAGATTTGTCGATTCTCTCCAGGTATGACTCTTCACCATTGCACGCCAAAGTTTGCCCAGCTGGCTCGACCACTAAGATGATGTCGCTTAGTTCTCCAACCAGGAACAATTGCAATCTTACCGTTAAGTTCGACGAAGAGATTGTCCACGCGCTCCCCCATTTATCCATCGGTCCCCGCGACCGCCTCAACCCATATTGGCACAATTTCACCATAGTGTACCCGAAGGCTACTACTGGAGTTCTGTGGGTTGGCAACATATGCAAATTTGATTTCAATGCTACCCGAAGGGCAAATGAGTACAATTCTGCTCGGATCGACGATGTTTTGCTTGTGCGCATTGGATGCGATGACCCAACTCGGTCAATCTCAAGCGTCACGTCAATCGCCACTTTGCTCACAGCACCGACTGGGAGCTACAGAGCAACTTAGCCTACGACGCTCTAGACAAATGCCAAAATTCAGCGGAAAATAATTAGCGTGTCTAATAACTAATCATTAATCACCCTACTTCTGGGACTTCCTTGACGCTTCTGACGCGATTCAAATTGACTCTGAGGCGGGCTCCAGAGACTCCCTGTGTAACCTTTGCCACATGGTAGCATGCGTCACAGTTTCGCAAATAATCATCGTATTTTCTGCTACGGAAGACGCCCGATTTTGGCCAAAACTTGACGAGCAGTGCGAGTATGAGCGGGTGTGATCACGCGGTGCTGAGGAACGTTTCGGTGTTGCTAGAATAGCGGGAGAAGAAGGCGAGGCAATTACGATTGGTTTTTGTGCCTCTGACTAGGATCCGCGCTCCATTTGAAGCGGGATACAACACCACGAAGAGATATGGTGTGACCAGGTCATCCCAATCACAGTAAACTCCCGTGAGCAGTCACGAAGTGACAGAGTCGAAGCACATCCTCGGTTGCGCAAGTCAAGAAAGCCATGTAGGGCCGCCGTATAAAGTGGGCAAGCGCTCTGCGAGTACATTCGAGTGTTCAGGGTTCCGCTCTGATATAACATGGCTATACTTGACTATCATTGATGCACAGTAAGTTGCATTCACGACCTGAAAGCACATGCTTACTCTCGTAGTCTTCGTTCCAAGCAACTCTATAGGTGCACCTTCAGTGACATCCTGCTGTGCAGACCATTACACGTGTGTCTGCGACGAAATGCCACTACTGGGTGGCTCTCTCAATGGTCGACGCAGCACACAATCAGAGGCCTCTTTCGCCAGTGATGCGCGTTCAAGTATAAGTTGTGGTGATAATAAAATAGTCGATGCTGATAACTATAGGGACTGTGATAGAATTTCCTAGAATGTGTAGATCCCCGAGTGCAGACATTCGAACCGTGTTGAAATGAGCCAACCCACTTGCGACTTCAGTCGAACCCTCAACCCTGACAGGCGCCCCAGACGTAATAACTTACTCGATGGACGTCCCTTCGGATGTATAAGTTACGACAGTCCTGATCACCTTCGCTCCATTACCGACTTCAAGATCGAAAACTTCATCGACAGCATGTACCACCCTAGACACGCAAGCCCAAACTTATAGTTACACATCTTTCACGACCCTGAAGTCCAGTACTATTCAGTCCAGCTCAACAACCTTGATCACTAGAACTCAGGCCTCATCTAACACCCCCACTACCACCTCGACTTTCGGAATCGCCCGTGCCAGCTCTATCACCAGCGGGATAAATTTCGCTATATTTTCTAATTCAGCACGACCTTATGGCGACTCAATGCCGGATACATCTCTTCTTGGTTCACCCGCAACAGGTGGAATAGCGGCGGCAGCTACAGCAATTGGCGTTGCTCTCATTCTTATAGGCACATGGGTGATCTGGAGAAGATGCGGTGGCACAAGGAAAGAACAGAGGGGCGAGTTGGCGGCGCACGATGTGGAAATCAAAGATTTGAGCGGCTGCCAGCTTCCGTCTGTCACCTGGGAACTGCACGGGGATAGCTTATGCCTGGCCGGGCCAAGCTCTAATCGTCAATTATCTGAGCTTGATACAATGCTTGAGGCGCATTAGAGATAAGAGCAGACAAGGAATCATTCGGACCCCTGACGATACATGCATTGCGAATAGCAAGTGCGGACATGTGGAATCGGAAGGGAAAGCCCAGTCTTCTAGTACGCAAACAATAGAAACTAGAACACATCAGACTACAGTTTTGTTGAAGATCCGGCGGGGAAAGTGCTGCGCCGTTTTTGCACGACATGACAAGAGCGTTGGCATTCACAGTCATTGGCCGATAGCAAACCACATTGCGGCGTAGTGCAGATTGACAACCACTACCTGAATATCTAGATGTCACCCAGCATATGGAAGGATTTCCCTGGGTTTAGCGCAAAGTACTCTATCATTGTCTGATTGCCTAGATAACGATGCCGTTGTAAGATGAACTTTCTAGACCATACGCAATCATGCAATCCTTTTGGGACTATCCACAATCTTCTTGGGACTATCCACGCTGCATTGTAAGCCGGTAGCTACATGCGCTTAAACTGGTACTAAATTTCAGCAGGACTCATGTCTCAGCTACACTCTGACGTCTGCTGGCATGATTTGCGCAGCCAGTAAATACCGTACCGCGTTTGGGGGGTTGCTCGATTGTGTGTGATGCGATGGTGACC
>Ga0265780_10004655_pt1 | contig 17593 bp, 15 predicted proteins | sample P1T30metagenome_FD_192432 | JGI IMG/M metagenome (GOLD analysis project Ga0265780, IMG submission 192432) | Plant litter microbial communities from East Loma Ridge, Irvine, California - P1 T30 | ecosystem: Environmental > Terrestrial > Plant litter > Unclassified | place: USA: California...
CGCCGTGTCCGCCGCCGCTACCGAGCTGCTGGAATCGCTGCGTGCCGGTGGGCTGGATGCCGCACTGGACGATCGTGGCCTGCGCCCCGGCGCCATGTTCGCCGACATGGAACTGATCGGCATTCCGCACCGCGTGGTGGTTTCCGAACGCGGCTTGGCCGCTGGCACTTTCGAATATCGCTCACGCAGCGCGAGCGAGGCCGAAAGCCTGGATCGCGACAGCCTGATGCGCAAACTGCTGGGGTAAAAAGATTGAAAGCCGGGTTAATCCCGGCTTTTCTTTTGCTGTTGGCCCCAAATGTGCTGTTTCCTGTTTGTGCTTGAAGTAAATGCACATTACTCTTGGGCCCGAGCCAAGGACTGGCAGACCCTTTCCATATTGCCTGGAGCACTGCATGAGTATTGATCTGACCGGTCTGTCGGCCCGTGAACTGGGTGCACTGATCCGCACCGCCAAGAAGCAGCAGACCATCGTCGCCAAGCGTCGCCCGATCACCAAGGTCCGCGCCCAGCTGGAGAAGCTGGCCAAGGTCGAGGGCTACAGCATCGAAGAACTGTTCGGCGGCGCACCGGCACCGCGCGCCCGCAAGGCCGCGACCAAGGCACCGTCCAAGACCGCCGGCCGCAAGCTGGGCAAGGTTGCCCCGAAGTACCGCAACCCGGCCAACACCAAGGAAACCTGGACCGGCCGCGGCAAGCAGCCGCGCTGGCTGGCCGAGCTGACCAGCAAGGGCAAGAAGGTGGAGGATTACCTGATCAAGAAGGCCTGAAAACCCTCGCGATCTGAGAAACGCCGGCTGCGAAGCCGGCGTTTTTTTGTGCCCGCAACAGCGTGACGACCAACGGTCGTCACCCACCACAGCCCACTCTTTTTAACCTCAGCGCGGGCCGACAGCCCCGGAAACTGTCAGGGCGCCGGGCGGGTGGGCTCTGCAGGACGCTGAGCCGCATGGATGCGGCGATGCAGCCTACATGGACGTACTTGCGGCGTGTCCTGCAGACCCCACCCGCCCGACGCCAACACCGACGCTGATCGCCAGCAATCGAATTACAACGTCTTCCGCGCCGGAATCAGCAGGTTTCCGAACAACAACCCCGCCACCAGCGCCATCACCACGTTCAACACGGTCAGGAACACCCCCTGCCCCGCCCCGACATCCTGCTGCTGCACCAGCGTCAGCACCCCGCGCAGGCTGGTACTTCCCGGCACCATCATGATGATGCCCGGAAGGCGGATGATCGCTCCCGGCCGCTGCACCAGCCGTCCAAACAGGTTGCCCGCCGCCGTCAGCAGCATCGCCGAAAGGAAAATACCCGCCGGCGCACCCCACGCGTGCCCGGCGAATTTGGAAATCGCATAGCCGGCCACGCAGGCCGCCAGCACCCACGGAAAATCGCGCCGACTCGCCTTGAACAGCATGGCGAAGGCGACCGCTGCGATCAGCAGCGCCGACCACTCCACCCACGCGCCCTGCGGCCGCGAGGCGCGCACCACCGGGTCCAGCCCGATCACATCGGCCAGCGTCACCGCGATCATCGCGCCCACCGTCAGCTTCATGATGGTGGTCAGCGCCCCCGCCACCCGCGCCGTGCCGGACACCCAGTGCTGGCTGGCCAACTCGTTCACCGCATTGGTCAGGGACATACCCGGCAGCAGGATCACCAGCGAGGCGATCACCACGGTATTGAGGTTGAGCGCGCCCACGTAGGTGGCCACCAGCGTAGCGACCAGCCCCGCCAACAGCGCCGCCAGCGCTTCACTGGCCTCCTTGGTCGCCGCGCGTTGGCCGGTCCAGCGCCCCAGCAGGCCGATCAGCAGCCCGATCGCGCCAGCGGTGGCGATGTCCAGCCACGGCAGTTTCCACAGACCGGCCACGCCGGCCGCGCCCAGGCTGTAGGACAACACTTCCTTGACCTTTCCGCGCAGCCCGGGATCAGCGTCCAGCTGGCGCAGCGCGGTGTGTCCCTGGGCCAGGCTCATCCGGCCGTTTGCGACATCTTCGGCGATGCGATCCGCGACGCTGAGTTTATGCAGATCGTTTTCGCCAGGTGCCAGCCGGATCACGCGGGTGATGTCGCTGGAACCGATCGCCTTGGCCGGGTCGCTGAAGCTCAGGATGATCCCGGTCGGATTCGACCAGGGCTCGCAATCCAACCCCAACTGCTGGGCCAGGGCCACCACGGCAGCCTCCAGGCGCTGGGCGGTGGTGCCGTAACTGTGCAGGCGCCCGGCGATCTCACAGACGAACGCCACGCGCTGCGCATAGGTGGCGGGGGGCGAGGCTATCGGGGAGGCGTCTACAGGCATGCGCGGTAGTATTACCCAGCCCCGGCCCGTGCAGAAGGACATTCGGACAGGACCTACGCTGCATGCGACATGCACACGCTATGCTGCATCCTTGATGCCGACCATGACCTCCGACCAGAATCCCCGGATCGAACGCGATGCCAATGAACCGGGCCGCATCCGCCTGTCCGGTCGTTGGACGCTGCACACCGCCCTGCAGGCCGCCGAGGTGCTGCGCGAGGTCCCCGAGGGACTGACCGCCATCGACGCCACCGGCATCGAACAACTGGATTCGGCCGGCGTGCTGCAACTGCTGCGCGTGGCCCACCGCGCAGACCTGGGGCAGGACGCGCTGCAGTTCCGCGAAGACCACCAGGCGCTGGTCTGCACCATCGAAGAAGTCGCCGACGACCGGCCCAAGCCGAAACGGGATTTCGGCGTGCTGGCCGCGCTGGACCGGCTTGGCCGCAGTATGCACGCGACCGGCCAGAACATCGTGGCGCTGGCCAGCTTCCTCGGCGAAAGCCTGGTCAAGGGCGCGCGCCTGCTGAAGGAGCCGCGCCGTTTCCGCCTGACCGCCACCGTGCACCAGATGGAGCAGGTCGGGCTGGATGCGGTGCCGCTGGTGGCCCTGCTTTCCTATCTGGTCGGTGCGGTGATCGCCTTCCTCGGTTCGACGATCCTGCGCGACTTCGGCGCGGAGATCTACGTGGTCGAGCTGGTCAGCATCGCCTTCCTGCGCGAGTTCGCCGTGCTGCTGACCGCGATCGTGCTGGCCGGCCGTACCGCCAGCGCGTTCACCGCGCAGATCGGTGCGATGAAGGCGCGCGAGGAAATCGACGCGATGAAGACGCTCGGCCTGGATCCGATGGACCTGCTGGTGCTGCCGCGCATCGTCGCGCTGCTGGTCACCCTGCCGCTGCTGACCTTCATCGCGATGGTCGCCGGCCTGGCCGGCGGCATCACGGTGGGCGCGTTCGACCTGGATATCCCGCCGCAGATGTACATCGCGCGCATGTACGACACGATGGAAGTACGCAACATGCTGGTCGGCCTGGCCAAGGCACCGGTTTTCGCGCTGGTGATCGGCCTGATCGGCTGCCTGGAAGGCTTGAAGGTGGAGGGTACCGCGCAGTCGGTGGGCGAGCGCACGACCTCCAGCGTGGTCCAGGCCATTTCCCTGGTGATCATCCTCGACGCCTTCGCTGCGTTGTGGTTCATGCAGATGGGCTGGTGACGGTGAACGACGAACGCAGCCACGAAATCCACGACGCCCCCGGCGAGGACGAATCGAAGCTGGCCATCCGCGTGCGCGGGCTGGTCAACCGTTTCGGCAGCCAGACCGTGCACGAAGACCTGGACCTGGACGTGCGGCGCGGCGAGATCCTCGGGGTGGTCGGCGGCTCGGGCACCGGCAAGTCGGTGCTGATGCGCTCCATCCTCGGCCTGCGCAACCCGGATGAAGGGCAGATCGAAGTGCTGGGGCGCGATGCGCGCGGTGGCGACAGCGAAAGCCGCCTGCACATCCAGCGCAATACCGGCGTGCTGTTCCAGGATGGCGCGCTGTTTTCTTCCCTGACCGTCGGCGAGAACGTGCAGGTGCCCCTGAAGGAACACCATCGCGAGCTGCCCGAGCGCTGGCATTACGAGCTGGCGTTGCTGAAGGTGAAGCTGGCGGGCCTGCCCGCCGATGCGATCAACAAGCTGCCTTCGCAGTTGTCAGGCGGCATGCGCAAGCGCGCCGGGCTGGCCCGTGCGCTGGCCCTGGACCCGCCGCTGCTGTTCCTGGACGAACCCACGGCCGGGCTGGACCCGATCGGCGCTGCCGCGTTCGACCGCCTGATCAAGACCCTGCAGGAAGCGCTGGGGCTGACTGTCTTCCTGATCACACACGATCTGGACACCCTGTATGCCATCTGTGACCGGGTGGCCGTGCTGGCCGACCGCAAGGTGGTCGCCAACGCGCCGCTGGCCGACATCGAGAAACTGGACCATCCGTGGATCCAGGAATATTTCCACGGACCCCGCGCACGTGCTGCGCGCGGCGAACAGACCGAGAGTGCCTGAGTCATGGAAACCAAAGCCAACTACGTGCTGATAGGCGCGTTCACCCTGATCACCGGCCTGGCCCTGCTGGCCTTCGGCCTGTGGGCAGCCAAGTATTCGTCCGACCGCACCTGGCAGGAATACCGCGTGGTATTCCGCGAGGCGGTCACCGGCCTGACCGTGGGCAGCCCGGTGCAGTACAACGGCATCGCGGTGGGGTCGATCATCGAGCTCAACCTGGTGCCGGATGACCCGCGCCAGGTGGTGGCCAAGATCCGCCTCAACTCCACCACGCCGGTCAAGACCGATACCCGTGCCAAGCTGGCGATCACCAGCCTGACCGGCCCGTCGATCATCCAGCTCAGTGGCGGCACGCCGCAGTCGCCGACGCTGACCTCGGTCAACCGCGATCCCGCGCCGATCATCCCGACCACGCCTTCGGCCCTGCAGAACATCACCGACGTGGCCAACCGCATCGTCGAGCGCATGGACCAGGTGCTGAGCGACCGCAACGTGGCCGCGATCAATGCCACGCTGGCCAATATCGAATCGATCAGTGGCGGGCTGGCCGACCAGAAACAGGGCACCCAGGCGCTGCTGCTCAGCGCGCGCAATGCCGCGCGTAGCCTGGACGAGACCCTGAAGACCACCAACGGGACCATCCAGCGACTGGACCAGAACCTGGTACAGGAGCTGCCGGGCATCATCGAAAAGCTGGACGCCACCATGACCAAGATGGATTCGGCGGCCGGCAATGCCAATTCGATCCTCGGCGAGAACCGGGCGGCCATCAACAGCTTCGCCAGCGACGGCCTGGGTCAGCTCGGCCCGACCCTGACCGAACTGCGCGGCCTGATCCGCGACCTGCGCCGGGTCAGCGACCGCCTTGAGAACAATCCCGCGCGCTACCTGCTGGGCCGCGACGCACCGAAGGAGTTCGAACCCGAATGAAGCGCATGCCCTCCCTGTCCGTGACGCGCCTGCTGCTGCCGGCTGCCCTGCTGGCCACCCTGGCCGGTTGTTCGATCCTGTCCAGCGGTGATCGCAACGCAGTGACGATCTACTCCCCGGCCGTACAGGTGAAGGTGGATCCGTCCTGGCCGACCGTGGGCTGGCAGCTGGTGCTTTCCAAGCCGAGCGCCACGCGCATGGTCGACAGCCCGCGCATCAACGTGCGGCCGAGTCCTTCGGAGCTGGAAATCTACGCTGGCGCGACCTGGGCGCAGCCAGCCACCGACATGATCGAAGACGCCCTGCTGCGCGGTTTCGAGGATTCCGGCCGGATCGCCGGCGTCGGGCGGGCCGCTGCGGGTATCCGCGCTGATTACCGCCTTGCGACCGACATCCGCCGTTTTGAATCGGATTACCGCGGCCAACCCACGCCGACCGTGGTCATCGAAATCAACGCCAAGCTGATCCATGTGGTGGACCAGCGCGTGGTGATCGACCGCACGTTCCGCCAGGAACAGGCGGTGGGATCGACCGACGTGCCAGCGGTGACCGCCGCCTTCGAGAAGGGGCTGAATGCCCTGACCGCCGATGTGGTGGGCTGGGCGCTGAGCAGTGGGGAGAAGGATACGGACGGCGGTTCGCTGCGCTGATTGGCTGGTGCGCGTCGGTCGCGCCGGCCGCTGGCCGGCGGCTCTTGGCCGGCGATGTCATAATCCGGGCCAGCCTGCCCCGTGACCTTGCCGATGCCACTTTCCACGTCCATTGCCGTCTGCACGTACAACGGCGAGCGCTTCCTGCAGGAGCAGCTGGACAGCCTGCTGCGACAGACCCAACGTCCGGACCAGATCGTGATCCGCGATGATGTGTCCAGCGACGGTACGCTGGACATCCTGCGCGCGTTCGTGCCGGTTGCTGAAGCAATGGGCATCATGGTTGACCTGCAGGTAAACCCTGAGAACGTCGGCTATCGGCTGAACTTCGATGGCGCACTGCGTGCCTGCACCGGCGAGGTGATCTTCCTCTGCGACCAGGATGATGTCTGGCATGCGGACAAGCTGGAGCGGTTCTGTGCCGAGTTCGAAAGACGCCCCGATCTGCTGGCGCTGCATAGTGATGCGCGGTTGATTGATGGGGAGGGGAACGTGCTTCCGCGGCGCCTTTTTCGTTCGCTGGGAGTGGGTACACGCCAGATGCGGCGGATGCATCGCGGTGCTGGACTCGACCTCTTGTTGCAGCGCGACCTTGTGACGGGCGCCACCTTGGCACTCCGCAAAAGTATTCTGCGGGACGCGCTCCCCCTTCCTCCCTCGGGATGGGTACACGACGCGTGGCTTGCCACGCTGGCCGCCATTATCGGAACGATCGACAGCGTGGAGCGCCCGTTGATCGACTACCGGCTGCATGACGGCAACCAGCTCGGCTTGGGCGGCAATGATCCTTTATCGCGCCAAGCGAGGCGACAGAAGCATCTTGAGCAGGATCTCTCCGAAGTTCTGCTCGCACGTCTACGCGCACTGCATGTGCCGGAACCCCTTCAGAAACTCATCGAGCGCAAGAAGCGCCATATCGCCAAGCGCTGCAACCTGTCGCGATCCTTTATCAAGCGGGTTCCTGTGGTCATGGGCGAACTGCTGTCGGGCAACTACGGTCGCTTCGGGCGCGGACTGCTGTCCGCTGCGATCGATCTGGTACGCCGCTGATCTGCTGAGAAGTTCCTGGTCAGTTCCGGATCCAACGGAAGGTTAGATTGATGCGCTCCCCGTGCACGCGCGAGGATTTCGGCAACGCATGCTGGTAGTGGGCCTGCGTGCTGCTGGCCATCACCAGCAGGTCCCCATCGGCAAGCAGGAACTCTGCCTTGGCCGCGTGCTGGTCTCGACGGCGCAGCAGGAAGCGGCGCGCAGCGCCCAGGCTGAGTGAAGCAATCACCGGCTGCGGCCCCAGTTCCGGCTCGTCGTCGCTGTGCCAACCCATGCTGTCCGTCCCGCTGCGGTAACGGTTGAGCAGCACGCTGTTGAAGCGCGTGCCCAGCTCCTCCTGCAATCGCTCACGAATGGGCAACAGCACGTCCGACCACGGGTGCGGTAGGAAATCCGCACCGGAATAGCGGTAACGCGCATCCGCATCGCCCATCCAGCAACTCAGCCGCGGTGAATCCACCAACCGCCCGAACATCCGGATCCGGTGCACTTCCCATGGAATCTCCCGCAGCAACGCTGCCTGCAGGGCCCCTGCCTGCGCACGAGGCAGCCACCCCGCAAGGTGGCGCACATCGGCATCAGGCAGGTCCTGCGGGAACAGCGCGGCCATCAGCTTCGCTTGAACGCCACGCCGGTCTTTTCCACCAGCTCTGCTTCTTCAACGCCCGGTGCGGTTTCCACCAGCACCAGCCCGTCGCCGGTCACATCGAACACGGCCAGATCGGTGATGATGCGATCCACCACGCCGACACCGGTCAGCGGCAGCGAGCATTCCTTGAGGATCTTGTGCTCGCCGTTCCTGGCGGTGTGCTCCATCAGCACCACCACGCGCTGCACGCCGGCCACCAGGTCCATCGCCCCGCCCATGCCCTTGACCATCTTGCCCGGCACCATCCAGTTGGCCAGGTCGCCGCTGTCGGTGACCTGCATCGCGCCGAGGATGGCCAGATTGACGTGGCCGCCGCGGATCATCGCGAAGCTGTCATCGCTGCCGAAATAACTGGCGCCCGCACGCGCGGTAACGGTCTGTTTGCCTGCGTTGATCAGGTCCGGATCGATCTCCGCCTCGGTGGGGAACGGGCCGATCCCGAGCAGACCGTTCTCCGACTGCAACCAGACGTCCACGCCCTCGGGAATATGGTTGGCGACCAGGGTCGGCAGGCCGATGCCCAGATTCACATAGGCACCATCGGTCAACTCACGCGCAGCGCGCGCCGCCATTTCGTCACGGGTCCAGGCCATGTCAGTTCGCCTCCTGGCGCACGGTGCGTTGTTCGATGCGCTTTTCGGGCGTGGGGTTGTGCACGATGCGGTGCACGTAGATCCCGGGCAGGTGCACCTGGTCCGGGTCAATGCTGCCCACCGGCACCACCTCCTCCACTTCGGCGATGCAGACCTTGCCGGCCATCGCGCAGGCCGGGTTGAAGTTGCGCGCGGTACGCCGGAACACCAGGTTGCCCGCTTCGTCGGCCTTCCACGCTTTGACCAATGCCACATCGGCGCGCAGCGCGGTTTCCATCACGTAGTGGCGGCCGTCGAACTCTCGCGTTTCCTTTCCTTCGGCCACCACCGTGCCGTACCCGGTAGCGGTGAAGAACGCCGGAATGCCGGCCCCACCGGCGCGCAGGCGCTCGGCCAGGGTGCCCTGCGGGTTGAATTCCAGTTCAAGTTCGCCGGCCAGGAACTGGCGCTCGAACTCCTTGTTCTCGCCCACGTAGGAAGAGATCATCTTCCGGATCTGGCGGGTCGCCAGCAGCTGGCCAAGGCCGAAACCGTCCACGCCAGCATTATTGGAAATCACCGTCAGGCCGTTGACCCCACTGTCGCGCAACGCGGCGATCAGCGACTCCGGGATGCCACACAGGCCGAAACCGCCAACGGCCAAGGTCTGGCCATCGGCGACCACGCCCTGCAGGGCGAGCGCCGCGCTGGCATATCGTTTATCGCGCTTGCTGCCGGTACCAGAACTATCCATTGCGTTGCTGTCCCACACGGTAAGGATGACGGCATTCTACCGGCACCCCGGTGCCCGGCTGGGGTGCGGCGCAGCATTTGCCGCAGTGGGCACAGCTCGTAAACTGGCTGTCCCGGTCACGCCTGCATCCCGATGTGCGGCCAGATACCGCCCTGTTGGAAAGACCGCCGATGTCCGTCCTGTTCAATGATATTGATCTGCATCGCTGGCTCGACGAGCGCACGATCCAGAAGGCGGCCGGCTACCTGGACAGGGTGTATGACCTGCGCACGGAGGGGGACCTGCTGCGCGCCAACGTGGGCGGCACTGCCCCCCAGCCGTATCGGGTAACGATCAACCTCAAGGCCAGCCTTCGCAGCCCAGACAGTCGCCTCAACGGCCGCTGCAGCTGCCCGGTGGGTGACAACTGCAAGCATGTGGCCGCGGTCATGATGTGTGCCCTGCACGGGCCGGATGAGGATAGCGAAGACGAGAAAATCGAGGCGCCGTTACCGCAGCACGCGCAACCCGTTCGCGCCGAGCTGCTCACCCGTCTGTCCGAATGGCATGCTCAGCACGCTGCACGCGCGGGGTCGAGCAAAGCAAAGCAGAACCCGAAGAGCATTGCGTTCGTGCTTTCCGTATTCCAGTTCCGCCTCGGCATCCATGCGTACAGGATGCGGTGGACGGCCGACGGCGCGCTGGAGCGCGAGAAGCGGTTTGACATCACCCCGGAGCTGGTCATCGATCCCCCCGGCTACGTGTCGCAACAGGACATCGCCGTTCTCGGGCAGCTGTGGTTGCGCCAGCAGCGCAAGGGCGGCCGACGTGTAGCCGTGCAGCCGTTGCTGGACATGATCCTGGCCTCCGGCCATGGCTGGGTACAGCACCCCGGCACGAGGGAGTTGCTGCCCCTGCGCGCGGGCCCCGCTCGCGCAGGCCACCTGGAGTGGAAGACGGCCGACAGCCAGCTGGGCGTATGCTCCCGGCCGGTGCTGCAGGTGGACGGGAACGCCGACGGGGCGGTGGAAGATCAGTGCGCCTATTACCTGGACGAGAGAACCGGCGAGACGGGTCCGCTGCAACTGGCGGTGGCCAGCCCCGACGCCGACGCCTTCCTTGGGCTGCCGCCGTTGCTGCCCGACGAGCATTCCCTTACCGCGCAGATGCTCCAGCAGCTGGATCCTGCCCTGCCCCTGCCGCCGGCCACCGCCGATGCGATGCCCATCGCCCAGGTGGATGGCATGGTCCCGCACCTGATGCTGCATACCGAAGAGCAACCGCAGACCTGGGGCGCGCGAAGAGGTCAGATGCAGCGGCTGGAATTCGCCACGGTCTCCTTCGCCTACGGCGACCATTTCAAGCACCTCGATGACCCCTCGCGCTTCGTGCGGGGTGCGGACGGAACGATCGAGCTGCTGCCACGCGATACGGCCGAAGAGGCCAGGCGGGAAAACGAGTTGCGCAGCAGTGGACTTCATCGCCACCCGCAGTCACCAGCGCTGCTCAGCGGGGCTGGGCCCCACTTCCACCTGCGCTCCTACGACTGGGGCAGCTTCATGCTGCGCGAGCTGCCCCGGCTGCAGGAACTGGGGTGGGTGGTCACCGTCCCGGAGGATTTCCGGCACCGCATCACCGTGGTGGACAGCGTGCTCTGGGACGTGCAGCCCGATGACTCAGGCGCTGGCTGGCTGGACGTAGCGCTGGACATCGAAATCGATGGCCAGACGGTGCCGCTCGCACCGATGCTGGCGCAATTGCTGCAGATCGATCCGCGCTGGACGCGGGGCGCGCTGGATGCCATCGACGACGAGGAGCGCATCCTGATCGCCTCCCCCACGGCAGGAGCGCTGTCATTCCAGGCGGGGCGGCTGAAGCCCGTCGTGACCCTGCTCGGTGACCTGTTTGGCAACGGCGCTGGGCCCCTGCGTGTTTCCGCACGCGACAGGGGACGCCTGCAGGCCCTGCAACAGTCCGGAAGCCTGCAGCTGCGCGGCGCCACCGATACCGGCGCGATGGTCCAGCGGCTGTTGCAGGAACCCACGCCACAACCGGTTGCAGCACCCGTCGGGCTGGCTGCCGCCTTGCGGCCTTATCAACAGGACGGGCTGGCGTGGCTGCAGTACCTGCGCCAACAGCAGCTGGGCGGCATCCTGGCCGATGACATGGGACTGGGCAAGACGCTGCAGACCCTGGCGCACGTGTTGCTGGAAAAGGAAGCGGGGCGGCTGGACCGGCCCGCGCTGGTGGTCATGCCGACATCCCTGCTGTTCAACTGGCAGCAGGAGGCCGCGCGTTTCGCACCCGGTCTGCGCGTGCTGGTCCTGCATGGCCCTGCCCGAGAGACGCTGTTCGAACAGATTCCCGCCCACGACCTGGTGCTGACCACCTATCCGCTGGTGTGGCGGGATGAGGCCGCGCTGCAGGCGCATGCCTATCACCTGCTGATCCTCGACGAAGCCCAGCAGGTCAAGAACGCCAAGGCACGCGCGGCGATCACCCTGCGCACGCTGCAGAGCCGGCACCGGCTGTGCCTGACCGGCACGCCGCTGGAAAACCACCTGGGCGAGCTGTGGACGCATATCGACTTTGTCCTGCCGGGCCTGCTTGGCAGCGAGAAAACCTTCAACCTGCATTGGCGTCATCCGATCGAGCGCAGCGGTGACGGCCAACGCGCGCAGCTGCTGGCGCAGCGGGTGCGACCATTCATCCTGCGTCGACGCAAGGACCAGGTAGCGACGGAGCTGCCGCCCAAGACCGTGATCACCCGCCACGTGTCATTGGAGGGTGGCCAGCGCGACCTGTACGAGACAGTACGATCGGCGATGCAGGAGAAGGTGCGCGAGGCCGTCGCCGGCAAAGGAATGGCCAAGAGCCACATCGTCGTGCTCGATGCACTGCTGAAGTTGCGCCAGGTCTGCTGCGATCCACGCCTGCTGCCCGGCGAGGCCACGCCGCGCACGCAGGGTTCGGCCAAGCTTGACCTGCTGTTGACGCTGTTGCCGGAGATGGTGGAGGAAGGACGCCGCATCCTGGTGTTCTCCCAGTTCACGCGCATGCTGGAGCTGATCGCGCAGGCCTTGGACAAGAGCGGACTGGCGTTCGTCACCCTGACCGGCGACACCCGTGACCGGGCCACCCCGGTGCGCCGGTTCATGCAGGGAGAGGTGCCCATCTTCCTGATCAGCCTGAAGGCGGGCGGTGTCGGCCTGAATCTGACAGCCGCCGATACCATCATCCATTTCGACCCTTGGTGGAACCCGGCGGCCGAAAACCAGGCCAGCGACCGGGCGCACCGGATCGGTCAAGACAAGCCGGTCTTCGTGTACCGCCTGATCGCTGCCGGCAGCATCGAGGAGCGGATCAGCGAACTTCAGCAGCGAAAGGCGGCGCTGGCCGACTCGATCCTGGAAAATGGCGGCGCGGCGGCACCCGGCTTCAGCGAGGAGGACCTGCAGGCGTTGCTGGAGCCACTGCCGGGGGTGTCGGCGAAGAAGGGTAAGGGGAAGCCGAAGCGCGGTCATGAATGACGCGCGGCGGTGCTGGTGCATGCGGCCCTGACAACGATTCCCATACACATGGGCGTATAAACTAAGCGGCTGGACCCCCCAATGGAGTGACCGATGCCCCTGCCCGCCTTCAAGGCCTATGACATCCGCGGCCGCGTGCCGGACGAACTGAACGAAGACCTGGCCCGGCGCATCGGCGTGGCACTCTCGGACCAGCTGGAGCCGGGAACCGTGGTCGTCGGCCACGACGTGCGCCTGACCAGCGCGGCGCTGCAGGATGCGCTGGTCGTCGGACTGCGCGGCGCAGGCCGCGAGGTCATCGACATCGGCCTGTGCGGTACCGAGGAAGTCTATTTCCAGACCGACCACCTGGGCGCGGCTGGCGGCGTGATGGTGACCGCCAGCCATAACCCGATGGATTACAACGGCATGAAGCTGGTGCGCGAGAAAGCGCGCCCGATCAGTTCCGATACCGGCCTGTTCGCTATCTCCGATGCGGTGGCAGCCGATACCGCAGCTGCCCTGCCGCCCAAGGCCGGCCAGAGCGAGCAGCACGACAAGAGCGCCTACATCGCGCACCTGCTGTCCTACGTCGACGTCGCTGCGCTGAAGCCACTGAAGGTGGTGGTCAATGCGGGCAACGGCGGCGCCGGTGCGATCGTCGATCTGCTGGCGCCACACCTGCCGCTGCAGTTCATCCGGGTCAACCACGAGCCGGACGGCAATTTCCCCAACGGCATCCCCAACCCGCTGCTGCCGGAAAACCGCGCCGCCACCGCCGAAGCGGTGCGTGAGCATGGCGCCGACTTCGGCATCGCGTGGGACGGCGACTTCGACCGTTGCTTCTTCTTCGACCACACCGGCCGTTTCATCGAAGGTTATTACCTTGTCGGCCTGCTGGCCCAGGCCGCGCTGAAGCGTCACCCGGGCGGCAAGGTCGTGCACGATCCGCGCCTGGTCTGGAACACGGTGGAGATGGTCGAGCAGGCCGGTGGCATCCCGGTGCTGTGCAAGAGCGGCCACGCTTTCATCAAGGAAAAGATGCGCGGTGAAGATGCCGTGTACGGCGGCGAAATGAGTGCCCATCACTACTTCCGCGAGTTCGCCTACGCTGACTCCGGGATGATCCCCTGGCTGCTGATCGCCGCGCTGGTTTCCGAAAGCGGACGCTCGTTGGCCGACTGGGTTGAAGACCGCATGGCGGCCTATCCGTGCAGCGGCGAAATCAACTTCAAGGTGGCCGATGCGAAGGTATCGGTGGCACGCGTGATGGACCACTTCGCCTCGCATGCACCCGCGCTGGACCACACCGACGGCATCAGTGCCGATTTCGGCGACTGGCGCTTCAACCTGCGCAGCTCCAACACCGAACCGTTGCTGCGGTTGAATGTCGAAACGCGCGGCGATGCGGCCCTGCTGCAGTCGCGTACCGACGAAATCTCTTCGCTGCTGCAACAGTAACCCGGGATGTCCGTACCCATGAACAGCATCCAGCCCGTCATCCTGTCCGGTGGTTCCGGCACGCGCCTGTGGCCCTTGTCGCGCGAGGCGTATCCGAAGCAGTTCCTGCCACTGGCCAGCGAGCTGACCATGGTGCAGGCCACCTGGAAGCGCGTCCAAGCCATCGCCGCGCGCGGGCCGTTGGTCATCGCCAACGAGGAGCATCGCTTCGTCGCCGCAGAGCAGCTGCAGCAGGTGGGTGCAGAGCCCGCCGCGATCATCCTGGAACCGGTCGGCCGCAATACCGCGCCGGCCATTGCGGTTGCCGCGCTGGAGGCCACCCGCGATGGCGCGGATTCGTTGCTGCTGGTGCTGCCCTCGGACCATGTGATCAGCGACGACGCCGCCTTCCTGCGCGCGGTAGAGCAGGCAGCGGGCGCTGCCGAAGCCGGCAAGCTGGTGACCTTTGGCATCGTGCCGACCGGTCCGGAGACCGGATACGGCTACATCAAGGCGGCCGCGGGCGAAGGCGCCCGCGCGGTCGAGCGGTTCGTTGAGAAGCCGGACCTTGCCACCGCGACCGACTATGTAGCCAGTGGCCAGTACTACTGGAACAGCGGCATGTTCCTGTTCAAGGCGTCGCGTTACCTGCAGGAACTTGAACGCTTCCAGCCGACTATGCTGGCGGGCAGCCGCGACGCCTGGAGCAAGGCCCGCCGTGATGCCGACTTCACCCGTCTGGACAAGGACGCATTCACTGCCGTTCCTTCTGATTCCATCGATTACGCGGTGATGGAGAAGACTGCCGATGCGGTGGTGGTGCCGCTGGATGCCGGCTGGAACGACGTCGGATCGTGGACCGCGCTACGCGACGTATCGCAGCAGGATGGCGATGGCAACGCGCACCAGGGCGATGTGATCGCGATCGACTGCCGCAACACCTATGCCTACGGCCAGCGCCTGGTGGCGATGGTCGGGCTGGATGATGTGATCGTCGTGGAAACCGACGATGCGGTGCTGGTCGGCAAGGGCGACCGCATGCAGGAGGTCAAGGCCGTGGTTGCGCAGTTGAAGGCCGAAGGGCGTAGCGAAGCCACCTGGCACCGCAAGGTGTACCGCCCGTGGGGCGCCTACGATTCCATCGACAACGGCGCACGTTTCCAGGTCAAGCGCATCACGGTCAAGCCCGGTGGCACGCTGAGCCTGCAGATGCACCATCACCGCGCCGAACACTGGATCGTGGTGAGCGGCACGGCCGAGGTCACCCGAGGTGAGGAAGTGCTGCTGCTCAGCGAAAACCAGAGCACCTACATCCCGCTGGGTGTTACTCACCGCCTGCGTAATCCGGGACGCCTTCCCTTGGAGCTGATCGAGGTGCAGTCCGGCAGCTACCTTGGCGAAGACGATATCGTGCGATTTGAAGATACCTACGGTCGGCAGTAGCCGACCGTAGGTCCACGCATCCCGCCTTATCCCCGCGCCTTCAGCGCGCCCCCTTGAACAACAAGGGGGCTTCACTCCAGACGGGGCACGAACACCGTCGGCGCCCTATCAGGCAATCTCGCCGATCACCCGCTTCAACCCGTCCTGCCAGGCAGGCAGCGCGATGCCGAAATCCTGCTGCAGCTTATTGTTGTCCAGCACCGACCAGGACGGCCGCTTGGCCGGCGTCGGGTACTCCGAGCTGGCAATCGCTTCCACGCTCGGCACCTTGGTCAGAACGCCGCGTGCGAGGGCTTCGGCGAAGATCGCCTCGGCGAAACCATGCCAGCTGGTCTGCCCGGAAGCGGTCAGGTGCCACGTGCCGGAAAGTCCGCCCGCGTGCTGCAGGGCCTGTGCAGTGACATCCGCAATCAGCGCTGCCGGCGTCGGCGTACCGACCTGGTCAGCCACCACCCGCAATGCGTCACGCTCGGGCCCCACGCGCAACATCGTGCGCAGGAAATTGGCACCGTGCGAGGCATACACCCACGCCGTGCGGAAGATCATGTGGCGTCCGCCGGCAGCACGCACGGCGTCTTCGCCGTCGCGCTTGCTGGTGCCATATACGCCCAGCGGAGCGGTCGGCTGGTCTTCCCGGTAAGGCGCGGTGCCTTCACCGTTGAACACGTAGTCAGTGGAGTAATGCACGAACGGCACGCCCGCAGCCGCGCACCAGCGTGCAATCACGCCAGGTGCCTCGGCGTTGGCACGGAACGCCGCCTCCACCTCCTGCTCCGCCTTGTCCACCGCCGTATAAGCGGCAGCGTTGACCACCATTGCGGGTCGCACGCGATCCAGCAGCGCGACCAGCGACCCGGGCTGGTTGAAGTCTGCAACCTCGCAGGCGCTGCCGTCCGGCAGCACGCCGCTGCGCGTGGTGGCCACCACGTGGCCCAGCGGCGCCAGCGCACGCAGCAGCTCCTGGCCGACCTGGCCGTTGCCGCCGAACACCAGGACCGTCATGCGACGAACACCGGCAGCCGCTCTTCGGCGATATCCTTCAGGAACGGGGCAGCCTCATCCTTTGCCGACAACGTCGGGTTGGAGATCGGCCAGTCCACCGCCACGTCGGCATCGTTCCAGCGAAGTCCCGCATCCGCCTCCGCCACGTAAACGTCGGTGCACATGTAGTGGAACAGAGCGCGCTCGGACAACACCGCGAATCCGTGAGCGAAGCCCTCCGGGATCCAGAACTGCCGCCGATTTTCAGCGCTGAGAATCACTGACGCGTGTTTTCCGAACGTCGGAGACCCTTGACGGATATCCACCGCTACATCGTAGACCTCACCCTCCAGAACGCTGACCAGCTTTCCCTGCGGCCGAGGCCACTGGTAATGCAGGCCACGCAGCACGCCGCGTGTGGACGACGAAATGTTGCTCTGGACAAAATCCATCCGCAAACCTTCTGCCTCGAAACGCTCTTTGTTCCAACCCTCGAAGAAAAAGCCGCGGGCGTCTCCAAATACCCGAGGCTCCAGTACGACACATCCTGGAAGCTGAGTTGGGACGATTTTCACGGAACCGAGCCCCGCTGGGCCAAAGCATGGAGATACTGGCCGTAGGCATTCTTGATGAGCGGTGCGGCCAAGGACTCAAGCTGGGCCACGTCAATCCAGCCGTTGCCCAGTGCGATCTCTTCAGGACAGCAGACCTGCAGGCCCTGGCGGGTCTGGATCGTTTCGATGAAGTTCGAAGCTTCCAGCAACGACTGGTGCGTGCCGGTATCCAGCCACGCGTAACCGCGACCCAGCGGCTCCAGATGCAATGCACCCTCGTCCAGGTAACGCTGGTTGAGGTCGGTGATTTCCAGTTCACCGCGCGGCGAAGGCTTCAACTCAGCAGCGTACTCGCTGGCCTTGCCATCGTAGAAATACAAACCGGTCACCGCATAGTTCGAGCGCGGTTGTGCAGGCTTTTCTACCAGCCCGATCACCTTGCCGTCCTTGTCGAATTCGGCAACCCCGTAACGTTCCGGGTCGTTGACCCAGTAGCCGAACACGGTAGCGCCCTCATCGCGCGCATCGGCGCGTTTAAGCACCTCGGTCAGGCCATGTCCGTGGAACACGTTGTCACCGAGCACCAGGCAGCTGGGCTTGCCATCCAGGAACTCGCGGCCGATGAGATACGCCTGGGCCAAGCCATCCGGGCTCGGCTGGGCGGCGTACTGGATGTCCATGCCCCACTGCGAACCGTCGCCCAACAGCTGCTGGAACAGCGCCTGCTC
>Ga0265780_10004656_pt1 | contig 17590 bp, 12 predicted proteins | sample P1T30metagenome_FD_192432 | JGI IMG/M metagenome (GOLD analysis project Ga0265780, IMG submission 192432) | Plant litter microbial communities from East Loma Ridge, Irvine, California - P1 T30 | ecosystem: Environmental > Terrestrial > Plant litter > Unclassified | place: USA: California...
CGCACCATCGATTCGACCTGGCTCGTCGCTTCCTGCTTCTTCTTGCCGGCGCGCCGGCCCGAACCGGCATACAGCTCGGTCTCGGTGATGAAGACCAGGTGGCCGGCGTCGGCGTCGACCAGTTCGAAGCCGGCCTGCAGCGGGGCCACGCCCAGCGCCAGCCTGGCGCCGCTGGCGCGGAAGCCTTCGAAGCCTTCGACCGGCGTGAGTTCGAGCCGGTATTCGCCTAAGTACTGCTGCAGCGTCTCGCGCCGGCCGGCCGAATCAGCGCAGATCATCACGCGCGCGTCGACGCGTTGCAGGTAGGCGCGCAGGCTGGCCAGCGGATCGTCGAGGCGGCGGTTGACCGCGACGTCGGGCACCGGCGCCGACAATTCGGATGCGGGAGCGGCTGGATCGCGCGCGATATTCCAGCGGCCGCGCGGCTTGATGCAGGTGAAGAACTGCTCGGCGCCGAGGAACAGCTCGTGCGGCTCGAGGATCGGGCGCTCGCGGTCGCTCTTCAGGAAGCGGTAGCGCGACTCGGTGTCCGTCCAGAAGCGCGCGATCGCGGCGTCGATGTCGCCCACCAGCGCCAGCGGCGCATCGGCGGGCAGGTAGTCGAACAGGTTGGCGGTCTGTTCGAAGAATAGCGGCAGGTAGTACTCGATGCCGGCCGACGCGATCCCGTTGCCGATGTCGCGGTAGATCGGCGAGCGTGACGGGTCGCCCTCGAAGCGCTCGCGCCAACGGCCGCGGAAAGCGGTGCGCGCCGCTTCGTCCATCGGGAATTCACGGCCCGGCAGCAGGCGCACCTCGCGCACCGGGTACAGCGAGCGCTGGGTGTCGGCGTCGAAGGTGCGGATCGTCTCGATCTCGTCGCCGAACAGGTCGAGCCGGTAGGGCAGGGCGGACCCCATCGGGAACAGGTCGATCAGGCCGCCGCGCACCGAGTACTCGCCCGGCGACATCACTTGCGACACGTGCGTGTAGCCGGCCAGGGTCAGCTGGGCCTTGAGCCGGGCTTCGTCCAGGCGTTCGCCCTGGCGGAAGAAGAAGGTGTAGGCGGCCAGGAAGGATGGCGACGCCAGGCGCACCAGCGCCGTGGTGGCCGGCACCACCAGCACGTCGCACTGGCCGTTGCGGATCTCGTGCAGCGTGGCCAGACGTTCGGACACCAGGTCCTGGTGCGGCGAGAAGGCGTCGTAGGGCAGCGTTTCCCAGTCGGGCAGCAGGTGGCAGGACAGCTTGCCGTCGGCAAACCAGGGGATTTCGTCCAGCAGGCGCTGGCCGTCGCTGGCGTTGGCGACGACCACGGTGAGCATCCGCTGGTTGGCTTTGAGCGCCAGCGCCGCCGTCGCGAGCGCATACGCGTCGGACGAGCCATGCGCCAGCGGCAGGACAAAACGGTGGCCTGGTGTGGGGAGGTGCTTCTTGAGGTCGAAAGGCATGCAGCGTGCTGTTACGTTCGCGTCAAAAGTAGGCGTCAATTATAGTCGAACGCGCAAGACGCCGCCGGGTTCGCAGCGTGCGCGTCCAGCGCAGCCCGGGTGTTGTACTGGCGCTGAAAATGCCGCATGATTGCGCTAACATCGCTGGCGCCAATCCTTGCGCCAGGAACAAAAAAACCAGGAGACCCCATGCGCACCGGACTCGCCGGCCTATCGCTGCTGACACTATCCCTGCTGCCGGTTTGGTCCGTGGCCGGTGAACCGGAACTGACCCTCTACGATGGCGCCGCGCGCCCCGGCATCCGGGTGCTGGCGGTCGCCCCGGACAGCGAGCATGCGCTGCGCAGTGCGCGCGTGAACGCCAGCGCCGCGTTGGCCGCGAAATTCCCCGGCAGCGCGATCGACCTTGCGCACAGCGAGGAACCGGGCGGGCGCTCGGCGCTGACGCTGACCTGGCGCGACATCTGGAAAAGTGGCGTGCGGTTGCAGGGCGCGGGGATCGACCTGCGTCCCTACCTGAAGAACGGCGCGCTGGCATTCGACCTCAAGGTCGATGAACTCAACACCGGTGGCATCGTGTTCAAGGTCGGCTGCGGCGCCGATTGCGAACGCCAGGTGTCGTATGTGGTCGCAGGCCGCGCCAGCGAGGGACAGGGGTGGCGCCGCATTGTGCTGCCGATGGCGTGCTTCCAGCGTGACGGCGACGATTTCAGCAGCGTCGACCGGCCGTTCACGCTGGAAGGGACCGGCAGCGGGCGGGTCAGCGTGGCGAATGTGGTGTTCACCCACGTCGCGACGCCGAACACGCCATGCCCCGACTGGCGCACCGTGTCCGTGACGCCCGAGATGCTGAATGAATCCTGGTCGATCGACTGGTGGCTGGCGCGCCACCGCCAGAAGCGCGAGGACGCCAGGCAGATGCTGGCGCAAGGGCGCAGCCCGCAGCTGGTCCTCATCGGCGATTCGATCACCCAGGGCTGGGAGAAGGAAGGCGCGGCGGTGTGGCGCGAGTATTATGCGCGCCACGATGCGCTCGGCCTGGGCTTCGGGGGCGACCGCACCGAGAACGTGCTGTGGCGGCTGCAGCATGGCGCGCTCGACGGGCTCGACCCGAAAGTGGCGGTGCTGCTGATCGGCACCAATAACGCCGGCCTGCGCGGTGATTTCCCGGCCACCACGCTGGCCGGCATCCGGGCCGACGTCGAGGAGCTGAAGCGGCGCCTGCCGCGTACGCGCATCCTGGTACTGGGAATCTTCCCGCGCGATGCGGGCCCGGACGGCCCGCTGCGGCGGCTGAACGAGCAGGTCAATGCCCAGCTGCCGGCGCTGGCCGACGGGCGGCGGGTGTTTTTCGTGAACCTGAACCAGGCCTTCCTGGCGCCGGGCGGGGTGCTGTCGAAGGACATCATGCCCGACCTGCTGCATCCCAACGCGGCCGGCTACGCGATCTGGGCCAAGGCTATGCAGCCGACACTGCAGCGGCTGATGGCGCTGCCGCGCCTGTAGGCGGCGGCGCGGCTGTGTCCGGCTCGCGCCGGTTGGCGATCCCGAACGGCACATGCACCATCGGGATCGTCCCGCCCGGCCCCGATTTCAGGTGGGTCAGCTGGTCGTCGAAGAAGATGTGGGGCTTGAATACCGACAGCACCCGGCCCTTGTCCATACCGCCCAGGAAGAAGGTCTCGTCGGCCGATACGCCCCAGCTGCCCAGCGTGGTCACGACGCGCTCGTGCGATGGCGCGTTGCGGGCCGTGATGATGGCGATGCGCACGATGCGGCGGTAAGCCGGGTCGTCGCGCTCGGCCTGCTGCTCGAGCTGCTGCAGCATGGCCAGCTTGCGGAACATCTCGGCCAGCGGCCCCGGCTGGTGGGGACGCGCCATGTGCAGGGTCTCGTGGGCGTGGAATTCGCCCAGGTCGTTGTTGCGCTTGAAGACGGCTTCCGATTCGTCGTCGGCCAGCACGCCGTCGAAGTCGAAGGCGACGCGCAGTTCGATATCGTCCTGGTCGTCGGCGATCCGCGATGGCAGCACCAGGCCGGCCGGATAGTCGACATCGATCGCACTTTTCACGTCTGCCTCGTTCGCGCTCAGGAACAGCGAGGTATTGAAGGCGGGCAGGTAGGGGTAGGGCGACTTGCCGTTCATGAAGACGGCGCGCGAGATATCCAGGCCGTAGTGAGCGATCGAGCGCATCACGCGCAGGCCGGTCTCGGGAGAGTTGCGCGAAAACAGCACCACCTCGACCGGCGCCTGCTGCGCGAAGCAGCGGTTGATGCTGAGGAAGCGCCTAATGAAGGGGAAGGCGACGCCGCGTTCGAGGATCAGGTCGCGCTGGCGCTCCTGGTAGCGGCGGTAGGCTTCCTGCCCCTGTTCGACATAGACCTGGTGCGATTCGGAGAGGTCGAACAGCGCGCTCGAGGCGACGCCGATCACCAGCTTGTCTTCGACGGGGAAAGGCATCTACGCTTCCTGTTCACGGTTTTTTTCCAGCAGTCTGTCGTACACCTGGCGCGCATGCGGCGCCAGCGCCTGCACGGCGCGCACGAAATCCGGATGGCCGCCGGCGGCCAGCATCTGCAGCTTGGCCAGGCGGTCGGCTTCGCCCAGGGCCGCCGGCAAGCCTTGCGGATCGCCGAGATGGGCGATCGCGTGGCCGATTGCCGGCGGCAGTTCCCATTGACCGGCGATCGCGGCCGACAGCAGGCGCGCGCCCTGCACCAGGCGCTGGCCGAACACATCGTCGTCCGGCAGGCCGCCGGCCGGCAGCAGCTGGTCGACCATCCGCAGCGCGACCACCAGGCCGATATTGTGCATCAATCCGGCCAGGTAGGCGGCGAAGGCATCGGCGCCATGGCGCGGGGCCAGCAGGGCGGCGGCCAGCGCGCATTGCTCGGACTGGCGCCACAGTTGCGGCGCCACCTGGCGCGCCAGCGGCCCGGCCTGCAGGCTGATGATGGGACGAAACGCCACCCGCGCCAGCAGCATGCGCAGGCCATTCTGGCCCAGCAACAGCAGCGCGCCTTCGAGATTGCGCACCGGCGTCGCCGGCTGATAGTAGGGACTGTTGACTTCGCGGATCACCTCGGCCACCAGCACCGCATCCTGGGCCAGCAGCCGCGCCAGCTCGCCGGATGAACTGCCTTCGTCGCGCAGGCTGCGCAGCAGTTGCGGGATCACCGCCGGCACGCGCGGCACCAGCGCCGCCGCGCCTTGCGGGTCGCGCGCCAGCCGCGCCAGCTCGTCGAGCACCAGGTTGTCGGCCGAGGCCTGGCCGCTCACATGGGGACCGGCCAGCCAGTGAAAGAATGCCAGATCGAGGTCGACGATCGGTGAGGCGTCGGCGGCGGCGCCACGCGCCACTGCGGCGGGCACGGCGGCCGGCGCCTGCTGCGCGCCGTCCTGCGCGCCTTCGCGCGCGCCGCCGAACATGCGTGCGAGCCAGTGCTTCATGGGTAAGAGGAGAGATGGCGACAAGGCATACGGGATTCTAACGCCAAGCCCCCGGTCGGGGTTGGACGAAACACGGCCCGGCGCGACCACCGCATCGCGGGGCCGGCGCCGGGCCGAAGTGAGGCAAGGCGGATTCGATCAGCGGGTGTCGCCGGTCGTGGTGTGGCCCGTGTTGGTCGGCGTGCCGGCGGTGCCGCTGGCGTTGGTGCCATCGGTCGGGGTCAGGCCCATCTGCGCGTCGACGGTCGGGTTGCCGGTGCCGCCCTGGGCGCCGGTGCCGCCGGTGGTGCTGCGACCCATGGCGTCGTTGCCCGAGCCGACGCTGGAGCCGGCCGAAGACATGCCGCTGCTGGTGCTGTCGGTGGAGGCTGGGGTGTTACAAGCGGCCAGGGCAAAGGCCATCATGCCGCCCAGAAGTACCGTCTGAATCGATTTCATCGCGTTCTCCTTGATTGGTCAGTATCCGCATCATGCGAGGTCATCCGTTCGCATGTAATAGGAAGTTCTCGTCAATACGTGTAGGAACAGGCTCACATACTCATCAGTCGTGTGCCGCTGCTTGCCAGGCGGTACGGTGTGTTGCCATCCGCCCGGCAGCCGAAGCATCGGACCCCGCTATTATCTGCCGGTGGCCAAATTGGTGGTCGGTTCGTTATTGCTGCTGGTGCCCGATGCGCTGTTGACGCCAGTGGCGCCCGATGCGCCCGAGTTCCAGCTCGACTGGCCGCCGGTGGTGGCGGGGGTCTGGACGCCGGTGCCGATGGTCGAACCGGTGCCGCTCGAGCCGCTCATCGAGTCGGTGGTGGTGGTGTCGGTGGTGTTGCAGGCTGCCAGGCCGAAGGCCATCATGCCAGCGAGGACTGCGCTTTGGATCGTGCGTTTCATGGTCTTCTCCTTGGGTTTTTCAGTGTGTCCATTATTGCAACGCGTTCGGAACGCGAGAATAGGAACACAGCGGCCACCGCTGTAGGAGATCGCCTGGCAAAAACTGCCAGGCGGCAAGCATCATGGGGTTACCTGGCGGCCAGCCAGTCGAGCAGGTCGCTAGATACCAGCGGCCGGCTGAAGAAGTAACCCTGCACCTTGTCGCAGCGCTGCGCGCGCACCACGTCGAGCTGCGACTGGGTCTCGATGCCTTCGGCGACCGTGCTCATCCCCAGGCTTTGCGCGACCTTGACGGTTGCCTCGATCAGCACCCGGTGATGGTGGCTGGTGTCGGCCTGGCACACGAAGGAGCGGTCGATCTTGACCGTGTCGACCGGGAGCAGATGCAGGCTCGACAGCGATGAATACCCGGTGCCGAAGTCGTCCAGTGCTAGCTTGATGCCCAGCGCCTTGAGTTCGTGCAGGCGGACCTGGATATCCTGGTCCTGGGCGGCCAGGCTTTCGGTCACTTCCAGCTGCAGGGCGCCCGCAGGCATGCCGGTCGCCTCCAGTACACGGCGCACGGCCTCGATCCAGCCAGCCTGGCCCAGCTGGGCGCGCGACAGGTTGACCGCCATCAGGCCCGGCGCGCCGGCGCCGAGGCGGGACCGCCATGCCATGAAATCGCGGCAGGCGCGCTCCAGGACGAAGTCGCCGACCGCGCCGATCAGGCCGCTTTCCTCGGCCACCTGGATGAACTCGATCGGCGGCACGATGCCGCGCAGCGGATGGCGCCAGCGCACCAGCGCCTCGACCCCGGACGCGTGGTCGACGCCGCCGTCCGGCAGCAGCCGCACCACCGGCTGGTAGACGACGAACAGCTGTTCTTCGAGCAGCGCCAGGCGCAGGTCGGCCTCGATGTCGGCGCGCCGTGCGGCGCGTTCGTGCATGCCGGGATCGAACACCGCGTGGCGGTTGCCGCCGGCGCGCTTGGCTTCGACCATGGCGATGCCGGCGTCGCGCAGCAGTTCGTCCGGCGTGCGCTGTCCGAGCTCCTGCGCGTCAACGCTCCACGCCAGACCGAGGCTGGCGCTGCACACGATGTCATGGCCGTCGACCAGATACGGACGGCCGAGCGACTCCAGCAGGCGCAGGGCGACGCGCTCGGCGTCGTCGCGCGAGCGCATGCCATCGAGCACCACGACGAACTCGTCGCCGCCCACGCGCGCCGCCAGCTGGCTGGTGAGCGCGCCCGGATCGATGCGGGTGGTGGGCGGGCGCAGGGCGCCGCGCAGGCGGTCGGCCATCTGCTGCAGCAGCTTGTCGCCGCAGGCCTGGCCGAGGCTGTCGTTGAATTGGCGGAAGCGGTCGCCGTTCAGGGTCAGCACTGCGAAACCCGGGCCGCCATCCGGGCGCGCCAGCAGGCGTTGCAGTTCTTCGCGCACGGCTTCGCGGTTGGGCATGCTGGTCAGGCTGTCGGTGCGGGCCGCGTTACGCAGGCGGCGCGACAGCACTTCCTGTTCGCGCTGCACTTCGAAGGTGACATCGGCCACGGTCGCCATCAGGCGCTCGGCGTCGAGCTTCATCAGGTTCAGCGACAGCACCTGCATGCCGCCGCTGGGCGCATGCTGCACCCCGACCGGCAGGCGCAGGCCTTCGCAGATCATGCCCGACGGCTCGAGGAAGGCCTCGACCATGGCCGGCAGCTGCGGCGCCACCGGATCCAATACCGCGAACAGGTTGTCCAGCCCCTGGCTGGTGACGAGGGGCATCAGCAGGCTCGACGCCATTGGATTGAGCAGCTCGACCGACCCGTCGAGCGCGGTCTGGGCCAGGCCGATCGGCGCGCGGTACAGGAACTGCACCAGCGCCTGGTAGGCGTCGCTCGGCTCATGCTGCATCGTTGTTCTCCTGTGGGGGTGCTTTCAGCGGGTTGGGCGGCACGCTGGCGACGCGGTTGCGGCCCTCGCGCTTGGCGGCATACAGCGCCTGGTCGGCCTGCCTGAGCAGCTGGTCGATACTGGCGCTGCCGTCCAGGTCGACGGCGACGCCGGCGCTGACCGTGCACCCGATCGGATGGCCGTCGAAGCTGGCAGCGGCGCCCGCCACGCTGGCGCGCAAGCGCTCGGCGACGGCGCAGGCGCGCTCCAGGCCGGTCGAGGGCAGCAGCACGGCGAATTCCTCGCCGCCGACGCGCGCTGCCAGGTCGACTTCGCGCAGCGACCCCTGCATGATCTCCGCCAGGTGGCGCAGGACGGCGTCGCCGCCCGCATGTCCATGACGGTCGTTGACCCCCTTGAAATGGTCGGCGTCGAACACGACCAGCGCGGTCGGGCGCGGATGGACGCGGCTGCGCCCCAGTTCGAGCTGGGCCGCCTCGAACAGGGCGCGGCGGTTGGCCAGGCCGGTCAGGTGGTCGACGTGGGCGGCGTCGCGGCGCCGCTCGTGCTGCGCGCGCTGGTCGCTGATGTCGCGCAGGATCAGGCAATAGGCCGGGGTGGCGCCGTCGTCGCCGGGGAGCGGATCGCGGTCCGGCAACGGCGCGATCAGGGCGCTGCCCCAGAACGTGCTGCCGTCGGCGCGCAGGCGGCGCCCTTCGTCGAGCGTCCAGCCGTTGGCGTCGGCTTCGCGCAGGCGGTCGTGCTGCTGCTCGCGCGTGATCGCATCCTCGGGATAGAAGACCGCATACGGCTGGCCTACCACCTCGCTGCCGAAGCCGGTGACGCGGCCGATGCTGGCGTTGAATTCGCAGATGCGCCCCTGCAGGTCGAGGCTGACGAGCGCGTAGTCGGTGACTCCGGTCAGGATCGCATTGAACCACGCCTCGTTCTGGCGCAGGCGGCGTTCGCGCCGCACCTGTTCGGTAACGTCGCTGATCACCGCCATGGCGCGGCTGGCGTCGAGCTTGAGCAGCGTCAGCGACAGGATCTGCGGTCCGCGCTTGGCGCCGCCAGCGTTCAGGTGCATGTGCAGGCCATCGCAGATATTGCCGGTCGGCTGCTCATGGTTGCCGGCCAGGCAGCGCAGCTCGGGCGCGACGTTTTCGAGCGCCACGAACAGGTTGTCCAGGCTGCCGTCGCGCGACAACGGCATCAGGAGCTGGGCCGCGATCGGGTTCATCATCGCGATCTGGCCGTCGAGGCCGATCTGCACCAGCCCCACCGGGGCCAGGTACAGGAACTGGATCAGCGCTTCGTATTCACCTTCCAGCGCCGTGCTGTCGGCGCTCACCGCGGCTGGCGCTGGACCAGGACGTAGCGCGTGGCGCCGCCCGGATTGGCCAGCAGGCGCAGCGCGACCTTGACCGGGCGCATGCGCAAGGTCAGGACGTAGTCGACGGTCGTGTCCAGCGCCGTGTTGTCGTCCTGGGCGTCCTCGAAGCGCTGGGCCACCATGAAGTTGTTCAGGCAGGGCGCGACGTTGGTGAACAGCGGCTGCTCCAGCACGCGCTGCGGCGACAGACCGGCAGCCTGCGATTCGAATGCGTTGTAGCGGTGTACGAGGGTGTCCGGACCAAAACCGATCACGCCAAAGTCGAGCGCATCGAGTTGCTCGGCCGAGGATTGGTCGAGGTGGGCGGCGAGGTCCGGGGCATCGAAGGCGACGGATGTGGAGATCATGATGAGCGGGCAGGTATATTGATTGCAAGAAATGGATGTTGGCATGTGAAAAGCAGTTGTGTCAATTGTTCCCAACACGTGACGTGACATTTCTTCTTGCCTACGATTTTTATACGACAAATTGCGCCGATTTGACAGCGGCCCGCGCTGGCTGGCACCATCGCCGTTTATCTTTTCCCAGCACAGTCCATGAGCCATGACGATGACGAAGCCCACTGGTGGCGCGATGCGCCCACCTTGCAGCGCGTCGTCAGCGACCTGCTGGCCGGCGAGATGGCGCTGATGCGCCCTGGCGTGGGCCACCGGGCGCCGCCATGGCCCCCCGGATTCGACCTGCGCGCCGACCTGGGCGCCGATTCGCTCGACCTGATGGGCCTGGGGGGCGCGATGGAAGCGATGTTGCGGCTCCCGCCCGCGCCGGACCTGCCGTTGCTGAACCGCACCGGCCTGGCGGACTGGATCGACGCCGCCTACGCCGGACTGTCGCAGGATGGCGGCGCGCTGACGTTTCGCACCTCGGGCAGTTCCGGCGCGCCCAAGCCATGCACGCACCGGCTGGCGCTGCTGTGGCAGGAGGCGGACGCGCTGGCCAGCCTGTTCGGCGCTCGCCGCCGCATTGTCAGCCTGGTGGCGTCGCACCATATCTATGGCTTCCTGTTCAGCGTGCTGCTGCCGCGGCGGCTGGGATTGGGGCCGGACGCGGTGCTCGACCTGCGCGGCCATGCGCCCGGCGCCGTGGCCGGCCAGCTGCGCCCGGGCGACCTGGTGCTCGGCTTTCCCGAGGCCTGGCGCGCGCTCGCCCGTGCGGCGGGCGGCATCGCGCCGGACGTCGTCGGCGTGAGCTCGACCGCGCCATGCCCGGACGAGGTGGCGCACGCCGTGGCCGGGGCCGGCCTGGCGCGGCTGGTGCAGGTATATGGCAGCTCGGAAACCGCAGGCGTCGGCTGGCGCGATCGTGTGCAGGACGGCTACACGCTGTTTTCCTACTGGCGCCGGGGTGAGCAGCCCGAACAGCTGTGGCGTACCTTGCCGGACGGATCGGGCCAGGCGTTTGCGCTGCAGGACCGCCTGGCGTGGCCGGCGCCGGACCGATTCTTGCCGTGCGGCCGCATCGACCTGGCGGTGCAGGTCGGCGGCGTGAACGTGTTCCCCGCCTATGTGGCGGATGTGCTCAGGCTGCATCCGGCGGTGCGCGATGCGAGCGTGCGCCTGATGCGGCCGGACGAAGGCCAGCGCCTGAAGGCCTTCGTGGTGCCGCATGAGGCCGCCAGCATCGACGCCGCCATGCTGCAGGCATGGATGGCGGCGCGACTGTCGGCGCCGGAGTGCCCGGCCGCCTACAGTTTCGGGGCCGGCCTGCCGCGCCAGGCGAACGGCAAGCCGGCCGACTGGATCATCGACGGCTAGCCGAATCAGCCTTCGACGAAGGTCTCGAAGCCGCCGAAGAACATGCGCTTGCCGTCGAAGGGCAGGCCGCCGGGCGCCATCATCGGGGCCAGGCGCGGATCGTTCATGATTTTTTCGTTGGCTTCGTCGCGCGCCGCGCGCGACGGGTAGACCGCCCAGGCCACGACCACGGTCTCGCCTTCCGCGAGTTTGACGGCCTGCGGGTACGAGGTGTGTTCGCCCGGCTTGACGTCGTCTGCGATCCACTCCTTGTACTCGATGGCGCCATGCTCGCGCCAGACGGTGGCGGCCAGTTCGGCCTGCGCGCGGTATTCGTCGAGCTTGGACAGGGGCAGGGGAAGGACGAAACTGTCGATGTATGCCATGGTGGTCTCCGGATAGTGGTGGGCGCGCGAACCGCGTGAAGACTGACCGGCGGACAGCGCACAAGGTTCCCGCGCGACGGCCGGGAGTGGATCAGCTTAAGTACTCGACAAGAAATAAATGTGAGTTTTGGCAAACGGAACAGGATGCGATGCAAGGCGGCGACTGCGCCGCAGTGCTAGCACTGCAAGCAGGAGCCAACGCGGCAGCGCGCCGGTTATGGCAGCCAAAAACACGTTGATTTCTTGTCGAGTACTTTAGCACAGCGCCGGCCGCATGCAAGCTGCGGCCGGCCGGCGGGGTTACCAGAGCGTATTGGTGGGCGGCGGCGGGGGCGACGACGCTGGTGGCGGCGGAGCCGGCACGGGCGTGGAAGGGGGCGGCGGTGGCGCGCCGGGCGCCAGCGGCGGCAGCGCCTCGAGCGCGGGCGCGCCGTCGAGCGGGGCCTCGGGCGGCAGCTGCTCGTACTCACCCGGTGGCGGCGCCAGCGGCGGCGGCGCGATGTCGATCGTGCGCACCTCGCCGGCATCGGCGAACTCGGGATAGATCCAGTCCTGGCCGTCGCTCACCACGTCGTCCGGCGGCACGCGCTCCTGCGGCGGCACCTTGGCCAGCGCCACCCGCATGTAGTCGACCCAGATCGGCATCGCCAGGGTGGAGCCGAATTCGCGTCCACCCAGCGAACGCGGTTCGTCATAGCCCATCCACGACACCGCCACCACATTGCCCGCGTAGCCGGCGAACCAGCCGTCGATGGCGTCGTTGGTGGTGCCGGTCTTGCCCGCCAGGTCTTGCCGCCCCAGCTGCTTGGTCGCGGCGGCCGCCGTGCCGAAGCGGGCCACGTCGCGCAGCATGCTGTCGATCACGAAGGCGTTGCGCCCGGTGATCACGCGGTTCGCGTCCTGCCGGGTTGCCGGCGGTATGGTATCGACGACAACCGTGCCGTCGCCGTCCACGATGCGCGCGATCAGGTAGGGTTTCACGCGGTAGCCGCCGTTGGCGAACACCGCGTAGCCGCCGGCCAGCTGCAGCGGCGTGACGGCGCCGGTGCCCAGGGCCATCGTATAGTTCTTCGGATGGCGCGCCAGGTCGAAGCCGAAGTGCTCCAGGTACTGGTGGGCGAAATCGACCGACACCGCGCGCAGCACGCGCACCGTCGGCACGTTCTTGGATTTCACCAGCGCCTGGCGCAGCGTGACTTCGCCGTCGAACTTGCCGTCGTCGTTCTGGGGCATCCATGGCGCCTCGAGCGTCGCCCCGGGCAGTTCGATCGGCTGGTCGAGGATGCGGGTGGTCGGCGAATAGCCTTTTTCCAGCGCTGCCGAGTACACGAAGGGCTTGATGCTCGACCCCGGCTGGCGCCAGGCCTGGGTCACGTGGTTGAATTTCTGCAAGTTGTAGTCGAAGCCGCCGACCAGCGCATGGTAGGCGCCGGTATCGGCGTCGATCGCCACGAACGCCGCCGCCACCTGCGGCACCTGGGTGATCGACCAGTCCCCGTTCTTGTCCCGGCTGACGCGCACCACGGCGCCCGGCGTGATGCGCAGCGCCTCGCGCGCCTTGGCGGACAAGGCGCTGGCGACGAACTTGAGGCCCGCGCCCTTGATCACCAGGTCGTCGCCCGACAGCGTCTCGAGCCGCACTTCCTGCGCGCTCGCGGCCAGCACCATCGCCGGCAGCAGGCCGTCGCTCGCGGGGCGCTTCTGCAGTGCGTCGATGATGGCTTCCTCACGTTCCTCGCGCCCGGCCGGCAGTACGATGCGCGCTTCCGGGCCGCGGTAGCCGTGGCGCGCGTCGTAGGCCAGCACATTGCGGCGCACCGAATCGTAGGCCGCGTTCTGCTCGGCCGCCAGGATGGTGGTGGTGACGACGATGCCGCGCGTATAGGCTTCTTCGCCGTACTGTTGGTAGACCGCCTGGCGTGCCAGTTCGGCCACGTATTCGGCGCGGGTGTCGTAGGACTGGCCGGCATCGCGCCTGACGCGCAGCGGTTCGGCCAGCGCCTGGCGGTAGGCGGCGGCGTCGATCTCGCCCAGGTCGTGCAGGCGCTTGAGGATCGCGTGCTGGCGCGCCTGGGCGCGCTTCGGGTTCGAGACCGGGTTGGTGCGCGCGGGATTCTGCGGCAGGCCGGCCAGCATCGCGGTCTCGGCCAGCGTCAGTTGGTCGAGCGTCTTGCCGAAGTAGCTGCGCGCCGCGCTCGAGAAACCGTACGAGCGCTGGCCCAGGTAGATCTGGTTCATGTACAGCTCGAGGATCTGGTCCTTGGACAGCGAATCCTCGATCTTGAAGGCCAGCGCGACCTCGGTCAGCTTGCGGCCGATGGTTTTCTCGTTGGTCAGGAAGAAGTTGCGCGCCACCTGCATCGTGATGGTCGATGCGCCCTGGCGAAAGCCCCCGCGCAGGTTGGCGCGCGCGGCGCCCGCGGCGCGGATGAAGTCGATGCCGCCGTGTTCATAGAAGCGGGTGTCCTCGATCGCCAGCACGGCGGTCTTCATCATCGCCGGGATCTTCGCGATCGGCACGAAATCGCGGTGTTCGACCCCGAACTGGCCGATCAGGACCTTGTCCGCGGTGTAGATGCGCAGCGGGATCTTGGGGCGGTAGTCGGTGACGGCGTCGATCGGCGGCACCTTGGGACTGACCACGCTCGCCCAGTAGATGGCGGCGCCGGCAATCGGCAGCAGCAGTACGACCACGGCAATGAGGATGAAGGCGTGGACGCGCTTCATGCCGAATAAGGTCTTGCGCAACTGCTTGTCGGTTTTGCTCACTGCTTCACTCTCGCGGTAAGGCCGTGCCGTGGCCATGAGCGGCCGATTATAATCGGGTTTCTTCCAGTACTTTCTTTCCGTTCGTGCATGTGCGATATTCTCGCTTTCGGCCTGCCGTCCGGCACGCAGGCCGGCGTCACCAAGGAATCCCATGCCTCTCGACTCGTCCCCGGCCGCCTTCAAGCCCTATATCCCGGCCCATGCCAACCTCGCCGAAATGACCCCGCGCGCCCTGATCCTGGGCGTTATCCTGGGCATGATCTTCGGCGCTTCGTCGCTCTACCTGGTGCTGAAAGTCGGCCTCACGGTCAGCGCCTCGATCCCGGTGGCGGTGATCGCCATCACGCTGTTCGGCGTGGCCAACAAGATGGGCGCGCGCGAATCGACCATCCTCGAGAACAGCGTGGCGCAGACGGCCGGATCGGCCGGCGAGTCGCTCGCCTTCGGCCTCGGCGTGACCATGCCGGCGATCATGATCCTGGGCTTCGACCTCGAGATCTCGCGCGTGATGCTGGTGGGCGTGCTGGGCGGCCTGCTCGGCATCCTGATGATGATTCCGCTGCGCCGCACGCTGATCGTCGACCAGCACCGCGAACTCAAATACCCGGAAGGCACGGCCTGCGCCGAAGTGCTCAAGGCGGCCGCCACCGATGTCTCGCGCGACGCCGCCGGCGAGGTGCGCGAGGAGGGCAGCGACGCGATGCGCACCGCCAGGCGCCGCGCGCTGCTGATCTTCGGCGGCTTCGGCATCGGCATCCTGTACAAGACGCTGGCGGTCTCGTTCAAGCTGTGGCGCGACACCATCAACTTCGAGTTCGGCGCGCCGCTCAAGACCGGCAGCATCGGCGCCGAGATCTCGCCCGAACTGGTGGGCGTGGGCTATATCATCGGCCCGCGCATCGCCTTCACCATGGCGGCCGGCGGCGTGCTGGCGTCCTTGATGCTGGTCCCGATGATCAAGTTCTTCGGCGAGCTGGCCAGCGTGCCGCTGTCGCCCGGGACGATCCCGATCCGCGACATGAGCGGCGACGACATCCGCGCCGCCTACATCCTGTACATCGGCGCCGGCGCGGTGGCGGCCGGCGGCCTGATCTCGCTGGCGCGGTCGCTGCCGACGATCTGGAACGGCCTGCGCGGCGGCCTGGCCGGCATGGGCAAGGGCAGCACCGGCGACGCGTCGCTGCGCACCGACCGCGACATCCCGATGAAGTGGGTCGTGATCGGCTGCCTGGCCATCATCGCCGTCATCTCGCTGGCCACCCCGCTGCACATGAACGTGCTGGGCGCGCTGCTGATCCTGGTGTTCGGCTTCCTGTTCGCCACCGTGTCGTCGCGCCTGACCGGCGAGATCGGCTCGTCCTCGAACCCCATTTCGGGCATGGCGGTGGCCACGCTGCTGTTCACCTGCCTGATCTTCCTGGTGATGGGCTGGACCGGCGGGCGTTATTACGTCACCGCGCTGTCGGTCGGCGCCATCGTCTGCATCGCCGCCAGCAACGCCGGCACCACCTCGCAGGACCTGAAGACCGGCTACCTGGTCGGATCGACGCCGCGCATGCAGCAGTACGCGATCCTGTGCGGCGCCTTCGCCTCGGCCCTCATCCTGGGGCCGATCCTGCTCAAGCTGAACGAAGCCGGGACCGTGTACGTGCCGGCCGCGCAAGTGGCGCCGGGCCTGACGGTCGACGCCTCGCGGCTGCCTGACACCGGCGTCCTGCAAGGTCCGCAGGCCAAGGACGATCCGAACACCTACAAGGTCTGGCACAAGACCGACACCGTCGGCGGCCCGGCCGGCAAGTACTTCGTCGACAATACCGGCAAGGTGGTGTACCTGGTCGATCCGGGCATCAACGGTCACCACAACGTGCGGCCGGACGGCACCGAGGTCAAGAAATACGACGCGCCCAAGGCGGTCCTGATGTCGTACATCATCAAGGGCATCCTGGACCGCGAACTGCCGTGGACCCTGGTGCTGTTCGGCGTGATGATCGCGATCGTGCTCGAAATGGCCGGCATCTCCGCGCTGGCGTTCTCGGTCGGCGTCTACCTGCCGCTGGTCGCCACCTTGCCGATCGCGATCGGCGGCGCGGTGCGCTGGCTGGCCGACCGCCGCAATAACAAGCTGCCGCACAACGCCCACCTGAACGAGGAAGAGCGTCAGGCCGCGGGCGACCGCAGCGCGGGCGTGCTGCTGGCCTCGGGCTATATCGCCGGCGGCGCGCTGGCGGGCATCATCATCGCCATCACGGCCGGCGTGTTTACCGAGTTCGATGCGCTCGCCACCCGCTGGGCTGACGCCGCGAATCCGTTCTTTGCCGGCGCAATGTCGAACTGGCTGAGCATGATCCCGTACGGCGCCATCGTGCTGTTGCTGTACTGGGTGGCGCGCGAGAAGACCGCGCGCGAATAGGCGCTGCGACCGGGCGTGCAAACAGGCGTGCAAACATGTGCGCGCACTCAGGCGCAGGCCAGGTCGTGGCGGCGGATGGCGCTGTCGATCCGGTCGGCGGAGTGGCCGAAGCGGTCGCCGAGCAGGCGCGCGCGGCGGGTGTCGAGCACCGGCGTCGCGCCAGCGATATCGCTGTCGGCGGCGCTCGGGACGTGTTACGGGAAGGCGTTATCGGTCGCAGGATGAAGGCGCTGTGCAGTCTGCCGGCTGGTCGGTGTCGAGCCGCTGCCCGCTGGGGCAGCTTCACGCTGGCCGCGCGCGCTGCACAAGCGCCACGCGAGACGTTCCGACTGCGCACGAATGAAAAGGCGCTGTCATCGTTATCTGTTGATGACGCCGAATGCGATGCGCAACAATTGTTCGACGGAAGTGATCCGCTCGCCATCAAGCGCCCAGCGCCACCCCAGGTAGTTGGGAAGACGGTGCGAGGCCACGCCATGGAAACGCGCCAGCCATGCGCGAAATCGGCTGTGGTAGGCATTCACGTTCTGTACGTGGATGGCGCCTTCGATGCTTCTGCGCACCCGCTCCCCCGCGCTCAGGTTGACCCATCGGTGCGCAATGTGGTGCGTTCGCGCGAACGCCTGATAAGCCGCGTTGGCATCGGTGACGAGCAATGCCTGGGGATCGAGTTTGGGCAGCAAGTGTTTGGTCAACTGGGCGGGTTTCAAGGCGCCCCTTCCGGTGACGGCGTCGATCGTCGCGCCACTGCGGTCACGCGCCACCAGAATAAAGTCGAGTTCACGGGAAATGCCGCGACGACTCGCCCGGCCGCCACGCTTGCGCGCCTTGCGATCGAGTTTGCGCGAGCCCTTCTGCGATTCGAGCAAAAACATTTCGTCGGCTTCGACGATGCCCGTCAATTGTGCGGGTCGGTCGTGCTTGACCCGTTCAAGAAAGCGGTGGCGCCAGCGAAACGCCGTGTTGCGGTGTACGCCGACCCGCTTGGCGGCGGCGCGCACCGCTTGCGAATCGAGCAAGGCGGCCAGGTAGTCAAGCCATTTGCCCTTGAGCCGCAGCCGCGCCAGCGGCGTGCCGGTGAGGTCGTTGAAAGTGCGCCCACAGCTGCAGCAGCGAAAGCGCTGCAAGTCGTTGGCATGCCCGTGCCGGTAGCATTGTTCGCAGGCGCACCTGGGGCAGCGGCGCGTGCGCGAACGTATTTCATCGATGAGGGAGACTATGCGGTCGAGCCCGGCTGCAGGATGCAGGGCGGCGAGCACCGCTTGCCGCTGATG
>Ga0265780_10004657_pt1 | contig 17589 bp, 16 predicted proteins | sample P1T30metagenome_FD_192432 | JGI IMG/M metagenome (GOLD analysis project Ga0265780, IMG submission 192432) | Plant litter microbial communities from East Loma Ridge, Irvine, California - P1 T30 | ecosystem: Environmental > Terrestrial > Plant litter > Unclassified | place: USA: California...
TGCCAGGGTGTTTTTTGTGTCGAATGCTTTTATGCTAAAGTCCATTTGATTCTCCGTTTGTTTAGTAATGCGCACTGCCTAACCTGTGATTATATCTTTCGAATGATTTTCCGACGCGCCCTCCAACGTGAATTAGCCAGTTCGGCCGGCGCCACCTTCACGGTTTTGTTTACGATCTTTGTCACGTGGACGCTCATTGCGATCCTTGGCCGTGCGGCCGGTGGCAGGGTGGCGTCCAGCGACGTGCTGGCGCTGATCGGTTTTCAGGTCCTGAATTATCTGCCAACCATCCTGATCCTCACCAGCTTTATTTCCGTGCTGGCAGCCGTCACGCGCAGTTACCGCGATTCCGAAATGGTGGTGTGGTTTGCCTCCGGCCTGTCGCTGGCGCGCTGGATTCGCCCGGTGCTGACCTTCGGCTTGCCCGTGATCGCCGTCGTTGCGGGCCTGTCCCTGTTCGTCACGCCGTGGGCAAAAATGAAAAGCAACGAGTTCTACGAGCGCTTTGAAAAGCGCGAAGACCTGAAACGCGTGGCGCCCGGCCAGTTCCGCGAATCGACTTCCAGCAACCGCGTGTTCTTTGTCGAAGGCAGCGCCGACGGCAGCACCGTGGTGCAGAACGTGTTCGTCAACAGCGTCGAGAACGGCAAGAATTCCGTCGTCGTGGCCAAGGAAGGCGTGGTCGAATCGGATGGCAAGGGCGGCCAGTTCCTGGTGCTGAAAAACGGCCGGCGTTATCAGGGCATTCCGGGCCAGCCGGATTTCCAGTCGATGGAATTCGAGCGCTACAGCATGCGCGTGGCAACCAGGGGGCCGGTGCTGGGCGGCGCACTGGAAAGCGACGCCATGCCCACCGCGACGCTGCTGGCCATCAATAACCAGTTTACGAATGCCGAACTGCTGTTTCGTATTTCCGGGCCCATCATGTGTTTCATCCTGATGATGCTGGCCATTCCGCTGGGGTTCGTCAATCCGCGCGCCGGCAGTTCGGCCAACCTGATCCTCGCCGTGCTGATCTTCTTCACCTACACGAACCTGACCAAGCTCGGCGAAAACAGCGTGAAGATGGGCAAGGCCAGTTTCGGCATGGCGTGGTGGCCCTTGCACCTGGTGGTGCTGGTGACAGTGATCGCCTTGTTCGCATGGCGCCTGAACGTCAACCACCGTTATCACCCGCTGGTGCTGGGCAATGCGTGGAAGCGCCGTCGCGCGCTGGCCAAAGGAATTGCCCAATGAGAGTCTTGCAGCGGTATTTTGCCATCAACATCATGCAGGCGGTGGCGTTCGTGCTGGTCGCTTTCCTGGCCCTGATTTCCTTCATGGACCTGACCGGCGAATTGCCATCGGTGGGCAAGGGCGGCTATCTGTTCCAGCATGCGGTGCTGTATGTCGCCCTGCAGGTCCCCAGCCATGTTTATGAAGTAATGCCCATGGCGGCGCTGATCGGCACCATCTACACGATGGCGCAATTTGCTTCCAGTTCGGAATTCACCATCATGCGCGCCTCGTCGATGTCGACCAGGATGGCGGCCGGCATGCTGTTCCGGATCGGGATCGTATTCGTGCTGATCACCTTTGCGTTTGGCGAACTGATTGCGCCGCGCACATCGGTGCTGGCGGAAAAAGTGCGCCTTGCGGCCAAGGGTTCGACAATGGCCCAGCAATTTCGGTCAGGCATGTGGACCAAGGACATCGTGCATGCAGACGGCATCAAGGGGCCGGTGAACGGATCACGCTTTTTCAATGTGCGTGAAATCCGGACGGACGGCACGCTGGTCGACGTCAAGCTGTACGAATTCGATACCAATCTGCGCATGCGCTCGCTGACCACGGCCGCGACTGCCACCTTCAGCGGAAACAGCACCTGGCGCCTCGCCGGCGTGACGGAAACCCGCTTCAACAATACGCGCACGCTGCCGGTGCCCGGCGCGCCGCTGGCAGCCGGCACGACGATCCAGAGCACCTACGGCCAGGAAACAGCTTCAGTGGTGACGCGCAAGCTGGCCACGCTCGACCTCGTGTCTGAAATCACGCCGCGCATCCTCACCGTGTCGGCCACGGCGCCGGCCCGCATGTCGGCCACCGAGCTGGCCGTGTACTCGCGCCACCTGGCTGAAAACCGCCAGGAAACCGGGCGTTACAAGATCGCGTTCTGGAAGAAGCTGATCGACCCGCTGGCCATTTTCGTGCTGATGGCCATGGCGCTGCCGTTTGGCTACCTGCAGGCGCGCAGCGGCGGCGTCAGCCTGAAAATTTTCATCGGCATCATGCTGGGCGTAAGCTTCCTGCTGATTAATACCCTCTTTTCGAACCTGGGTTTGCTCAGCACATGGCCGGCGTTCCTGACCGCTGTGGCGCCGAGCATGCTCTACCTGATACTAGCCTTGACCGCCATCTGGTGGGTGGAGCGACACTGATGACCGATTCTTCACAACGTGCCCTGGTACTGTTTGCCCACGGCGCCCGCGCGGCCGGCTGGGCCGAGCCGTTCGAACGCCTGCGCGACCAGACCCGGGCGCGCCTGCCTGGCGTGCCGGTCTCGCTGGCTTTCCTGGAATTGATGGAACCGCGCCTGCCGGAGGAGGTCGCCGCGCTGGCCGCTGGCGGTGTGCAGGACGTCACCATCGTGCCGGTGTTCCTCGGTGTCGGCGGCCATTTGCTGCGCGACTTGCCGGCGCTGGTCGCGCAACTGCAGGTGGAGCATCCCGGCATGCGCGTGACGGTGGCAGGCGCCGTGGGCGAAGACCCTGGCGTACTGGCCGCCATGACGGCTTACTGCGTCGGCGCGCTCCAGTAGCATTTCTGCTGCACCCTTGTCGGGTGTCATAGTCAGCCTTGCCGAAGCCGACCACACTGCCCGGACGCCATCCGGGCGGACTCGTGCGGGAAGATCATGTTGACAACAATCATCAAACAGCTGTTTTCCGGCGTGGTGCGCCTGCACCATCTGCCGGCGGCCCTCATGGTGCAATGGCGCTGCGCCAGGCGAATCGACGCCATGACGCACCGCCTGCTGCGGATGCGCGCCAAGATCCGGGCGCTATCGGGGCATGTACTGTCGGGGGCGCTGAAGGACGCGCTGGACCCGGACGGGACGCTGGCGGCAATGCTGGCGGACCTGAAGGAAGAGACGCGGACGCTGCGCTATCAGCTGGCGCAGTGGCACATGAAGGAATGCAAGGGGAGAGCCGGGGTACGGTTGAAAGCGTCGATGCTGGTGCTCAATCGGATTGCTGCGGAGACGTATGCGGCCGCGGACCGGCTGGCGTGGGAGATCGTGGAGCACGATAAACAAGTCCCCGCGCAAGCGGGGATCCATGGCACGTGACCGCGAGTTGGTGACCTGAGCGAGTCTGGATACGTGATATCGGTCTTCGCCTTCGCGAGGATGACGTGTGGGGCGAACCGCATGAGCAGTGCAACATCATTTTTAGCGCTGCCGCCCAATCCGTCATCCCGACGAAAGTCGGGACCCAGGCTGAATTGAGAGAAAGATGCTGCATGCTCAGCATGGGTCCCGGTTTCCACCGGGATGACGCGTTGGCGGCGGCTTACGCCAGGCGCCGCCGCTCTTCCGGCATCGCATCCGGTACCTGGTGCGTACGCATCTCCAGCGCGTTGCCGATCATCACCAGCACGGGCCCGTTGGCGGCATCAAGGCCGCGCGCCAGGTCCGCCAGCGTCAGGCGCAGCACGCGCTGGTCCGGCCGGCTGACGTTTTCAATCACCACCACCGGCATGGCAGCATCACGCCCCTGCGCCAGCAGGGCATTCGCCGTGCCGATTGCTTCGCGCCCGCCCATGTACTGGACCAGCGTGTCGGTATTGGGCGTCGTCACCAGGCCATCGAGTTCCGGGGCCGTGCTGGACGTAAAAAACGCGACGCTGCGCGAGATGCCGCGCTTGGTCAACGGCTGGCGCGTGGCGGCAGCAGCGGCCAGGGCAGTCGTGATGCCCGGCACCACTTCGACGTGGATGCCGGCTTCTTCCAGCGCGCGCAGTTCTTCGTCGGCGCGGCCGAACAGCATCGGGTCGCCGCCTTTCAAACGGACCACGATGGCGTGCTTGCGGGCGCTGTCGACCAGTTGCTTGTTGATGAATTGCTGGGCCGTGGACAGCTGGCCGCAGCGTTTGCCGACCAGGATTTTTTCAGCGCGCGGGCACAGTTCCAGCATCTCGGGCGTGACCAGTGCATCATGCAGCACCACGTCGGCGGCGGCCAGCAGGCGCGCGCCGCGCAGGGTGATCAGGTCCTGGGCGCCGGGGCCGGCGCCGATCAAATAGACTGTTCCGAGAGTGGCCATGGTGTGTCCTTGTTTATCCTGTACGAATCATACCTGCCGCGACTGTCTGGTGGGTCACTTCATCGATCAGGATGAAGGCGCCTGTTGCGCGGATGTCATCGTAAGCGTCGGCTGCCAGCGGTTGCTGCACCGTGAGTGAAACGCGGGCGATATCGTTCAGCTTCAGGCCGGCAGCGGGATGGCGCTCTTGCGTGTTGATGTCGAGCAGCGTGTCGATGGCCGTGACCTTGGCGGCAGTCTGGCGCGTGCCGTGTTTCAGCCAGTACTTGCGGCGCAGGTCGAGCGGCTCGTCGGCCATCCAGCACAGGTCGGCGTTCACCTGTTTCAGCAAGGTTGCAGGCTGGTCAGCGCTCGCCAGCATGTCGCCGCGGGAAATATCCAGGTATTCATTCAGGAGCAGCGTGATCGACTGGCCGGCGACGGCAGACGAGTGCGAGCCTTCCAACGTGACGATGTCTTTCACGGTGGCAGTCTGGCCCGACGGTTGCACGACCAGCGTGTCGCCCACGGCCACCACGCCCGATTCGATCCGGCCCATATAGCCGCGGAAATCATTAGCTTCGTGACCATTGTGGCGCGCGACCAGCTGCACCGGGAAGCGGAATGGCGCATCATGGGACTCGTCGTAGACCGACAGCGATTCAAGCAAGGTGATCAGGGTCGGACCCTGGTACCACGGCATGTTCACGGTTGGCTCGACGACATTGTCGCCAGTCAGTGCCGATAGTGGAATGGCCGTGATGTCCTTCAGTCCCAGCGACACCGCAAAGGCTTTATATGCCGCGACGATGCGGTCGTAGATCGCCTGGTCGTAACCGATCAGGTCCATCTTGTTGACGGCAACGACCACGTGCTCGATCTGCAGCAGGTGCGCGATGGTCGAATGGCGCTTCGTTTGAATCAGCAAGTCCACGCCGCCGTCTTCGCGCAGCTTTACTTTCGACACGTCCACCAGGATGATGACTGCGTCGGCAGTCGAGGCGCCGGTGACCATATTGCGGGTGTACTGCTCGTGGCCGGGGGTGTCGGCAATGATGAACTTGCGCTTTGGCGTGGCAAAGTAACGGTAGGCCACGTCGATGGTGATGCCTTGCTCGCGCTCGGCCTCGAGGCCGTCGGTGAGCAGCGACAGGTCGACCGCGTCGCCCACGGTGCGCTTGTGCTTCGAGCGCGACATGGCGTCCAACTGGTCGGCAAAGATGCCCTTGCTGTCGAACAGCAGGCGGCCGATCAGCGTGCTCTTGCCGTCGTCGACGGACCCGGCGGTAATGAAGCGGAGGAGTCCGGATTGGTTCACATTATCAGTGTGTTTGTCAGTCAGTGCGTTCATCAGAAATAGCCTGCTTTCTTGCGTTTTTCCATCGAAGCTTCGGACGTCTGGTCGTCCATCCTGGTCGCGCCCCGTTCAGTGATTTGCGTCACGGCCGTCTCGGCGATGATGGCGTCCACGGTGGCCGCATCGGACGACACAGGGCACGTGCACGAGATATCGCCCACGGTCCGGAAGCGCACCGTTTGCGTTTCCACGGTTTCGCCTTCGCGGGCCGGCGTGATGTCGGTCAGCGGGACCAGCAGGCCATTGCGGGGAATCACCTGGCGTTCGTGTGCAAAATAGATCGGCGGCAGTTCGAGTTGCTCGCGGGCGATGTATTGCCAGACGTCGAGCTCGGTCCAGTTGGAGATCGGGAACACGCGCATGTTTTCGCCAGGATGGACGCGGGTGTTGTACAGGTCCCAGAGTTCGGGACGCTGGGCTTTCGGGTCCCACTGGCCGAATTCGTCGCGGAAGGAAAAGATGCGTTCCTTGGCGCGGGCCTTTTCTTCATCGCGGCGGGCGCCGCCGATGCACGCATCGAAACCGTATTCGGCGATCGTTTCCAGCAAGGTCACGGCTTGCGCGGCATTGCGCGAATCCGTGGCCGGGTTGCGCAGGCGCACCGTGCCCTTTTTGATGGAGTCTTCCACGGAGCCGACAATCAGGCGCTCACCAAGTTCGGCAGCGCGCTTGTCGCGGAAGGTGATCACTTCCTGGAAATTGTGGCCGGTATCGATGTGCACCAGCGGGAACGGGAACTTACCGGGCCGAAAAGCTTTTTCGGCCAGGCGCAGCAGCACGACCGAATCCTTCCCGCCCGAGAACAGCAGGGCCGGGTTGGTGCATTCGGCAGCGACTTCGCGCAGGATGTGGATGGCTTCGGATTCAAGCACATCGAGGTGGCGGGCGTTGACATCGGTCAGTCCGCCCGCTTGAAAAATCGGGGTCGTCATGTGGAGCCTGTCTGTTGAAAGGGCGGGTCAGTCCGCCAGGGATGCCGATTTGATGCGAATCAGTTTGCCGTCGACCAGGTGCAGCCCGCATTCCTTCGAATCCGGGTTTTCCCACCACCAGCGCCCGGCGCGGATGTCTTCGCCTGGTTGCACGGCGCGCGTGCAGGGCACGCAGCCGATCGACGGAAAACCCTGGTCGTGCAGCGCGTTGTACGGGACGCTGTTGAGGCGGATGTAATCCCACACGTCCTGCTCGGTCCAGTCGGCCAGCGGATTGAACTTGGTCATGCCGTGGGCCGTGTCGAGTTCCTGCACAGCCAGCTCTGCGCGGGTGCTGGACTGCGCGCGGCGCTGGCCCGTCACCCAGGCCTGCTTGCCGGCCAGGGCGCGGCCCAGCGGCTCGACCTTGCGGATGCCACAGCAGGCGCGGCGCATGTCGACGCTGTCATAGAACGCGTTCAGGCCGTTCTGCGTGACGTATTGTTCCACCGCTGCCGGATCCGGATAAAACAGTGCAATGTCGTAGCCGTAATGCGCCTTGACCTTGCCGATCACGTCCAGGGTTTCCTGGTTCAGGCGCCCGGTCTCCAGCGAGAAAATGCCGATCGGCAGGTGCGCTTTGAGGATCAGGTCGGTGAGGACCATGTCTTCGGCAGCCAGGCTGGACGCGAACACGGCAGGCGAAAAATCGCGGGCGACCCGGGCCAGCGTCGCGCTGGTCATCGTGACCAGTTCCGTGAGCGTGTGGCCGGCCGGAGCAGTGTCAGATACCGTAGCCGACATCGCTGTCTCCTGGCTGGACTTCCCGGTGGGTGCGCCGGAACAATGGCTGCTTCTGGTCGACCGACGCCTGGTAGACCTCGGAAAACACGAATAAACCTTTCAGCGCGTCTTCGATGTTGCGGTCGGGACGCGGCGCGTAAGCGTTGAAGCCGACGCGGTGCATGGAAAACAGCTGGTCGCGCAGCACGTCGCCAATGGCCCGCAGTTCGCCCGAGTAGCCCAGGCGGCGGCGCAGGTTGAAGGCAATCGACATGCCGCGCCCGTCGGTAAACTTCGGGAAGTTGACGGCGATGACGGCGAATTTGTCGAGTTCGCCCTTTAATTCGTCGGGCCGTTCGTCGGCGCCGATCCAGACGCCGATTTCCGGGCGCGCAGCCAGTTGCTCGCGCTGTGCCTGCCACACCAGCAGCGGCACGATGATCTTGCCGTCAGGAACCTCCACGGTTTCTGGACTTTCCGTGTCGTCCAGGCGCAGCACGCTCCAGTCGTCGGCGACGATGGTTTTATCCTTGATGATCTGTGGGTGCAATTCAAGCATAGTGGTCTTCTCCGGCAGGTGCGCCCGCGACAATCGGCGTCGCGTACACGTGTTCCTTGAACGGCGTAATGCCCAGGCGCTGGGCCGTGTCGACAAAGCGCTCGCCTTCGAAGCGGCTGCGCACGTACACCTGCAGCAGGCGGTCGATCACTTCCGGCATTTGCAGCGCCGAGAACGACGGGCCGATGATCTTGCCGATGGCCGGGTTGTTGCCCTGCGCGCCGCCGATGGAGACCTGGTACCACTCGCTGCCATCCTTGTCGACGCCCAGTACGCCAATCGAACCGACGTGGTGGTGGCCGCACGCATTGATGCAGCCCGAGATATTCAGTTCGATGTCGCCGATGTCGTGCTGGAAATCAAGGTTGTCGAAACGTTCGGCAATGGCAGCAGCGATGGGCAGCGACTTGGCGTTGGCCAGCGAGCAGAAGTCGCCGCCCGGGCAGCAGATGATGTCGGTCAGCAGGCCGATGTTCGGCGTGGCCAGGCCACGCGCCTTCGCTTCCTGCCACAACGCAAACAATTGATCCTGGCGGACGTCGGCCAGCACCAGGTTCTGTTCGTGGGTGGGGCGGATTTCACCGAAACTGTAGCGCTCCGCCAGGTCGGCAATGAAATCCATCTGTTCCGCAGTGGCGTCGCCTGGCGGCACGCCGGTTTTTTTCAGCGACAGCAGCACGGCTGCGTAGCCGGGCACCTTGTGTGGCTTGACGTTGCGGCTCAGCCAGTTGGCGAAGCCTTTATTGTCGGGATGCTCGGCCAGCGGATCGATGGCCGGGAGCGCTGCGTACGCAGGCGGGGCGAAATAAGCGGCCACGCGGTCGAGTTCTTCCTGCGTCAGGGTTTCGGGACCGTCTTTCAGGTCGGCCCACTCGGCTTCGACCTGGCGCGTGAATTCTTCCACGCCCAGCGCTTTCAGCAAAATCTTGATGCGGGCCTTGTACTTGTTGTCGCGGCGACCGTACTGGTTGTACACGCGCATCACGGCTTCCGTGTACGTCAGCAGGTGTTGCCACGGGAGGAATTCGCGGATGACGCTGCCCAGGATGGGCGTGCGGCCCATGCCGCCGCCCGCCATGAAGCGAAAGCCGATCTCGCCCGCCTCGTTCGTCACGACTGCCAGGCCGATATCGTGCACGGCGATGGCGGCGCGGTCTTCCAGGGCGCCATTGATGGCGACCTTGAACTTGCGGGGCAGGGCGATGAATTCAGGGTGGAACGTGCTCCACTGGCGCAGGATTTCCGCAAACGGGCGCGGATCGATGATTTCGTCCGCTGCCACGCCGGCGTACTCGTCCGACGTGATGTTCCGGATACAGTTGCCCGAGGTTTGAATCGCATGCATTTCGACGGACGCCAGGTCGGCCAGGATGTCGGGCGTCTGTTCCAGTTCGATCCAGTTGTACTGGATGTTCTGGCGCGTCGTGAAGTGGCCATAGCCGCGGTCGTACTTGCGGGCGATATGGGCAAACATGCGCATTTGCGCAGACGACAGCAGGCCGTACGGCACCGCCACGCGCAGCATGTAGGCGTGGCGCTGCATGTACAGGCCGTTTTGCAGGCGCAGCGGCAAAAATTCGGATTCTTCGAGCTCGCCGGACAGGCGCCGGGCGACCTGGTCGCGGAACTGGGCGACGCGCTCGCGCACGATGAGGTGGTCATACTGGTCGTAAAGATACATGGATGGTGTCCTGGTAATCGTCCTGCAGGGGGCTCGCGGCGCCGCGATAATCTTCCCCTACACTAGCCAACATGATACGTTCGGGGTGCTTTATTCCAAAGGATGGAGAATTTATTTGCTTATATGCGCTGGTAGCATAAGCAATCTTATAAAATGCTGGTTGCCGTACACATCAACAACAAAAAAACATGAACCTCCATCAATTGCGCTTCGTCCGCGAAGCGGTGCGCCAGAACTACAACCTGACCGATGCCGCCAAGGCGCTGTTCACGTCGCAGCCTGGCGTGTCGAAAGCCATCATCGAGCTCGAAGACGAACTGGGCGTCGATATTTTCACGCGCCACGGCAAGCGCATCCGCGGCCTGACGGAGCCGGGACGGCTGGTACTGGGGTCGGTCGAATTGATCATGCAGGAAATCGACAGCCTGAAACGCATCGGCAAGGAATATGCAGCGCAGGACAGCGGCAGTTTTACCATTGCCACGACCCATACCCAGGCGCGCTACATGCTGCCGAAAGTGGTGCAGGCATTCATGCAGAAGTACCCGAAAGTGCGCCTGTCGCTCCTGCAGGGCAATCCGCGCCAGATTGCCGACATGGTGAAAAGCGACCAGGCCGATCTTGCCATTGCCACCGAATCGATTGCGGCCGTCGATGGCCTGATCACGCTGCCGTGCTACCAGTGGGAGCACGTGGTGGTGGTGCCGCACGACCATCCGCTGCTGCGCTCCAGTGCAGTGTCGCTGGAAGAGATTGCCAGTTATCCCCTGATTACGTACGATGCCGCCTTTGCAGGGCGCAGCAAGATCGACCATGCCTTCGGCCTGCGTAATTTGAAGCCCGATGTGCTGCTGGAAGCCATCGACGCCGATGTCATCAAGACGTATGTCGAACTGGGCATGGGCATCGGGATCATTGCCGGCATGGCGTTCGACACTGAACGCGACAAGGGGTTGCGTGCCATTCCCGTTGGCCACTTGTTTGGCAGGAATGTGTCACGCGTGGCGATCAAGCAGGGCGCTTACCTGCGCAGTTATGTGTACACTTTTATTGAATTGCTGGCCCCCACGCTGAACCGCAAGATGGTTGAATCGGCCATGCGTGGCGACAGCGAGACTTACGAACTTTAAGACGACCATGAATACCAGCAACACCAGCAACACACTGATTACCGGCAAGGACGCCGAATACTACGCCAAAATGGCCGAGCATTACGACGCCGTTTACGACCAGGAAGAGCGCGGCGAAGACCTCGACGAACTGTGCGACCACGTCGCTGAAGCGCTCGACGGGCACATCGTGCTGGAACTGGCGTGCGGCACCGGGTTCTGGACCGAGATTGCGGCCGAGTCGGCCCTGTCGATCGTTGCTACCGATATCAACCAGAACCTGATCGACCTGGCGCGCACGCGCAATTTGCCGGAAGACCAGGTGTCGTTCCGCGTGGCCGATGCCTACAACCTGCCGGACGACCTCGGCGAATTCACGGCCATCCTGGCCGGTTTCTGGTGGTCGCACGTGGCCCGCGCGAACCAGGAAAAGCTGCTCGCCCACTGGCGCGCCCGTTTCGGCAAGGACATCCTGGTGGTACTGGTGGACGACACCTACGTCGAAGGCGTCAGCCCGACCGTGGCGCGCACGGATTTGGACGGCAATACCTACCAGATCATGACGGCGCCCGACGGCCAGCGTTATGAAATTCCAAAAAATTATCCGTCCGATAGCGGTTTGCGCAAAAAGCTGGCTGGGTCGGCACGGGAAATCAGGATCGAGCGGCTGGAGCATTTCTGGATGCTGCGCTGCCGGTTGAAGTAAGGCGCGTCCCGATATAGCTGCGTCGGTGGTCAGCGCCGCAGGGCCAGGTCGATGAGCAGCAGGAGCAGCAGCGCGAACGCGACGGCTTTCCAGAAGGTGACGGGGCTGCGCTCGACCAGCGGCAGGCGCGTGCTTTTAAGGGCCGCGCGGTTCGGGTGGTGCAGGTCGAACGTGAATTCGGCCGCATCCTGGTAGCGCTGGTCCGGGTCGATGTGGACTGCCTTGCGCAGCGCTTCGTCGACCCAGGCGGGAATGCGGGCATCGTGGTCGCGCGCCGGCGTATAGGCCAGCTTGCGCTGCGCCGCCCGGCTTTTCGCTTGCGGGATGCGCACGTCGTAGGGCAGGTGGCCAGTCAGCAGCTGGTAAGTGAGCACGCCCAGCGAAAATACATCCGACTGCACCGTGCCGGGCGCACCGAGAAAATATTCGGGCGCCGCATACAGCGCTGCGCCGGCCAGCGTGGCAGCCGGTGCATCGGGCGCCATCTCGCAGACGCCGGCCACGCTGGCCGAACCGAAGTCGATGAGCTTCACGGTGCCGGTCGCGTCGATCATGATGTTTTCGGGGCGGATGTCCTGGTGCAGCATTTCCAGCCGGTGAAAGGCGCGCAGGCCTTTCGCCACCTGGCCGACAATGCGGCGCACTGCCTCCAGGTCGTGGCCGCGGTCGCGCATCTGCTGCGCCAGCGTGGTCCCTTCGATGTATTCGAACACGAGGTACATGCTGCTGCGCGGGCGTTCCGGCAGCACCGGCTTGAGGACGTGCGGGCTGTCGATGCGGCGCGCAATCCACTCTTCCAGCAGGAAGCGTTCGACGTAGACGGGATCGTCGCGCAGGTCGATCGACGGCGCCTTGATGGCCACGCTGTGTCCGCTGGCGAGATCGCGCGCCAGGTACAGGTGGCTGCGGCTGCTGGCGTGCAGTGTACGCAGGATGCAGTAGCCGTCGAACTGCGCACGCGGCGCGAACTGTGGCGGGAAAGGCAGGGCGGCCATCTTCTGCATCAGTGCATCGGCGGCCTGGTCCTGCAAGGTGTCGATGCGGACGAATTGCACCGTGAGGTTGTCGCTGCTGCCGTTGTCCAGTGCCTGCGCCACCAGCAGGCGGGCTGCTTCGTCCAGGTCTGCGCCATCGGCCAGGGCACACTGCACCTCGGCGGCGGTGATATGGTCGTAGACGCCGTCGCTGGCCAGCATGAACAGGTCGCCAGCTTCGAGCGGCTCGCTGCGGTAATCGATTTCCAGGTGGGCCGCTACGCCAAGTGCGCGCGTCAGGTGGCTCTCGCCGGGCGCAATTGAAATGCGGTGGTCGGCGGTCAGCTGTTCCAGGCAGTTGGGGTGCACGCGATAGATGCGGGTATCGCCCACATGGAACAGGTGCGCCGTGTTCGACTTGATGACAAGGGCCGCCAGCGTGCACACGTAGCCGCGGTCCTTGTCGTAGCGGCCCTGGCTTTGCTGGGTCTGCGCATACAGCCAGGCGTTGGTGGCCGCAAGCACGCGTTCCACCGACGTCTTCACCGACCATGCATCGGCCGTGCAGTAGTAGTCTTCCAGCAGCGATGCGACGGCGGTCGCGCTGGCGACCTGGCTGACGTCGCTGCTGCTGATGCCATCGGCCATCGCCAGCACAATACCCTTTAACGACAGCCGGTCGCGCGGCACGCAACTGCCGTGAAAATCCTGGTTGACTGGTTTGCGGCCGCGCGCGCTGTGCTGGCCGATCGACAGGTGCAGCACGGTCATCCGGAAAGTATCACCGGAACGAGCGCTTGGCTGCTGTCTTGATGTGGGTGGTGTACAGCGTCAGGCCCGTGAAGGCCAGGCCGCCGACCAGGTTGCCCAGCACGGTCGGGATCTCGTTCCAGATCAGGTAGTCCATGATCGTGAAGTTCCCGCCCATCATCAGGCCGAACGGGAACAGGAACATGTTCACCACGGAGTGTTCGAAGGCCATGAAGAAGAACAGCATGATGGGCATCCACATCGCGATGACCTTGCCGCCAACTGTGGTGGAAATCATCGCGCCGACGACGCCCATGGACACCATCCAGTTGCACAGCATGCCGCGGATGAAGAGTGTCACCATGCCGGACGCACCATAGGCTGCGTAACCGGTGGTCCGGTTCTCGCCGATATGTGCGACGGTCTGGGCGATCTTCCCGCCGTCCGTATGGAAGCCGAACGTGAACATGTAGGCCATCAGGCAAGCGACAGTCAGCGCACCGAGGAAGTTGCCGACGAAGACGTAGCCCCAGTGCTTCAGGATGCGGCCGATGGTGACGCCGGGACGCTTGTCGATCAGTGCCAGGGGCGTCAGGACGAAGACACCGGTCAGCAAATCAAAGCCCATCAGGTACAGCATGCAAAAGCCCACCGGGAACAGGATTGCGCCGATCAGCGGCACGCCTGTTGCGACGGAGACGCTCACTGCAAACACGGCGGCCAGGGCCAGGATGGCGCCTGCCATGTAGGCGCGAATGAGCACATCGCGCGTGGCCATGTAGATTTTCGATTCGCCCGAGTCGACCATTTTGGTGACGAATTCCGAAGGGACCAGATATGCCATGCAGCCTTCCTTTCGCGGCCCGCAGGCCATGTCGATAATATGTATATTATTTAAAAGCAAAAAAAGTGCCTGCCATGCAGGCGCCGGTCACGCACTGTTTTGGTCCTCATCACGGTGCGCTGCACGCTCTTGTAGTGCGCCTTTGCGCACGGATAACGTGCAGCGCGGAAAATCGACGCGACCAGTCAGAACGGTTTATACGGGAGAAATTTTCCGTTCAGGGTGATGACGGCGCGCTCGCCACCGTCGGGATCGATTTCTTTCTGGACGTCGAGGCGAAAGTTGATTGCGCTGATGATGCCGTCGCCAAATTGTTCATGTACGAGCGCTTTGAGTGTGGTGCCATAGACCTGGACCATTTCGTAGAAACGATAGATGGTCGGGTCGGTGGGCACGCCTGCAAAACTGCCGCGCATGGGGATGGCCTGCAGCTGCCTGGTGTCCACCTCGCTGAGGTCCAGGCGCTCAGCAACAATTGCCGCGGCAGCGGCCGGCAACGCATGCTGGCCAAGCAGCGCTGCCGTCACATAGGCCACATGCAAACCGGTCCCCTCGGCGAGGGCAGCCCAGGACAGGTCTTTCAGGGCCTTGCTGGTAATGACACGGGCAGTCAGTGCGGTGCGGGCATCTTGCGTGACGTCTGATTGCAACATGATGGCTTCCTTTCAAGGATCGGTTGATGGGTGTGGATGCATGCGCGTGACACGTGGGGCCGTACGATGTCGTTCAGACCTGTTCGGTGGCCTGCTTATTGCATTGCAACGGTTTCATCATCATGGGTTTCCGGTCAGCGGTCCAATACGGGATTAAAATGGCAGTGATAAGAAAATCGAATGGTGGCACCGCTGATCTGCGTGCCCTCAAATACCTCATTGCAGTCGCCGAACACGGCAATTTCACGCGCGCGGCAGAGTCGCTGCACGTGTCCCAACCGGCACTTTCGCAACAGATCCTGCAGATGGAAGACCGCCTGGATGCCATCCTGCTCGACCGCAGCGGCCGTACGATCAGGGTGACGGATGCCGGGCAAGCCTATATCGACCATGCCCGGCGCGCGCTGGTCGAGCTGGAGTCTGGACGCCGGGCCATCCATGATGTGCGCGACCTGTCACGTGGAAGAGTACGGCTGGCAATGACGCCGACCTTCACGCCTTACCTGATCGGGCCCCTGGTCGCTGCCTTCCGTGCGCGTTGTCCGGCGATCACGGTGAATGTCCTTGAAAGGTCGATGGACACGATTGCCGCTGCCATTGAAGCGGACGAGATCGACCTTGGTATCGCATTTGAACTTGCGCGTTCCGCGGATATCGAAAGCGTGCCGCTGTTCACCGAACAACTCAGCGTCGTGGTGGCAAACAACCATCCGTGGGCCAGTTGTACAGCCATCGAGGTCGGCTCACTCGAGGAAGGCGAACTGGCGTTGCTGACCAGGGATTTTGTTACCCGTAACCACATCGATCACTATCTGCAGGCGTCGCAGGTGGCCCCAAAAGTCGCAGTGGAAGTCAATACAATTGGCGCTCTCGTTGAAATTGTCCGGCATAGCAATCTGGTGACGATACTGCCGGAGGCAATCGCAGGGCAGGTGGCGGGACTGCGCAACGTGTCACTGGCGCCACTGCCGCCACCAAGAACCGTGATGCTGTTGCAGCGGAAAGATGCCTACCAAAGCGCGGCGACCCGGGCGCTCAGGGATGTCATCCTGCGGGAAGTTGTGCAATGGCGCGCTTGAAGGCACGCCTGTTCAGGTGATCGGGCAAGTGACGACGGTAAGGACAGGACGTTCGCGCGGGCCGGCTGGATTGGCCCTCCTGCTGCCTATCAGTGGGTACGAGAGGCAGCACAGTTACGGTCAGCTCACAGACTGTCATGACGGGCACGAATCCACCCATAGCTGCCGTACAAGTTGTAGCAAATGCCTCGGCGCCGTCGTCATGCTGTTACGTATAGCGTTTTCACACGTTCAAAGCTGTCGCGGTCACGCGTGACAAAGAACATGTTCGGCGTTCCAGCTCCCAATATATGGAGCGGGCCTGACTTCCTGATTTGTTCCCAAAAGGATTCGGTTTCAATGCCCTCATCGAAAACCGAAAAACCGTATCGATTAACATGGTTTCGCTTCGGGCAATCGAGAGGAGCGGAATCATAGACGTACCATTCATCGAAACCTGGTGCCGGCAGCTCAGTCGGCTGCTCAATCTCTCTGCTGATCGCTGTAGTCTCGCGGCGACTCCAGCCCGCTCCCAGCTCCTCCTCAGATGGCACGTAAGGACCGCTGTCACATGACGTAATAGCTATCTGCTTTCCAACCACCAGTTCCGGCGCCAACTGAAGTAGATCGGTGAGAGATGGATCCCAAGCCTCCGACCACTCAAGCGCCCAGTATCCCCAACGCTCGCCACAAATCATTTTCATTGTCCTTGGAAATGCAGCCGGGTATGCTATGCCTCAGTCCTTCAAACTGTACGGCCGGTTTTGGCCGAACCCGGCCGTTCATGCTCTCAACAGCACTTCATGGCATGCCAGAATCATGCATGCTAGCGGCACAGTTGACAACTGGTTTATGAAGGCGTTCACTCAGGCTGGACAGTTACGCAAAAGGAAGGACGAAGAAGGAAACCGGATACCTCCGTGAAGCTCGTCTCCCATGTCCAGTGCAAAAAGTACAAGGTTGAGCACCGCCTCATTCCGCTCCGCCATCCATGGACTAACGGCATCGTGGAGCGCTTCAACGGACGCATCAGCGAGATCCTCTGCCAGACCCGCTTCGGCTCTGCCGATGAGCTGGAATCGGCGCTGCGCAACTACCTGAAAATAACAACAACATTCCTCAGCAGGCGTTAACTCACCAGACGCCGATTCAGGCACTCAACATTTGGCGACAACTGAAGCCAGATCTTTTCGTAACACGCATATATAACCAGACAAGTCTTGACACCTAATCTATCGGTTCAAACTTGGGCGATTGTGGCGGAAAATCGTCAGGAAAGATTATACATTTCACTTGACCCGTCAGTATGCCAGCGATAAATTCTGTCATGGAAAGATCAAAGATTCCCCATTCTGGCCCACGTCCTTCAGTGACAATAATTCGCCATTTATTTGGCTCTCCTGCAGTTTCCCAAAACAAGAAATCACCGTTGTCGGTTTGAGCAAATGGAAATATTCCACCCCTCGCAGGAAACATTTTATAAGGTACATGCTCTCCACTCATCTTGATCTCGCGATACATTTGACTAATCTGAACTAGCTTGGCCTCTAAATCCAAATTGCTGTATTTTGAATCTGGCCGCAATATGGAAATAAATCTGCCAACGTAAACCGAACCGAATTTATCGATAAATTCCTTATAATCAATTGGTAAAGAAGTCCCAAGTCGGGCCTCCAGACGTTCCCAGCCTTGGAAGCTTTGAACGCCTTCGGGTGCGGATGCGATCGAATAAATATCATTAATAGACATGACTTACCTTTCTTTAGGATTAAGCAAGCAAAAATGGTGTCAGGTCCCGCAAAGCGACATCGATGAACTTTTCATTTATAAGTTTGTCACCCCATCGCCATTATTTGCGAAAAATCTGTACAGCGAATACATGGCTTGGATGACTGCTAAGCAAAAATGGTGTCAGGTCCCG
>Ga0265780_10004659_pt1 | contig 17587 bp, 17 predicted proteins | sample P1T30metagenome_FD_192432 | JGI IMG/M metagenome (GOLD analysis project Ga0265780, IMG submission 192432) | Plant litter microbial communities from East Loma Ridge, Irvine, California - P1 T30 | ecosystem: Environmental > Terrestrial > Plant litter > Unclassified | place: USA: California...
GCTTAACGTTAGATTGCGGGCTAATGTATCCCGCGGGGTACCGGGCGCTGTCTTCCGGCTTCATCGTCTTCGAATTCATCGCATTTACCGCAATCGCGATCTGCTGGTTCCCTGAGATACCAAACATTTTATCAAATGTGCAGACTTCATCTCAGAAAAGCACCGAGTTGTCAATCGCCATCGCCGTTGCTAGCGACGTTCTTATCTTGCTTCGTTTGTGTCTATGTCATCCGTGAAATCTGATGCCTTACTCTTAACAGGCACGTGAACGACTACCAAACCATCCGCCTTTCTTACGAAGGGTCTTTGCAGCTATGGGCTTGTGTGGCGGCGGGTCTTTGAAAAGTGTCGTGTCTGCTGCGCAGGTTGTCTCGAAAATCGTAATTTTCCGCCCAAAGCACACCGCTGTTCGAACCAAAAGTTCATCCACGATCGCTAGCTTAGCTATAGGTACTGAAATAGGGCTTGTGGCTCGAATTGACACGGGCTCAAGGACAAAGTTCGCAAAGTGCAGGCTATCTACCACATTGCGAAGCTGAAGGAAAGAAAGAACTGAGACGGGGCAGGACGGATGGCATGCAACCTGTATACTGCACGTCGCTCATCACGCCACTATCGTACGACAATCACGTGCTGCATGCTGTGATCTTGCTTCATCAGCGACCCAGACGTCCAGTACCAAAGGCAAAGCCAGAAATCAAGGTGTAGCATATGCGATACCAATGAACGAGACGCGGTGGGATGGTACAGCGATTCAGGGCGACTCCATCGCAGCCAGATGTGCACGGGCCAGGATCCGTTCTGAAAGAAACCGGGTCATGGCTCGTGCTCAGACTAAGCTGCGGTTCCAAAGCTTTGCACTGCATGCGTGGACGCCGGTTTTCTTTCACCCGCGAACGAACCTTCTTCCCATTGTGCCGTTCTATTCCACTCCTCTGTAGCAAGCTGCTCGCGTTGGGTGTCCGGTGCGTGTCGTGAGAAAAGATCTGTGGAATTGTGGTCCAATTCAGCTGCGCACGAGTGCTTATCGGTAGTACTGCAAGCGGCTCGCTGGCTGAAGTCCGGTCGCATCACTGTAGTTCACCAACTAGCGGTCCGCGTGAGTGTTGAATCGTCACAAACTCCAGACGCGCAGCCCACGCGTACCGCTCGCACTCGGAGGATGAGCGATCTTTCAAATGGTGCGACATGCTGACAGGCGTGGTTTCATCGTCCCACATCGATTCACAGTGAGCGATGTAGATCGAGAATGGGCGTCTGTGAGTATTTGTACCGTGTCGGGGACTTATCTGAGGCGCATGATGCAAGTCCAGGTGAGCATGTCGTCTTGTGGAAAACTCGAGCCCAGTTCATGTACAAAGACGAGATGGAAGGGACGAGTCTGTCTGTGAGAGGAACAAGTCAGCCGCCTGGATGTGTGGAGAGGTTGGAGGTGTGGAGTCCGTGTGCATCTCGGCGCCAGCAGCCTACTCATTCCACCGTCATTAGACTGGCACTAGTAAGAGTAGTGCAAAGCTAACCAGTCCTGAACTGAGATAGTGGCTCCGCCCTTGACCGTCGGCGCCCAGCCTTCTTTGCCACGACAGTCTATAGCTCCGACCTAATCTGCCGCTCGCGGTGTCCGTTATTCAGCTTGCCTTCTTCCTGCTCGTCCTGCTCGTCCTGCTCATCCTGCTCGTCTCGCTCGTCCGCCTCGTCCTGCTCGTCCGCTTCGCCCTGCTCGTCCTGCTCGTTCTGCTCATCCTGCTCGTTCTGCTCATCCTGCTCGTCCTGCTCGTCCGCTTCGGCAGCCCCGATCTGCTGTACCCTTCGTCACCCAACAACCATCTGGGCAGTGGGTCTACGCCTGCCCAAGACCCGAGAGCCACACGTCACCTAGTGGTTTTAACCCCGGCAAGATGGCAGACGAACATCGGGGTGTCGATTGCCCGTTCCATCAAATCTTGCCATCAACACTTCACACACGAGGTACCGAGATCTGGGGCCGGCCGGCGATCGGGGAGAAAGCCCGAGCAATGCAGCTGTGGCATCATCGCCGGACAGTTGACTCGACAGAGCACAGACCAGGATCCGTTCTCCAAAAACCCGGCCCCTGGCTCGTGCGGCGGTGGAGCACCTCGAAGCAGTAGCTAAGGCATTCGCCATGAGACTGTTTCTTTTCGTCACAGACGATCCATCTCCTCTTCCTCACACTCGTTTGAAAGAGGGGGAGCACAGACCATGATCCGTTCTCCAAAAACCCGGCTCCTGGCTCGTGCGGCGGTGGAGCACCTCGAAGCAGTAGCTAAGGCATTCGCCATGAGACTGTTTCTTTCCTCACAGGCGATCCATCTTCTCTTTCTCACACTTGATCTCGTGTTTGAGTGAAAGGTAAATATCTGGACGGTGAACATGAAGGCTATGCTTGTCAACGCTGTCACTTGCACCGGGCAATCTCACTCTGTCCCATCCGAGTGGTCTTGGCCGGGCCGAATTACGAAAGACACGGATTGTGCCATCTCGTTCGTCTATGTCGGCTGCAGACTGCCTGAAGACAAAGCGGTCGATCAATCATCTATCTGACAAGATCCTGGCTGATCTGCTGATGTTACCACTGGGATCGCCCGAAGTCTCTCGTCAACCAGCCTTCCTAAAATAACGCCTAAGTGTTGTTTCTCACTATCATTTGTCCTTCGATCAAGGCACAGTCGTCTACGGGCAGTTTTCTCGTCGTCTCCAACAACCGGTGTTCTGCACGACACGTGATTAGATTTCAGGCAAAGTCGGAGATTAGACGGATGATTGGCCGACATGCATCTATGCGACGAGAGACGCACCTCATAGCAGGACTCGTTTGCTTAGCTCATCGAATAATAAAGCGGTCTATGTACCTAAAGCGTACTTTGCATCCCGTCTTGAGTATCACCGTATTGTCACTCTGTAGGAGTTTGGCTCTTATTGAAGGAACGAACGTTACTGCACTGTTTCGCCGGAGTCCTGTGACCGTTCTGCGGTCGCTACCATGCCATTCTGATCATCATCTCTGTGATTGCAACCTATTCTCTTCGCAACAATCGAGTCTCTTGTGGAGTGTGAAAGTCGCCAATCACTGCCTTGGACAAGTCTTATCTTGCTCCATGGTCTCATTCGAGCTAAGTCTCGCTGCCTTTTCCTACTAGGAAATAGGAGGGCTTCGGTAATCACGGTACATACTGTTCGGCCATGCACGATGCTGTAAATGAGTTGTGGATTTGGATCCATCTTCTGTGCCCTGCACACTCGTGGTAGTATATATCCCGAGTCACCCTCAAGCGAGTTCTATCACTCGTCATCGTCCATCGGGCCTGTATCACAATGACTTTTCTATGGGCAACGCAAGCATCAACTTTTGGGCGGATGATGAGATTTTTTGTTGTGATAACCGCCTTTTTTACCATAAAAGCGTATCTCAGACGGCAACTCTACCCTTCGGAGGCTCTCACGACGTCGCCGGTCGACACTCAGGCCGATTACCCCCCTACGACTGCCAAAATTCTCAGACTTAGTATGCTGTATGGCTTGAGCAATAGCCTATACGAGCGAGCAATCAACACGCATCGAAAGCATGCAAGACGATGGAATCATGAATTTCAAGTATTACGAGAAGATCTCGCTTCAGGATTCTGGAACAAACCGACCTATCTCCTGTACAGTGTAACACAAGAGCTCATCAAGCCCGTAAACGACAGAGCTGAGTGGTTGATGTGAGTTGCAATACTCTTATGGTGAAACTTAATCGAGCTCTGTTGAATACTCGCTGACGAATGCTGTGCTTTCTGTAGGTGGGTCGATGCCGATTCAATCATCATCAATCCAGCCATTCCCCCCGAACTCTTCCTCCCACCATCCAATCTTTCTCACATCAATTTTGTCGGCACCCGAGATCATAACGGACTGAACTCAGGAATTTTTTATCTACGTGTCTGCTCATGGTCGGTATCCTTCCTTGTGGAAACCCTGGCACTTAGCCATGCCGAGATCGATTTGGGACGCTCGGCGGATCAAGAGGCCATGGCTCGAGTTCTGAGGAAAGAACATGGTGGTCCGAAAGGGCAAGGCTATCGAGACGGCGTAGCGTTCGTTCCGCGAAAGTGGATCAACACATACGAGTGGATCCATGCGTTCGAAGGTTCGCGCGGAGATATGCTGGTCCATTTTCCGGGGCTAGAAGAGGCACGATGGGAGCATATGTCCAAGTGGTTGGAAACGGTAGAGACGGCTCCCGAGGAGTGGGAACGTCCGTTGAAGGAGACCATCTACCAAAACATCACAGGCCAATTCTGGCAAGATTATAACTCTGCGCTCGACGCAGGGGCAGACAGCGAAACCCTACAAATGTTGGAGAGACAGTTTGAGCGCTAGAAACAAGGTCTCGGTCTGAGGACCAGAGACACTATGCATGTCTTTGAGGCGTAAAAGTCATATACGCAACCAAATTTCTCAAATAAGTTTCATTCCAGGCATGTTCGAAACGCCATCCAGGACCATCCCAGCGAGTACACAATCACGGCGATACTGTCTGAACTGGCTCTACTCCAGGCCGCCCATGTGGACAGCTGAGCTATTTGAAGGATTTTTGCACTGTAGAATATCCATCTACATAATCATGTATTCATACATATGTACATACATACAAACCACGACAAGTACTTCCTTGGCACGGAATCACTGCGGCTTTGCGAGGACTATTTTCACTCGACCGATCACTCTAATCGGAGGTGATGCCAAGAGTTCTTGTGCTAGAACTGACTGCACAACATCCGGGGCTTCCCCTTTGTCTTTCCCACCATACAGGTGTGCTCATCTTTTCATACCGACATGGCTCTACGTGCTTCCTCTTTGACAATCCCTCGGCGTTGGGCAATGTGCCTTGTCATCGTTGCATGCTTGTATTTTCTGCAACAATACTTGGTTTATCGGCCGTCAAGGATGGCCTCACGAAGTCATCGAGCGGAAATATCACAGCCCGTGCCATCGATTGATCAATTGATCGCTTCAGACCCAGATCATTATCCCCCTTGGAACGGATACAAAGACAAAGATTACGATCCAAATCGTTGGCACTCATTACCGCTGTGAGTCAGCCGATGCACCGGATCTCACTGCAAGGGTTCTGACAGTCGACAGTCAAACGGGATTTTATGACTGCACTGTGGACGACACTTCCAGCAGATCGCTCACTTCCCTGGCTCCTTACAAGCCTCCCAATCTGCCGTCGCGAGGCAACGCATGTGTCGGACCCCGAGGTCTTCGACTGAACGAAAGTACCGCAGACCTCTTGCATGCTTACTCGTTGACTTGTAAAGGTACGTGCTCCAATGACGCCGAATCAACTGAATCGCTTGTTAACCTTGCGGCCGTCAGAGTTTCCAGAACCACTGTTGGGCTCTTACCGGATGCATGGTCTTGACGACACCGTCTGTTTCGACCGACGTGGCCGCTATGGTCCATACGGCCTGGGTAGTAACCGTAGCTCTGCGGCAATCATTGAGATCGAAGGTAGTTCTGAAGAATTACAATGGAACGACGTGTCGTGGGGCTCGCTACAGAAGACGTGCATATCCGATAATTGGAACGAGCTGATGCCGGTCGCAGGAAATGACAGGTCCAAAGAAATCCTCCACCGCTCTGCAGTATTGGTCCGAACGTGGGATTCCTACGAGTACGAGGAGAATGATCTGCAAAATATACGGTCTCTCGTCTCTGAACTATCCCTTCAGTCCCGAGGTCAGTATGAGGTCTTCTTGTTTGTACATGTCAAAGACAGCTCCCTTCCCATTTGGAGCGATCAGCAAACCTACAACGATGTTCTTCGACGAAGCGTACCTCAGGAGTTCCGAGACATGGCTGTCCTTTGGAACGAGGCCCAATGTGCCCAAGCATACCCGTCGACCGGTACCAATGAGTAAGGACTCCGGGCATAGAATTGGCATCTTCTGACAGCTCGCAGAGTCTACTGGCAGCAATGGCAGGCTGTACAGCTGTTCGCCGCAGACCACACGGAGTTCGAATTTTTCTGGAATTGGGAGATGGACATGCGCTACATCGGACACCATCTCCATTTCCTGTCTGCAATCACTTCGTTCGCTGCCAAGCAGCCTCGCAAGTATCTATGGGAACGATCATCGAGGTATTATATGCCAGCCAAGCACGGCACATGGGCTGAATTTGGCGAGTGGATTGCATCTATCGTACCACCAGCACTGTCAGTCTGGGGGCCGGTGCCAGCTCTCGGTTCTATGAGTAATTTGGCGCTTATTCCGTCTTCTAATATCGTCAACGATAATTTCACGGACGCTGTTTCCGAGGAGGCAGACCTTATCACTTCCTTGCCTCTTTTCAACCCCGAAAACACCTTATGGGCCCACCGGGATAGGATATGGAACTTCGATCAAGGTGCGAGGACCCCGAGACGAGCGTATATCAACACGTTCGGCCGGATGAGTCGTCAACTGCTTAACGCAATGCACGAGGAGAACAAGCTCGGTAGGAGCATGGTGAGCGAAATGTGGCCCGCAACGGTCGCCCTCCACTATGGCTTCAAGGCAGTCTATGCCCCACACCCTATCTGGTCGAGTCGAGAGTGGCCGCTCGAGTATGCGAACAAGGTTTTCAACGCCGGCTCAGACGTAGCACCTGGCAGCAACCAAGACGCGGTTTACAGCCCTGATCGAGAGCACAACTTTGGACCTTTAACTTGGTACTTTTGGAGCTCGTTTCCCGGCACGCTTTATCGACGGTTTCTGGGATGGAACGTGGCGGATGAGTTTGGACACGTCATTGATTTGGAAACACGGACACAGCGCCGGCTGTGCCTGCCAGCCATGATGTTGCACCCAGTCAAACATGTCAGCTTCGAAGATCGGAACTTGTTTGTACCCTAAATTTATCTTATCTTCGTGTACAAAGCATTGCACCGCTCGTGTCTATTGTGACTTCAAAGTTGACAGTTAATGCGGAGGCACAGTTCAAAGATCAGCGAAGTCGCACGTAAGATTTTGCGCAATGGTTTGAATACAGTACGTACTGTCCGAAACATGTGTACTGTGGCTCAACGAAACACTCAGCAGGAGTTCGATCACCGTATACAGAGGGGCTTCTCTATGATTGTCTACCGCGGATCGGTACCGAACGCTACAGCACGACAAGAGCGCCTCGGTCGTCTTGCCTGACACCACGTATGATATGGGCTTCACGACGGAAACAATGAGGAAAATGCGGCTGGTGGAAGTTCTCGCTTTTGTGAGGGCCAAGCATTCTACGACGGGTGTATCGAGTCCGTACAGCCTTTTGCTGGATCTACGACTGTTGGAATTGGACCATGGTGCTAACTTACAAAGACCTACTATCTCGAGAGCCGAGGTGCTTTCGAGTCATCTCTGTGCGAGCGAGTTTGGCTGACATGGACGCGTTCTCGACCAGAGGCGGCTTTGACTCCCTCGTCAACGCTCACGACTACGCTGTCGATGGCCTAGTAGCAGTGCGAATCAGGCGAAAACCGAAATCTGGCCTTGCTAAGTTAAAGCTACGCGTTATATACATGTATCAACAAATGCATCACACCAACAACTCGCATCACCCGGTCTTAAGCCGTCACTCCCCACCCTCCATCCTCCATACTATCCGGATAAGAATCAACCCAGTCAGTCGCACCACTGATCAACTGCGGGAAGTTCATTCGTACACTCTTTCTGATATTGAGAGTAGTAGCTTTATCATTATTGTCCCCACCGTGATCGTTGATATCGCTAAACGCAGCTTTAGGACCTGCAGGCCGATGATGCTGGAAAAGTTGCGGCTGCACCGTGAAGCAAGCCGCAAGTTGTCGGTCATCAACACCGTCACAGACATAGCGGAGCATGATATCGTTGGGTGCCGACATTTTGTGCACGCCGAGTTCGTAGAGCAGACGGCGAGCTCCGGGTTGGGAAACTCCGTACGCGAGAGAGCAGGTATTCATTCGCGCACGGGAGACGACTCGAGTGTGGGCGGGGTATTGCTGGATCAGCTCGCTGCCGCCGTACTCCATGTCTAGGTGCTGAGGTTCGGGGACTGTGTAGTCTTCGGGGAGGACGACTCGGCCGAGGGGGGCGTTGATGTCGCTGGCTTGTGGGAAGCGGCTGCCGCAGTGGCCGAGCCAGAGGAGATCCCAGCGAGAAATGTCACCGTAGGGCGAGTCCACGGGCTCGGTCGTGGTGTGAGCGTCGAATTTGAAGTCTGTATAAATTTGATCTGTGTTTGGCTGAGGGTGTGTTGGGTCCAGGTACTCGTCGGTTGTGTTTGTCTTAGGCTGAACGAGTAATCTGGCCGCTCGAGCGAAATCTTTCATTTGGGACTTGATCCGGAGATCCCAGTCGACGTCGTCCTCGAGGATGAGAGCGGATGTGAGGTTCTGCTCTACTATGCTGTGGACAGGTTAGACCCATGAATGCTATAGTTGGGTGTGGTTACAACTGACCGCCTCATGACATTCATGTGTGCACGCCAGGCACGGATGCTACCTGCATTGGGTCCCCTCTCCAAGCCTCCTGGTGGCAGTGTCTTGCTCTCTACACCTGTGACGCCGTCGACATACTCGATTTCCAGGCCAGTGTACGCGGCTGCCAATGCCATGGAATCCCGACGATCCGATCGTGATGGAAGACCAATCACGAACATCTTCTGAAACTGGATATTGTCAGTTTTGAGCGGTGGCAATGGTAAGAGAAAAGCCATACCCCAAGTGTTGCATTGGCTACGTCTTCGAGTAGATCGTGTTTCCATTTGAACGGTCCATCCTGAACATTGAAAGAGTAGCTGCCAGGGTTTTGAGCCGGCAGGCCCAATTCACCATTGGAGCTAGCAAGGAAGAGAAATGTAAAAGTCAAACAGCACCCTGTTACCAGCCAGACCCTTAGACGGTTTCCTGGATAAACAGACGCCAGCATACTGTATGATGCTCAGGTCCTCGCTCTCGCACAGCGGAAGGCGGTCCTCAAGTAGCATCGATGAAAATGTTCAGATCGCTAGTCGTGGCTCTTGCTGGCGGTCGTTTTCTGCATGAGGATCGTAGGCAATGAGCTATCAATTGGCCAAGAGCATCGTGCGTGTTAGAGAAACGACCGTGCACCTTACACGAGAGTTACCGGCAACACATACTGTACTGTACACGTACTGTAGTGCACGCACTGTTGCTAGGGTTTGCTCCAACATCGAGTTATCCGGAGGCCCATGCACCCCGAAGAATCCTGGCAGCTGGCGCTCTGGCATGCTTTCTTACGTCCTTAGCAACTTACCGGACTACCTCGATACCATGCTCGAGCTGCATCTCGATGAGATGGCAGGGTCTGTTACAGTACTTTGCAGCACCCAACATATAACGTTAACCTTTCAATCCACCTCCTGCGTACTCTTTCTGTACACCCTTCGTCCCACTACACAATGCCCGCTCCCTTGAGAATATCCGTTCGTTACCCAAGACTCTTCGTTGGCTTTCTGAGCGAAGAACCTACTTTCAACACGCATTATGTCAAGACCCGAATCGAATCGGAAAACACTGTGTGCAGGTATCGTTGTCCCCATAGAAGCAACGGATAACAGAGCCTCTGACCGCTGTAAGCATGTGTGAGCTCTCTCCCTCACAGGCAAAGGTGATCCAAGCATGTGATTTCGCCTACTTCGCGGCTATCATGGCTCCCTTTGCCACGGAACACAAGTTTCGCACGATATGCGATTGGGGCAACTGGGTTTTTCCCTACGACGACCTTTTCGACAACGGAATGATGCGGAACGATCCCAATCGTGCGACGGTCGCCATGGATATGTTGATAGCGAGTTTCCACAGAGAATGTGAGCTTGAGTCTGCATCATGTCCCGGTATGGAATCTATCGACAAACTCGTACGCTTTCACACCAAAATCTGGCACTCGATCAAGTCGAAAGCTTCGCCTGGTATGTATGGTTCCATACCCGACCATAGTCAGAACCTAACCAGACAGGCATCGGACGACGGTATACAATCGCTATGAAGCAATATTGTGCAGGCACCCTTGCTCAGGTGCAACAAACCACGCTGCCGGATCTCTCACATGTTGATGAAGTCCTTCTCAGACGCCGCCAATCGGTCTGTGTCTTACCTCTCTTCGCACTGGTCGAGTTCGCACACGACATAGATCTGCCGGACGAGGTATACCGCGAAGGCCCCATAAGAGACATCCAAGCGCTCGGGATAGACATCACCATGCTGCACAACGATCTGCTTTCCTACCATAAGGAAGAGTTGGAAGGTGTGCCGCACAACATCATCGCAGCATACAGGGGAGACGGCTGGACGGCTCAAGAAGCAGTCGATCTCGTTGGAGCCAACATAGAACGACGATTTGTGCTTTTGGAACAAGCTGTCGAAAAGGTCTCCAGCTGGGAGACTCCACGGCAGCGGGAATCCATGAGATATGTTCAAGGTATCAGGGATGTGATCAAGGCGAATCTGTATTGGAGCTTCCATTCGGACAGATTCCTGTCGCACGAGCAAAAGATCCGTCTGCTGACTACTGACATGGTAGAAGTGTCGGCGCTGCCGTCTCACTCATGTGACATGGAACCAACGTTGCAGCGGCCGCTTGGCTCACCAGATATCCCAGAAGCTGATGGTAAGGCTCTCCAAGCCACTACCCTATCACATCGTGAGACAATCGCTCCGAAGGATATGGAAAAAAACAGGACCATGGTATACTGAATGCATGAGAAGATCGGTGCTGCCACTATCTACACGCCTTGTACCGCTACAAGCAGACATACCCAGTGGCCACTCGTCGCGATCTAGATAGGCTGGGGAATGGAGCAGTGTAACAACAAACTCTTGCATTGGTTGCACGCAGTTCTCTAATTGGAGGCATCTTTGGTCTTAGTGTTTCAACACACATGTCCAATAATTTTCGACGGTCCACCTGACAATGGGTGATCGCCTCTCTTCTCCCGTGGTCACGCAGAGCGTTCATTACCTCCGCATCCGGCGCCACCTATCCTGTAGTCTAACTAATTTCGGACGTGTGGTGCTGTTGCCGTAATCGAATCGGAACTTGGGCGTGCCACTGATGCCGAGGTCTAACGCTCGGCATTGCCGGCTTCGCGTCTTCCCAGATACGTTGGAGAGTAGTAAATCCGTAGAGGAGCCTACTGATCTAACCAATTTTCGTTGTCGTTGCTTCATCTTCACGGTCGTATGGCTGTTCGGTTCGGACGAAACGTCTGCCACGTCGATGGCTCGACCGACACTACTTTTGTGAGCACTTGAAGACTCTGGTTTGCTCTGCGTTGCTTCACGGGCCAGCTTTTGCAGCTCTCGCTCATACCAATCGCACCGTGCTTCAAGACTTTCGATTCTTGTGCGGATTGCGCGTGCGAAGATGACGTGAATGTGATCGTTCTGGCGAGGCAAAGGAATTGACTCCCCTCTTTGGAAGCGTAGACCTGTTTGTCCTGGCTCTGGCGTTTCCTGCTGGGCATTGCTCATATCTGAGTGAGGGGAAACCCATCCTGATGGAGATGATGTTTTTCCAGTTGGGTAGACGGTATCTCTCGGTACGGTTGCAGTATCGAGCCCACACGAAGGAGGATCTAAAGGGCTTTTTGCTCCGACTCCGTCACCAATGCAAGGACGGAAGACATCCAGCGAGCAGCGGGGTTTACGTAGAGCTGAAATTACTGTAGCGATAGTTGCAGCCGTCATTGCTGTTTCTCGACGATAGCATCCGACAGAGAACTAACGATCTATCGTGCTCGAAGAGGAAAAGAACTGCAGATGAATCAAGGGTCTGACAATAAAAGGTAGAGCAACTCACGCAAGCCTCATGGCTGCTAATTCACCTTTATAGGGAGTACAGTCGTACCAACTGATACTCACAGCATGCTCCCATACAAAGGGAATTGACCGTGGGGAAGGAGGACGGGGGAGATGGAGGGGTCCACAGGGGGAAGGTCCTTAGCCGCCCTACGCAGGACTCGACATTGTTTCAAGCCGTAAAATGATTCTTAACCGCACCGCGGACTGCTCTCGAACTTGAAGAAGGGCGAGAAGCCGAATCCATACGACGATCTCGATCGATGCCATACATCGCCACGTGCAATTCGAGCGTCGGCTTAGTGAGTAACAATTGCGGATGTCAAGTGCCTGTCAGTCATATGCTGAGCGTCAGTAGCTTAATTTGGACGGACTCAAATTCATACTTGTCTTCAGAAGCAGCTTCAACAACAATGTCCCTGGACATCTTTGACAAATTTAGAAGAAACTCAACCAAGTTTCGAGCTGAGAGGCCAGGATGTCGACCTGATGCCGCCATCTGCTCGGCTCTTCTACCTCCCAATATCCTCCGCTCTGTATCTCCAACCGATCTCGAGTATGTGAGTGGTGGTTGCTGGTCTGAGATCCGGGAAGCGGCAGCACTCACTACTAAGAACTCGGATGGAGTCGGCCGCCCACGCAAGAGCTATTGGAGCTGGCAAGGTCCCGACTGCTTAGATCGCGATAAGGAGGAGTTCATCGGTGCTACAAACCTCACACTGTCAGCCTCGAATCGAAGCCTGGGAGCGCCAGATCAAAGATGCGCATACACTTTCGAGCCCAAGACACGCTCGCTCCCGCCACCGCATCCACGTTTACACGCGTGGCTTGATCAGTCTTCTCCCGCCCTCTCGAGCAACGTCACCTCAGTTGACTCTTGTGTCAACTGCCCTGGAAGGTACGATCGGACGCAGCGGGAAGGCTTATTCGGGCGTGGACGGGACACCCTGGGAAGAGTCGGTCCGAAAGACGACTTGAAGACACAAAACGTTCTACGCAGTATGCAGACCGGCAGCTGGGAAGAGAACGCTTACGACAGCGACGCACGCAGTGACTTCGATTCACGTTGTGACGCGCTACGGGTCGTGAGCGCTCAGGCGAGTGCATCCACAGATGCTGTTTCTACCACAGCGTCCTCGGCCGTCTTGGGCCCTGCTCTGTTGCCCAAAATTGTCTGTGGGCAAACGCTGGCGGACGAAGGCTCCGACTGCGAAAGTCCGTCGACTGATTCGGCGTACTCCATTGAAGCAGACGAGATGATCAAGATACACTCTCAAGACTGGAAATGCCTCTTCCGGGATGCCTGGCACAAAGCTCTCTCCAAACGCAGGCTGAAGGGTCGGAAGGCGGATGCCCCGAGATGCAGCTTTACTATGTAGGGTTGGTATGCCAGGTTGGTGTTGAAGACCGGCAGCGCCAAATTCGCCACTAGCTGGTGTATACAAGTCAAGTACTTGATAGACCATCAATCTGTCAAGCTACATGTCTTCAACAGCTGGGACTCCCAACGACGCCGACACGACTTTGCAAGATGATTCTTTAATGGCCAAACGTAGTCAAAAATTGGATCCGCCTACATTCGTGACTTTAAGTCTACAGTACACCATCCAGCCAGGCCAATCTTCAGGTAATCGGGCCTGAACAAGAATTTCTCGACAACATTCTCCGTGTAGCATAATATCAATGACTTCAAACTGCTATGGTCGCTCTGTGAAAGGCTAGTCCTTCGGCTTGTGGCGTAAGATAAGACACACAAGCTGGTACGACCTTCTGTCATAATGGGACATCACGTAACCATCTTCCATATACCTGCTCCCTCATCGATCGGAGATTCAAAGTGTCGCCGTGGTAAAATGGGTCGTGGTACGTCCAACTATCCGACTGATTGTCGACTTCTAATTTGGCTGTCGAAGTTCGAGCAGCGTTAGCATTGGATGTGATAAAGCGCTCAGTCCTTGTGGGAATGCTCCATACCCACCAGCATGATATCTGTATGAGCCCATATCGTTCTGCTCGACATTTTGACGTGCGTGACAACTGCGGCAGAGTTCGAAAGCTCTGCGCTTTCTTTTTTTTTGCATCCGGGGAGTGGGCGACGGACGGCCTCACCGATGAGCGGACGACAGTATTCAACGTCAGGCCAGGGCTCAGTCAAGAGCTTCGGGAAGTATCATAGGCTTTGTGCTGGTCTGCAAGCAAGAACACCATCTTCCGATCCCTGTCGGTGGGGGGTGCTGAGCGACATGAAGGCTGCTGCCGACCGTTCACTTGACAACTGGAGAAACCAACCCTTGGCGTTATGGCAGGGGAGATTTGCAAGGTCCCTTTGCGTTAGAGATCCTGAGGCGTGCGCATTAGTCGAAGTTAATTTATCTGGGGAAGGCGCGACCTATCAAGAAGATCAGCAGTGAGGTTTGGGCTCAATATGCCCTAACTTACTCCACTAGCATGCATTGTGGTCACATGGTGCCGCTTCGCACGAGTAACTTATATATGTTCCCCGTATTGCTCTTTTCGCTCGGGAACATCCATTGAGCTTCACGCAGAAAAGCAACGGGTATCACTTTTATCGCTCTGCTACTTCACCTGCAACGAATCTTTACTACACACTACTTGACTCGGCCTGTCCTGATACCGGAATCCGAGATGGGCTTCGAAGTTCTAGGGCGCTGGTTGAATGCCGTCTTCTCGGGAGAGACGAACATCTCCTTTTACACCTTGCCGTTGTCGTGGATGATATGCCTGGTGCCACGCCTATTTGCGGTCCTCGCTTACACAACTGCCACCGGAAAACCGGTCGAGTTTGGCCACCCGAGGAATCTTGCCCAGGTCGCCGGCTCTGACCCTGCTCTTTCCTCCCGCACACGCGGCCGAATAATCCGCGCCGAAGCCGCTGCAGTGGACACGATCGAAAGCGCGCCATACTTTGCGGTCGCGATACTCGCCGGGAACCAAGTCGGACTGCCGAACGGCGTACTCAACGCTTTGAGCTTAGCTTTTCTCGCAACAAGGATGGCCTACATTAACGCCTACATATCCAGTGAGACTGTCGCCGTAGCTACCCTGAGAGCGACTCTGTTCTCCGTCGGCCACATGATCATATGGTCAGTGTTCATCTTCGCAGGGATGCAGGCCTGACCTTGTGTGTCATGAGCCACTGCCACTTGTGGTGCACCACCAGATTCGAATGTCGCTAGGGCGAGCAGTTGGAGGGAGGAGAGTGGGATGGTTGGCAATGGAAGAGAAACGACGTTCTTTTCAGCTGTGGCTGGTTCCAGATTGTGTATACTCCACTCCACCTTGACCTTAGGTACATTAAAGTCGTTGCGATTGACTCACGTTCCATTTTCGCTCTAGATATCGGAATGACAAGTTTTGGCATACCAGCAAAGTGATAAAGCTTGTGGAATCAGTGGAGATCCGAGGTACTTTTGGGATCGCTGAACCGCCACCCCCATCACTGCGATGGCCTGACATATGCATAAGATTGCGCGGCACCATTGTCCCATAAGTAAGTCGTAAGACCCTGTGCAGCTGATAGACGGACGATTGGATGCTACGTGGACTCAGAGTCTAGGCTGGTGCTAGGTTGGAGCAAAACTCGGTTGGACATCGAACGATCTGACGCTCGAATGAGCTCGTCGAACAAATCATCTTACAAACGTCGGTGTGTCGTCGCAGAAAGCCCGAGTCACATCACTCTTACGCTTTGCACTTGCGTTGACCTCAGCATCGCCACAATCCATAAAAGTCTGTCGTGTGGAGACGTCTTGCCGAAGTCCTTGATCCGAACATGTCTACAACGGGACAAACTCGTGTTGCAATGCATCTTCGACCGTGACTCGCTTATCCAAATTGAAGGTGAGTAGCCGATCCAACAGACTCGGTCCCGAGGACTCCTCGGAAGCTTTTGGGAAGATGTCCCTCCAGGGTGTATGGGTCCTCGATAGCAGTGGTTGACAGTGGTGGCAGTGGTGGCAGTGATGCCAGTGATGGCAGTGATGGCAGTGATGGCAGTGATATTCTTCTCCCGATCCCCAAACAGGTGGACTCAGTTTGCTCACTCCCGACGCTTGCACGCTAGTGGGTACTGTATGGTATCGACCAACCAGCATATGTTCCTTTTCCAAGCTCTTCGGGCCGTCCTCTCTAGTGATGTCAGGCGCCACAGAACTCTGGAGTGGCGAAACCAGCTGGAAGTCTCGGCGCGACGTATCTCGTGATATGTTTGGAGGCTTGTCTCGAGTACATAAACATCATATCGTCCCTGGTGCTCGAATGACGACAGGCATTCCCACACAATCATTGCAAGCGACTCGACGTTGCGCTTATTGTGAAAACATCTACTGTGCTTACGTTCACCGTGGTCAAGCAGTATGACCGTCGTTCAACCCGATGTAGAGAACGGTTCCGATGACCACTTCCACAACAGAGGCATTCGAAGCTTTCTGTGGACGGGTATCACTGTCACGGTGAAGGACCGACAGTCGAAGCAGCACAAGACCATTTTGTCAAATATCGATGGGATGGTTAAACAAGGGGAGTTGATGGCTGTGATGGGACCATCGTAAGCGAGCCTTCGAGGTCAATACTCAGGACGATTTACTCACTCGAACGACTCCAGTGGCTCCGGCAAATCTACTTTGCTCCATGCGCTCGCGCATCGAAGTCATTTTCCAACGGTATCTACCGAAGGCTTGCTCTACCTAAACGGCGTACCGATCGTCGCACAGCAGTTTCGTCGAGTCTGCGCGTATGTAGAGCAGGAAGACGCTCTGATCGGCTCTTTGACCGTCAGCGAGACGCTCGACTTCGCAGCCCGCCTTTCTACACCATCCACGAGCAGGACAGAGCGTCTCACACGCATAAAAACGCTCCTCGCCGCCTTCGGCTTGTCTGACCTGGCGAACGACCTCATCGGGACGGCCATGAAGAAAGGCGTGTCGGGCGGCCAGAAGCGACGTGTCAGCGTCGCGGCGCAGTTGGTAACAGGGCCTCGCCTGCTCTTCTTGGACGAGCCAACTTCCGGCCTCGACTCCGCGGCCGCTTTTGAAGTGATTTCCTTCCTCAAGAGTGTCGCCCAAAAGTATCGCGTAGGTTGCCCCCAGACTCGACGACCGAAAGATGTGCTGACAACGCAACAGCTGATCGTAGTCGCCTCTATCCACCAGCCTGCAACCTCCACCTTTATGATGTGCGACAGGCTACTACTACTCTGTCAAGGTCGCACTGCATACAACGGACCAGTCGATAGGATAGCCGGACACTTCCACGCAAGCGGCCTTCCCATACCACCGATGATGAACCCTGCCGAGTACGTACTGGACTTCGTCAACACCGACTTCGCGCAAACCAAAGAGGATGTGGAACAGCAGCTCGGCGAAGTGACGTCTTCGTGGCATCCGTCGGATCAGAAGAAAGTAACAGACGGTGAACTGAGTGACGAGCTGGTGCGTAATTCTATGGGTGTCGAGATAATTGTCGACACGATATACGCCTCGCAGCCATCCGTCATGAGCCTGACCGCAAGCCTCGTCCATCGGGCCTTCCTCAAGTCGTACAGAGATGTCGTTGTGTACGGCATCAGAGTCGCGATGTATCTGGGCTTGGCTCTGCTGATGGGCACGGTCTGGCTACGCTTGGAGCCGACCCAGAGCAACATACCGGCCTTTGTGAGCGCCATCTTCTTCGGGGGCGCCTTCATGTCTTTCATGGCCGTGGCTTACATCCCTGCCTTCCTGGAAGACTTCA
>Ga0265780_10004660_pt1 | contig 17583 bp, 10 predicted proteins | sample P1T30metagenome_FD_192432 | JGI IMG/M metagenome (GOLD analysis project Ga0265780, IMG submission 192432) | Plant litter microbial communities from East Loma Ridge, Irvine, California - P1 T30 | ecosystem: Environmental > Terrestrial > Plant litter > Unclassified | place: USA: California...
TTTCTCTTAGATTGTTTTTTCTAAGGCTAGTATTTTTACTCTTTTTTCTTTAGCAGATAATCTTACTACTTTAGCTTATCTTATAGAATAGGCTGTTACTTTAGAAGTATATTCTGTTTTTTCTAGAATTTCTTAAGTAATAGCGCTGTAATATTAGGCCTAGACTTCTATAAGTTCTTATTCTTGCTATAATTCTTCTATTTAATTAAGTATTTCTATTTATTATTCTTAGTTTGCTTTCTATTAATAATTTTATCTACTTTATATATATTATCTCTATAAGAGCATAAGATATTAGTAATTAAGTCTTATAAGTATTTAACCTTTCTTCTTTAAGTAAAGAGCTCTAGAAGAGAGGCATAGAAGACTAAATAAATATTATTTAGCTCTAGTATATTAACTTTAAATAAAGATAGCCTAATCTAGGCTAGAATAGTTTCTAGATCTATATATTTCTAGTCTAGTTTCTTCTTTAGCTTTATTAACTTAATATATCTATTAGAAACTAGAATACTATTGCCTACTTTAAAGAGAATAGAGAGCTTCTTTTTATCTGCGTACTTCTTTTAATAAGTATTAGCTGTAATAATCTTTTTCTTATACTTATTCTGCAGTCTAATTAGTATAGCTATAAGTTCTTCTTTTTTTAAGAATTCTCTATCTTCTAAGCCTATTATAGGCTAGTTTATACTTCTTAAGTTCTTTCTAAGGTTTACTTAGAAAGAAGTTTTCTTTATAGTAGTATAAATGCTATTATTATATATAAATTCTGTAATTAAGATCTAAAGCGCCTAGTTATTCTATTTAAGCGTATAGTAGATTCGTAGATACTATTTTAATATTTAGTTTTATTACTTTATTTAGCTATTTATCTAAGAGTAGTAAGTAGAAGTTAGTACTTATTTTAAACTAAGGTAGTAATTAAATATTTCTTAGTGCGTAGCGTTTATTATTAAGTCTCTATTAGAGATTATTTATACTAGTACTCTATATAAACGTAGTATCTCTTAAATCTACGCTTAAGCTAAGTCTATGCTATTCTAGTCTATTCTTACTAAGATATAATAAGCTATTTTAGTTAATTAGTAGACTACTACTATAATAGCGTTATATACTACTCTTAAAATCTTACTTAGAAGTAGTTCTATAATAAAGTTAAATATTACTTCTTTCTATAGTACTAAAGGTAAGAGCAGAGGCAATAATAGCCTATATAGTTTATATTTAGCTGCAGCTAACTTTTTATATTATAAGCAGTTATTATAGTAGTTAGCTACGTCTTTTGCTTATTCTTTCTAAGTATAATAGCGCGCTACTTTTTTCTAAGTTTTTCTTATTCTAAAGTGCCTTGCTATTAAGTTATAATAGCATTTCTTAAGTATAGTAGCCTTTTCTTATAGTATTTTATAGAGAATTCTTATATTCTTATGCTAGTTAGGCGCAGATAGGCTATTCTACCTTACTTTATTATTAGAACTATTACTAGAGGATTTATTATTATAATCTTCTAGATTCTTATATAGAGTGTGTTTTTTATAGGTATAGGATTTTTTTAATACTTTCTTTAGGTCTTAGTATTTTATAGCAGAGCTTTTTGCTTATATAGTAGCTATATTTAGCAGAGCTAGTTACTTATTCTTCTCTTTGCTTAGCAGGTCTTATATTAGCTCTATAAATACTTAGTTATATTTCTAACTAAGCTTCTATACCTTAGCTATATAGTCTAGCCTTCTTAATAGGCTATCTATAGAATTTATTACTTTAAGCTAGTAAGTAATAATAAAGTTATATTTAGAGAGCGCTAGATATACTCTTACTTACTAGTAGTTTAGTATCTTTATCTCTATAAACTATTTTAGGTTATTATAGTCTATAAGAACCTTAAACCTCTTACTCTTTAAGTAGTAGTACTAGTATTCTAGACTTTTTACTATTACTAATAATTTCTAATTATATATATTATAGTTATATTCTGCTTAGATAAGTTTCTTTAAATAGAAATTAATTAGTCTCTATTAGAGTACTCTATCTTAGTTTATTATAAGTTAAGATAGAATTTCTAATATTACTTCTCTAGAGGCGTCTACTTCTATATAGGTTTCTCTTCTATATTTAAAGTACGCTAATATAGAGACTTAGAGGAAAGCGTTCTTAAGAGATTAGAAATCTTAAGTTCTTTTATCTTCTAGTTATATTAGCTAACTTTCTTTTTTTCTTTGCGTATAGCTGCTTCTAGCTGCGTCTAGCTTTTTATAAGTTATTTTAGTTAAGAGTAGTACTAATTTAGAGAATCTGCAAATAAACTTATAGTAATAGTTTATAAAGCTTATAAATACTTAGATATCTCTTATAGTCTTTAGCTTTAGCTAATTAGTAATTATTCTAATTCTCTCTAGGTTAATACTAATACTTTCTAGTAAGATAATATATCTAAAGTACTCTATGCGCTAGGTATACTATTTATACTTTAATAGCTTTATAAATAGTCTTACTTTGCGCAATCTTTATAGGACTTTGCGTATATACTTTATATACTTTATCTTAGAGTTAGAGAAAATAAGAATATTATCTAAGTATACTATATATATTATATTAACTAATTCTGCTAGTACCTAGTTTATATAAGCTTAAAACTAAGTAGGTACGTTAGTAAGGCTAAAGAGTATTACTATATACTTAAAGTAACTATACTTTATACAGAATACTATTTTCTACTTATCTTCTTTCTTAATTTAGATTCTATAGTATACTTCTTATACGTCTAGCTTTATATAGAACTTTGCTTATATAAGTTACTCTAAAAACTCTGCTATTAGAGAAAGTAAATAATAGTTCTTAATTATAATCTTATTAAGACCTTAATAGTCTATATATAGCTTTATACTATTATCTTTCTTCTTTATAAAGAGAATAGAAGCTCTTACTAAAGACTTAGATTATCTAATTTACTCTCTTGCTATATACTTAGATAAGTATTTCTAAAGTACTTCTAGTTCTACTGCTAAGAGATTATATAGCAGTTAATATAGCGAAATTCTCTTAAGAATAATATTAATTAGTAGATTGCTTAAAAAGTACTCTATAAGACTTTTTATATTCTCTTCTAACTCTATATCTATATAGTTAGTATATTCTAGGAGAATCTAAGCCTTATTAGCTTAAGTTCTAGTAATATTATCTATAAAACTTACTAGATATATATAAATATCTATAGATAGACTACGTATACTGCAATTAAACGCCTTAGTATCTTCTATCGTAACCTGCTAGTATATACTTATATCTTTATTCTTATTACTTCTAAAGAGTATTCTTTGCTTTCTCTAGTCTAACTTAGAATACTTAGTAACTACTTATAGCAGGCTAAGATATATAGAGTACTTTTTTAGATCTATTACTATAAAGAAGATATAGTATATCTATATACGCCTGCAAGAGTCTGTTATAGTTATATCTGCTATTATAGTACTATATACTAGCAGCTTAGATCTATTAACCTCTTCTACTAGCACTTTAGGCAGAGAGTATATTATTAAGTCTTATTTCTTAATAAGTATTGCTAATATTAAGTTTAACTATACGCCTAGATCTACTAGTACCTATTATAGCTCTATCTTTCTAATAGTATATTATACTATTAGAAGTTTTATAAGTATTAGATATAACGCTTCTTAAAGTATTATTACTTTCTTATTTTTCTAGAAAAGAGCTATATAAGTAAGAAAGTAGAAGCTTAGTTCTTCTGCCTTTTCTCTTTTTCTATATTCTTCTTATATAAGTTACTCTCTACCTTAGTAGAGTTAGTATATTTATTAGAGTAGTAGCTCTGCTATCTATAATTATAGCAGGTAATATAGTGCGTTTTAAGCTTAGTATCTATTCTTTGCTTTCTTTTTAAGCTAGAATAACCTATTCTTGCCTTCTTAGTATTTTTAGAAGTTTTTGTATCTCTCTCTAAACTATACGAATCTAGTTACTGCTAGTTAGCTTTCTTTTTATTGCTAGTTTTCTTAGCATCTCTTTTTAGAAGAGTTTATTAATAGATAATATTAGCTTATTTCTCTATTATTATAAAGTTAAAGCGTATTTCTATTAGAAGCTTCTTAAGATCTCTTTAGATCTTAGGTTATAATAATAAAGTATATTTAATTGCTTATAGTTTAGGCATAATAGTATTATCTAGTTCTTCCTATAATAGCCTTAAATAGTCTAGAAGTTCTATTAGAGACTAGTTCGCTTTCTATCTATAGCTCTTAATTTGTTTATAAGCTACTCTTTATCTTTCTTAAGAGATTTCTAGTATATTAAGTATTACTGCTTTAAGATTAGCCTAAGTAAAAAGCTAACTTATAAAGGTAACTTCTTCTACTAAGTAGTGCGTATCTTATAGTATCTTTAGTAACTCTATAAAGTATATTACTCTAAAATCTACTTTTTATTATTTATATATAAAATATATAGCTAAATAGATAAAATATCTTTTATAGTTCTATATCTAGCAGTTATACTCTGCTTAGTTACGTTTTATAAACTACTAAAGTAGTATTAATTATAGTAAAGCTGCTAATAATAATACTAAAGCTGCTACTAAAGTACCTAGATTATTTATAAGTGCGTAAAGAGCAAAAGTATTTTCTGCTACTACTCTAGCCTAAAGTTCTTAGAAAGAATATAATTCTTTCTTCTTCTTCGTCTTTTTAAGCTATATATATATCTTCTAAAGTTCTTTAGTAAATTTAGAATTCTTAAGCCTATTCTAAGCTATTTTAACTTTTAGAGTATTAGCTTAGACTCTTTTAATAAGTTTAGAGCTTTTCTCTACTTTACTTAGTAGCAGAGTCTTATTAAATACTAAAGTTACTTTAGAAGAGCTTCTAAGAGAGTTTCTAGTTCTTAAAGATTCTATCTGCGCGTTTTAAAGCTTCTATAGAGTTACTTCTCTACTCTTAGAATAGTAAACTTAAGAATAAGTAATTAGGCAATCTATTTTATTTAAGTATATACTTCTAGCTTATATAGAAATAAATAATTTAAATATAAGAATTAGAATAAGTTATAAGATAGTTAAGTATAAAAGACTACTAATAGAAGTAAAGATAAGTCTTAATTAATACTTAGATAAATCGTTATTCTCTTTTTAATAATTCTATATTCTTTTTATTCTAAGAAGCTGCGCTAAGGCTAACTATAGAATGCGTTATCCTTGCAACGCCTCTAAATACTAAATTCCTAACAGTCGTCTTTATAGTAGCAACGATGTCCGCCTTAATTAAGGTAATAGAGCTGACTTCAAAAGATAGAAAGAACTTCACCGCGGTTACAACCACAGCTAGGAACAGGTAGAATATATCCGCTATCATAATAACTGATAGTGCCAGAATCATAGGTCCATGAAAGAACATGAACTCTGCAGCGTTGGCGAAAGTAAACGGATCGTCCCAGAGGGCTCGCAAGCATGACCGGAAACGCATAGTACTCCCAGGTAAACCTTCGAGCGAGTACCACATGAGTTCCATATACTCAGACTCTTGTTCGGCACAGAACCGCTCCACAAAGGACGGATCTCGCGCATCAGATAACGGAAGTGGGTGATTCCAGTACGTACACGTCTCTGGATGACACGATATCCAATCTCGGAAACACTCAGACCCAATGAGGTGTCCACAGTGTGTCAGTCGAATGGCTTGCTCAGTTGTGTACTTCTCCAGACAGATCATACAAACTTCATCAGCCGGAGGGGTGACAATAGTGTAATCGTATTCAGGCTGCCCGAAGAAACATGAGGTCATTGGAGTCTCCATGTTGATGTGTAGAGAAGGGGTAATCTCGGGGAGAGAGCATTACGGAATTTATAGAAAAGAGGGCCGGCTGTGAATGACCTTCTCTGAATTTATGTGAGACTACAATGTCTTCGAGTTTAATAAACATGATTGAATCATCGGCTCGTGGTGCGTTTGGGCCTATACAATGACTTAAGTATTGCTGCGTTACTGCGCTTCAAATACTTGAGTCAATAGAGACAAAATTGCTTCTTAAAGTGCTGTCTGATCTCCACTACAGTGCCTCTCGTGCCTTTGCATCTATCAAGCAGAATGAGAATCTTGCAAGCGACTTCATTGTTCTGTAAGCGATTTCAATGAAGTAGATCGACGTGATCATCAGCCGTCGTTTTGGGTTTAAACCTTTGCGCACAAACAGCTTTAATCATTTACGGCGTTCACAAGTGATTGATTGAAGCTTATTAGGAAGATGAGGAGGAAATCACAAATAATGCACAAAGTTGTTCTTAAAAGATTGAATATTCACAATATCCGCGTGAAGCCTAACGACTCACACACATACCTCTCAATCTATCCCTCGCATTTCGTACCGTCTGGTGGGCTCTATGCCGCCACTTCCTTCTTTTTACTCTGTGTATGCGTTCGCCAGAGATCTAAGGCAAGCACCGCTAGTACAACCCCAACAAACAGCACTGCGTGGCACTTTTCTAGCACTACTACCGTCGTGTGTACCATATCCACAGTATTAGGCTTCACTAGAGATGGGCAGATCATGAGAAGAATATGACACATACCCAAGTACAATATATGCCAAATGCCCAAATTAACTGATGTAGAAGCTATGATTGCAAGCGTGTAAACAACTAGAATCTGTAGAGCTTGAGCGACAGTAAGTCTGCGGATGTGCAGGGCATCAATGCCTAGACGGTGTTGGAACAAGGGTTGCTCTTGCTCTTCAAACCCCATCAACCATGGGATGAAGATCTCTTTAAGCACCATCCACAGGTAGATAAGTTGTAGAGATTCTCCTTCGGCGGATTCGAACCAGCGAGTGCTTGTCAACCATTCCAGCATGTATGTGAAGCCTTTGTTGCCACTGCTTGAAGCACGTGGAAGCTTGTGCGTCAAATGCGGGCATGTGTCGGGGTGGCGTCGTAACCAGTCGCCGAAACAATCGAGGCCAATGACATGAACGCAGGCAGTAAGACGGATAGCTTGCTCGTCTTCAAAGTTCTCCATGCATATCATGCACCGGTCCTCGGCGGCGGGGGTGATGAGCGTGAAAGCATAGTTTGCCGGGTTGCATAAGATCGAGCGGATCGTGGCCATGTTGGTGTATTGAGAAAGGTTTCGGAAAGGCTGAGAAGCGGAAGGTAGAGGAACAACAAGGGAAGATTATATAGGTGAGAGCGACGACGTCGATTAGCCCGCAAACAAAATCTACAAGGCAATTAGCAGGAATGTTCTGGTCGTATGTGTAGATACAATGATGAGGAGTACGCAAGTATCACAATGGTATAGGAGCTTATTGTGCCGAAAGACAGGGGATAAGGACATAAGCAATCGGCATTATGCATGCAATATGTGCGTAGCAGGAGACTAGTATGGGTAGCCACGGAGTTTGAGGAGGAGTAGAGATCGATACACTTCTTGCCCAACGCCCCAGATACTGCAGGTCGTACTTTTTTACCCAGATGAGCTTTCGTTTTTGCTCGGCTTTGTCGAGTGCTGTGACAGTGGTCGCGTTCTGTAGGCGGTTGTGTTTGTTGGTCTCTTTGCCGACCTCTTGCCTCACGAAAGCCTCGAGATCTGTCATGGATCGCTCAGCTCTAGATATTAATGCTCTGGCCTTCATCATACGGACTCCTCTCGCAGCACCAGTATCCCCGTCTGGGATTTCCGATTGTAGTTGTCGCCCGGCTCGGTACCTATTGTGAGCAGATACTTGGAGGTTGTCCAATTGGGCCCAATTCGTGGCGGACAGCGCTAGAGTGGCTCCGACACGGCCATGCACAGTTTCTGGATCCGCATGTCGTGATCGGTCCAGACACTGATAAGGCTGAATGAATGAAACGTCACAATACAATCTCGGCTGAGAATGGAGCCATACTGCAACTTTCCGATACTACGATTACTCAATCGCCACCCTAAATCTAGCGTAGGGATGACATAGAACTTTGCAACGGCGGTGATTTAACGTGCGGATAGTCTCACAGAGATGGCTCAGAAACGTTCAATCAATATTCGAAGTTGATGCCTCTCCATCATCCAAACAATGGTGAAATAGTGCTCGCAAGTGAACGATACTATGGGAAGTATAGATCTAGTCCATGAAATTCCTTTCAAGAATAAACATATCCAGTCCAAGAAAACAACTCGTGTCTAGGATGTGTTGCGGCAGACCGATGTGTACACCAGGTGGTACAGACAGTGACTGAATTATTCAATGTGTAGACCAAGGAGCCACTGTCACCTGAAGCAGTAAATGGGTCACTACCCTTTATTGCAGCTTGGCGTTTACATTACTTCCTTGCCGATCCGGCCGTCCACGCGAGGACAACTCGGCTCAGTTATTGGATAGTACCAGGAAGAGGAAGCTAGATGAAATATCAGCTTGGAACTCGAAAAGAGGGCTTATTGAATCATCCCCTCAGGTTTCTCTAGTGCCATAGGAGAATCGGCCTACCGAAGTCCAACTGCGGACCTCGCTCGCCTCCTCTTACAGGAACGCCTCAAGCTCAGCAGTGATCGTTCCGCTTAGGTGATTGATGCTCTGACATGCAGCAGGCGATAGCTTCCTTGCGCAGACGTCTTATTGGGAATGATTGTAGACTCCAGGCTTTTAACAAAGGCAAAGTTGTTGCGTAACGAGACTTCTAGTTGCTGATCTAAGCTTCAGCTATCAGCTACCTAATTCACCAAAAGCTGGCCGATCCTGCGAATCTGCTGTGGGCGTTATAGATTAAACTAGAAATCGAAGTTTATTTCTTGTGTTACTTGAGGACGGCCTTCCCGCCTGTGCGTTTGAACGTGCAGCTACGGAGGTATTGATATATTACAAGGATACGGTCAGAAGCCTTGCGCCACCAGACATGACAGGGATTTACTTTAGCGGCAAATTTGTTAGGTAATGGTCATCAAACTAGAACATCCGACATGCAGGATGGCAGATGGTCGCCGAGTAGAATGCGCTCACCTGGCGCTTTAAGCAAATAGCCGCCCCCCGAGCGTTAGAGATGTTAACAATTAAGCTAATTAAGCCTCCGGCTTAAGGCTTAATTAGCTCGTTTTTAGAGGTGTTTGCAGCTTAATTAGCTTAATTATTTAGTTAAAATTAGAGGCTTAATTAAGGCTTAATTAGTTAGCTTAATAAAATAAGATATAGAGTAAATATAGAGCAGACCTCCTTACTAAGAGCTTTATCTCTATACAGCCCTTATTAATAAGATTTACGTAATTAGTTATATAACTAGATCTTTTTATATCTCTTCTTGCTCTCTTCCTGCTCTCTTCTTGCTCTTTTATATCCTTTTACACCTCTTTCTGTATTATATACGTGCTCTAATAAGCGCTTGCAAGCTATTAATTAAGCCTCTCTCTAGAGGCTTAATTAGCTTAGCAATTACTATATAAACAGCTTAATTATTAGAGCTAACAGTAAGTTAATAGCTTAATTGTTTAGCTTATTAAGGCTTAATTGTTAACATCTCTGCTGAGCGTCTGATCCTTGCCAAAATCTTCTTCCAGCAATTCTGTCGTCTATCAACATATGTCGTCAACTTTCTTAACGAATTGCGGCTCCATGCATATGGGTAATGCTAGGATCCACAATGTCTTCGCCCCTCTCCAGCATGGGCCGAGTTAACGTGGATTTCAAGATCTCACTAAGGCATATATATCTAGATATGATCAAACTTGTTGTCAGACTGCAAGGACAAGGGTATAGGATTAGCATAGGCTTATATAAGGGAACTCTTACTATAAGTAGCTAAGCCCTCTGACCTTTCTGAGATCAGCGATTCGTCTATCCTACAATACACCCGCTACTCTATCCGCCCTATCCTGAGTCTGACCCACATATCCTGACATTTGTGGTGAGCCAAAAAGCCTGGACCTTCAAAAGAGTCAAAACTGGTCACTATTATGACGACCTCTGCTGGAGACTCCTGGAATGCGTGTGTAAGAAGACGGTGCCATGACGGGCCTGACGACGGGAATCCACGACAACAATGGGATGAACAGCGCATGCATGAGATGCACAAAAAAAGAGAGTGAAGCTCACTTGCATGTAAAGTAACTGTATAAGTACTGATCATATTATGATTTTGATGGCTTGTCGTAAATAATCCGCGTTCTCGTCCATTCATGTATCTGCGATCCACTGAGCCCCATCTACTTATCTACTCACCAGTTTCGTCACCACTGCCCCAATCGAGTTCTTCATCCTCACTCTCATCCCGTGTGTCTCGCCGACGCGCTCTATACCACGCATTGTTAGAGCTCTCCCGCTCAATTCGTCGCCGCAAAGCAACAACCTCAGCTTTGCTCTCACTGTGCTCAAAAATAGTGCCTCGCTCCCTCAGCGCGACGAAGACATGGCCGCCACTAAAGCTCGATTCAGCCTCTTGAAAGTCCCTGCGAACTCCTGGCCAGATGTTGAACATAATTTGCTGGGAAGGGAATATTCCACGAGAGAGTGTCACTTCTGGACCTTCACGCTGGACCGCTGCAATGACGTTGCCACCGCCTAGCGCGGAATGGTTGACTTCAATGAAGGCTTGACGTGCGCCAGAGTCAGTGCCGGTAACTACTGCCTGCGATGGGAAAATTCCTTGAGGAAACGGGTCGCTTCGGAGTTGCGCGACAGATCGCACTCCGCGCGCAGGAGGTAATGAACCAGAGTCTCGGAGCTGATCAAGTGGGGTGTAGGAAAGGTCTACTTCAGTAGCTGTTACCGGGTTCGAAGCTTGGCTCGATGGCTTCAACGTCTTCGTTGAGGTCGAAACGGCTCCCTTCATAGGCCTGCGAGTCGATTTGAGACCACCGACGGGAGAAGATTTTTTCGGACTTGGTGATGCATGCTCTGCTGATGTAGGAGACGATGATCTTTCTTGGACGAGCGGTGGAGTAGATGAAGTCAAATTTCCATAACTCTCTCGAGGCAAGGCTTGATGGATGCATAAACCCGCGGACGATAGATCGTGGTCGATATTCGCATCTCTCGCTTGTTGTGCAAGCGCCCGAGCGATAGGGCTACCATAGCGGATCTTCAGAAGTGTCTGCGCGGCTAACATTCACGTAAGATAATTTGCAAAAACATGGACTTGAGGAGAGGATTTACCTTGTAGCTCGTCTTCGCTGTAAGCTTCGAAGACAGGAGAGGTCGGCGGCGGCGTGACTAAACCTTGCTCTCTGTCATTCCGACCACTCTTCGATCTCGGCTTGCTTCGATTTGTCGACATGGCTACTAATACAGTGAGATGGTCGTTGTTGCTGCAAGGACGGCTCTCCGTGTAGCGACTCTTTCGAGTTCGGGGTGGCGGGGAGTGCGGTGATTACAAGTTGAAATACTGTCAGTCTGGTAGAGGCAAAGGCTGCGTGGTGACTATTTGTAAGGGACAGTTTCTGATTGAGTCGATGGCTTTAATGTCATCCACGCTGGCGCGTAGCTAGGCGCGCTTTTGAGAAATTAACACGCGTGATCACGTGTGTCGGGTTTGATTTGACCTTTCACCTGCGAGTTAGTGACGCATCCAAAACTATCCGTCGTGGATCGTAGGAATTTTCTGCGGCTGCCTTGGATTCGTGAAAATAGCAATGGCCCCGAACGGAATTAGCGGATATGTAGCAGGTTCTTCCAGCTAGGAGTGAAAGCTAGACCCCATCCACCGAACGCCAAAGAAAGTCCAGTGAAGATGATGAGAGGCCCGTATGTCGTCTGATATCCAGTGTGACCTACTGTATCTGCACCACCAGCCTTGATCAATGGTACACTCAAGAGTCCACCACTGACGTAGCCGACTCCACGCGCGCCGTTAAGTAGACCGTAAAGCACGCCACTGTCCACTGCCTCGTTTCGTCTCGCGGCATCGCTCTCCATATCAACCATTACGCCACCCCAAGTAGCGCTATATGCGCTAGCAAAGAAGCCGAATGTGATAGCGAACAGGATAAGCAAAGCGGTGCTCCCTCTTTCAGCTAAGCCCCAGAACAATAACGCGGCTAGCGCTGAGCTGATAGCGGATACGGCCGTCACTGTCGACGCAGAGAGACGAAAGTGCTTGTAAAGTGCTTGTTGTCGCTCAAAAAGCCGAAGAAGGTTGAGGAGCAGATACCAGGAATGTTTATCAATGTTATGAGGAGAGTCGAGAACGTCGGCGAGAGCGCCGAGACATTTCGAGCATATTCACTCAAGTAGGTTTGTGGGATGCCATAGCCGGCGCTTTGAAGCAGCGTAGCAATGCTGTAGATCCAGAAAGTTTGATGCTTGAGAAACTGCCATGGAATCCTACGACCACGAGTCGCGCTTGTGACCAGACTTGCCTGCGGAGTTTCTATCATCAGAATCGAAAGAATACCGGTCGAGACCATGATGGCTGCCCATATGACTAACGCAGTGCGGAAATCGTACCGATCAAGGAGACCACGGAATATGAAGGGACACACAGACCCCACTATGTTCTTACTGGAGAGGCAGATGCCAAATGCAACAGCGCGATTGCATATGCGATTGTCGAGTGCAAACCACTCACCGAGAGTGAGTGTGAGAGGGCTGTAGACAAGAGCGCAGCCTAAGGCAGCAAGAAGACCTTGTGTGGCAATGAGATGCCAAACGTGTTGGCTCCGCGATGATAAAATGAAGCTCGCGCATGCAACAACAGCTCCACACATGGCTGCACTCTGGCGATAATGTGCCCAGCGCTTCGTAAAGAGAGCAAACAGGACGGGCATAGAGAGATACATGACGCCATTTGACGTTGTGCCGATGATCCCAATGAGTTCGCAAGCACCATCTAAGGTCCAGTGGTCGAAGTAGTATTCTTGTAGGACGCCATAACTCATGGCAAAGCCTATCATAGTCAGTGCATTGTAGTGTAAGTGTTGGTGTGAAATACCCCATATTGGTAACTGGGACATCGCTGAGCCAACGAGAGCAAGCAGCCGCTTTCTATCTGAGCCTCGCTGTCTGCCGCTTCGCTCACCTGCCTCGACAGTACTGCGCTCTTGCACCGTAGAGTTTATCTGCTGCAGTTCATAATCCGTCATCGTTTCGATGGTAGACACTGTGCGTCATCACGTAAGTCTGAGATGAGTGTCAATTGAAGGCGTGCATGTAGGAATGGACATTGGTGTTGCGTGATGTCATGCGTGAAATGATGGGTCGAACTAATCCGAATTCGGTAACGGCTCGCGTGCCTTCACAGTGACCCCGCTTGCCACTTCATTCTTTCCTAACATTCTCTTACGCGGTTGCGAAGATGCCTTATAGAACTCCAGATTTTGAGCGAATGTGATTGCGAACAATTACCATTGCTGGACGGCCAGAGTGCTTACCGCTGATAAGCCTCATGCAGCGTGGCTCGCTTAGCGTGACCGTTATTGAATGCCTGGCGATTTCAATGTATCCTAGATTGCGATGACCTCAGAACGTAAGCATATGATTAGGCTCTTAAGAATCACGAATCGAAAGTGAAGTTGATGGGATAGCCATGTTGATAAGACTCGCACGCACTTGAGCCCAAATATAAATAACACGCGCACACGCTTTATATGTTGTCCGATGAAGACTTGAGCATTTTACCTCATAGTGAGGATGTCAAAATAAGAATTCTTACTCACAATCATGGTTCTGCCGAAACACCTTGCCACCAGCCTTGGTGGTACATGGCTGTTCATCAATCAGTCGCAGTACGCCCTGTTGCATTGTGCGAAGTTCGAACTTAAGTACTAACAGCACTTTAGAGTCGATCTGAACGGAACCATCAAGCCTCGGGATAACTTCGGTCGACATCCGGTGGGTCAAATCATCTACGATCCTGCTGGATTCATGTCGGCCAGCATATCTTCGACAGACCCAGAGCACATTCCTCCTACACGAAATCCCGATGAGGCAACAGACGCAGACCGCGCGCTTATGAGCAAACACAGTCTAGCGTACTCTGGACAGCTACATGTTGAGTGGGAGAATAGTACGGCGACGGTCGGCAGGCTGATACATGGGCCGCTGGTCATGTCATCGCACACTAGCTGGTTGGGAACGAATCAGAGTCGGAACTACGTATTGACGAAGAACGCGAGTGAGACGCCGGGGAGAGATATCCTGCACTTGTGGTTGAAGGGCAGCGATGGGACAGCAAACTTGTATTGGATGAGAGCTGGAGCGAGCTGAGTCACTGAACAGCATCGCTTAGTATATGTATTCAACTATGGTTGGTTGTTTCTTCTTCACTCATGTCGTCATCTTCACAACTTCTCGACGCGCTCAACAGCGATGGTCTTCTCGTCTAGACCTTTGCCCCTAGCAAGAACATCGTCGTTAAGAATTGGCTTTCCACGAAGCTGTGCCCATACGGCCTTGTGGACTGGGTACTGGAATAGTGCGTCCATCTCTTCGAGAGAAATACCCTTTGTCTCGGGGACGAAGAAGAAACTCCACACGCCCATTGCAACAAGGATAGCCGCGAAGAAGAAATAAGCCCCATAGCCGAGGTCGGAGATCATGTACGGCGTGCTGCGCGCAATGATGAAGGATCCGAGCCATGTGTCAGCGGTGGTGAGCGACACGCAAAGCATACGGATATCCAGAGGGAAAATCTCAGATGCGTATGTCCAAGTGATACCTTGCCATGTTGCGCAGATGATGAAGGCGTTGAGGTAGACGCAGACCATGGCGAGATATCCCCATCCGTTGCGGGTGACAACACCGCGGAGAGCGGCAGCGGCAGGATCAGCTTTCATGACGTATCCGCCAATGTAGAACATTGGGATGCAGCCTAGAGCGGCGCCCCAGATCAGACCGTTGCGACGTCCGACTCTTTCGACGACGAAGAAAGTGAAGGTACACATTCCGAGGGTCTTTGCGATTCCATAGAAACCAGTGCTGAAAAGCTTGGTCGAGGTTCCAGTAATGCCGAGTGTTTCAAAAATGCGGGGAGCGTAGTATCTGGGCGAAGTTAGTTTGATTACACACAACGTGCCAGAATATGACTTACGTGATAATGTTGACACCAGTGAACGACTGCAAGAACATGAGGGCAAGACCAATAGCCATGCGGTTGCGCACGCCCTTCTGGAAGAGCTTCATGAACTGTGCCTTCTTACTCATGTGGTTGGTACTGCGTTCCTCGACTTGCGCACGAATCTCACTCATTTCATGCTGGATGTAAGAGTGCGATGCATCAAGACATCGGATCTTGGTAAGGATCCTTTCAGCCCCATCAAAGTCGTCACTGCGAGCCTTCCAGCGAGGACTCTCTGGACACCAAGCAACACCGAGCAGGAGAAGCAGACCTGGAATGAGCTGAATAGCAAGCGGTATGATCCACTGTGACTGGCTGTTGACGTCGATGGTACGATCGCAAGCGTAGTTGATCCAGAAACCAAGCATACCACCGCCTTGAGAGGCAATCTCAAAGATACCGATGAGACGACCTCTGATGGACGGAGGCGCCGTTTCGGAGATGTACACCGGTACTACCATGGACGAAGCTCCGATACCAAGACCTGCAACTGCACGACCAGCGTAGATCAAGTTGAGAGATCCTCGGGATGCGGTCATGAGGGTACCACCGAGTAGAAAGATAGAAGAAGCGATGATCATGGTCTTCTTGCGACCAATCTTCTCGGCGAACGGAAACGCAAAGAGAGCACCGAAGAAGCAGCCAGCCTAGAACAATCAGTCGCTGAAATTATGTTCAATGCTGATGGCACTGACCTGGAAAGTCGAAACGATGTTGCCTTGGATAGTGTCACGCTGCGTCTTGGCTACACTAGCCATGTCGAAGTCACGTTGGAAAGAGTTGAGCGCCATAGTACCGCCAATGACGGCCGTATCATATCCCACTTCTCATGGTTAGATACGAAGTTTCTGTTGAAGTTTAGATCATCACTTACTGGCCAGAGCTGACATGGACGCAATCAACGCGATGAGATGAATTCTCCAATTTCGGACCTCTCTGACTCAATGTTAGATTATGTTCATGCTCAGATTCTGAATGTTCCTTACGGAGGATCCAGAGTCCCCGAGGCGTGAGTACTGAAGCAACCCATGTTGAGAGATATTGGGGTGTTCAGTAGATTGCTGTCGATTGCAGGTAACGACAGCCGCTACCAATACCATCTTCAAATGGCAGCTGCTCAATCCTTATAGTAACCACATCCTCGGAGCAAGATTTTGACGCCGTATGGATATCGGCGTTTGCACCGATGCTACACTACCATGCGGCAACAGTCATCCTGCACGCGAGCGACCCGAGGTGGTGCCGCCACGGGCGACCTGCCGCATCTAGGCAGATACGCGGGCTTTTACAGCGACTCTGGGATAAGCAAGACTTGGAAGCGGACACGAAGAAATCTTGGGAATATCTCGGCGCGATGTGATAGGGTCGGAGATGATGAAGTCTGCAAAAAGCTAGCTTGGCAACTCCACCGTGGGGTGCGGGGTAAAATTCGCGGGGACCGATGCGGCTAGGGATGGACCGACGCGACTATCTAGAACTCACTCTTCACGACCTATTCTGTACTTCTTCACATTTCAGAATATGACAACGACCTGCATAGGAGTGTGATGGGAATGCTATCAAAGATGTAGGACCTTTTCCGGATGGGTCTAGCAAATGGCATTGTTCCTGCTCCGGTCGTGCTGCTGTCCGTCACATGAGCAACAAGATCAGCGTGAATGTTCATCTTGGTATCTGGAGGCAAGCACGCCACCTGGTCATTCGTAAAGGATTTCAGGAAGGCCTCGTCTCGAGTGTTTGCCCCATTACACATTTTTATCCAGGGCAACAGACCCCCAGGCAAGAGGCTGGGCACTGAGCTCGGCATGGTCTCACAGGAATTTATCCGCGCCGGCGGAAAATTAAGCGACGAAATGCACGGCGCATGTACGTCTCAGTTGACCATGGTGACTACTCTTACATTTAGACACATGGGGTTATAGTTATTGGTCGGCAGTCTTTACCTTCACCCTTCGACACAAATCCTTCTTGGTGTTTCAATCCTCATCCTTCCGACTCCCAACAACGCCTTGTGTACAATCTGTATGCATGATCCGTCCTATCATGCGAAAGAACCGGTTTTCGATCACTCAACGCAATCAGCTGGTTTGGAAGATGTTCTGAGCACTTCCAGCTCGAGTTTGTTCATCCAGTGCGAGAACACAGTCTTTGTTTCCGGGAAGCATTCGCCATCCAACAGCGTGACTGTAAGTCGATATCCTGCTCTCCGAAGTCTCACCAGCTCAGGCAAAGCAATTTTGAAAATCAGCCCGACAGTACTCGCGTGTGACACAAAATGCAAGGCCGTGCCGGGACCGACACCAACCCTAAGAACAATGTGGCCACCTTTCTTCAGCAGCCAGAGATTTCCAAGGCACACGTTAAGTCTTAGCCGATCTCTGTTTTCGGCCTTGAGAATTTCGGGCACATCGTCGTGAATACAGAGGTCTTGCGAGTAATGTGAGATCAACTGGCGCGGCTCAAAGCCAGCGGCGAATCGGTCGGTCTGCAACAGATCTGGAAGGAAAGTGCCGTCTATTCGTCTGCAACCATATGCATTGCAGAAGGAGAACTTGGTCGTCCGA
>Ga0265780_10004661_pt1 | contig 17579 bp, 14 predicted proteins | sample P1T30metagenome_FD_192432 | JGI IMG/M metagenome (GOLD analysis project Ga0265780, IMG submission 192432) | Plant litter microbial communities from East Loma Ridge, Irvine, California - P1 T30 | ecosystem: Environmental > Terrestrial > Plant litter > Unclassified | place: USA: California...
ACCGACCAACCGCTCCTGCCCGGGCGGCGGGATGGTGCGGATATAGCCCGAGGCATAAGCGGCGGGCAGCCCGGCGGCGCGCAGGCCCGTAAGCATGATCTGCGCGAAATCCTGACAGACACCGCTGCGCTTGGCGAACGCCTCGTGGGGCGGCGTGTCGACCAGTGTCGCGGCGGGATCGAACGCGAAGTCGCGCTGGATGCGCCGCGCCAGCGCGATCCCCGCCTCCAGCACGTTGCGGTCGGGCGACAGATCGGGCGCGCAATAATCCGCGATCGCGCGGTCGAGCGGGATCAGCGGCGAGGGGAACAGATACGCCGCCGGCCCCGCCGCCGACACGTCGCCCGACGCCCGCGCCAGCGCACAGACCTCGGCGATCGTGAGATCGCTCGGGTCGGGCACCGGCACCAGCCGGTCGACGGTCAGCCGCGCGACGCTCTCGATCGTCAGCCGACGGACGCGCTCGTCGACCACCAACCGCGTGACATGCGCCAGCCCGGCCTCGGCATGCGCCTCGGTCGTCCGCCCCGAAGGCGCGACGTGGAGTGCGTATTCCTCCAGCTTCTGCCCCGGCCAGTCGATCGGCTTCAGCCGCAGGTTGCAGCGCGCGAACTTGACCGCATTGCCGTAATCGAAGCGCGTGATGTGGCGGATGTCGTAACGCATCGGTCAGACCCCCTGCGTCATTGCGAGCGCAGCGAAGCAATCCAAGGCGTCACGCGCTGGGCTCTGGCTTGCTTCGCTGCGCTCGCAATGACGGTGTGAAGATACAACCCTCACGCCAGCGTCAACCCACTCGCCCGCAACGGCTCGGCGCCTTGCAGGAAATACCGCCGTGCGATCGCCTCGGACAGCCGGAACAGCCGGTGCTCCGCCTTCGACAACGTCTCCCCTCACAGTCCCCGTTCGTGCTGAGGAGGCATTGAGCCTGTCGAAATGCCGTCTCGAAGCACCTTGTGGCACGCACCCTTCGAGACGAGGCTTCGACAAGCTCAGCCTCTCCTCAGGGCGAACGGGGGCGGTGGGAAGAACAACCCGCCTCACGCCAGCGTCAGCCCGCTCGCCCGCAACGGCTCGGCGCCTTGCAGGAAATACCGCCGTGCGATCGCCTCGGACAGCCGGAACAGCCGGTGCTCGACCTCCGACAGCGTCTCGGGATCGAGCAACGCCGCCTGCGCCGGGGCGACCAGCGCATGCAGCTCGGTCGCCTCGATCTGCTGCGGCTCGGCCATCCCGTCGTCGTCGAGCACCGGCAGCGCCGCCAGATGCTCGCGGATCCGCTCGACCTGGAACGCCAGCGCGCGCGGGTTGCCGGGGTCGAGCACGGTCAGGTCGACCACCGGCACGCGTGCGATCCCGGTCAGGTACCGCTGGCGATAGCTGATCTGGCTGTCGGCGAGATCGAGCAGCGTCGACAGGTCGCCCGCCGACGCGCCGCTCATCCCGAAGATCCGCGCCGCGCGCGTGATCGCGCGCGCGCGCTCGATGCGACGCCCGAGATCGTGGAACCGCCATGCCGCGGTCCGCCCCATATGCTCGGCGGAGAGCCCGGCGATCGCGGCATAGCGGCGCTGGAGCGACCCGGCCCGGTCGAGCATCCCGCGATGCGTCGGGAAGGGCGCATCGAGCAGCCGCACCATGTCGACCGACAGCCGGTCGCGCGACCCGCCCGCGATCCGCTGCGCATGGGTGTTGATCGCCGCCACCGACTGCCACCCGCCGTCGCGCGCCTCCATCGCGGTGCGCGCGAACGCGATCAGTTCGGCGCGGCGGAAGCCGGTCGGGGCAGGGGCCGCGCCGCTGTCGACGATCTCGGCGACCAGCTTCGCGATCGTCGCCTCGTCGGGCGCCGCGCCGGTATCGGCGTCGATCGAATGGCCGAGCATGACGCGGATCGCCGCCAGCAGCGCCTCGCCGCGTTCCAGATAGCGCCCGAGCCAGAAGAAATTGTCCGCGACCCGGCTCGGCAGCGTCCCCGGATTGCGCCGGACGTGCAGCGAATCGGGCGCGGGCAGCAGCGACACCGGCGACACCGGCTCCGCGCCGTGCACGCAGACGTCGGCCGACCACGTGCCCTCGCCCAGCACCGCCGCGCGCGGGTCGGGATGTTCGCCGATCCGCGCGAAGCCGCCCGGCAACACCTGCCAGTTGCCGTGCGCATCGCGCGCCGCGAACACCCGCAACGTGAACGGGCGCGGCTCCAGCCGGTCCTCGATGATCACCGGCATCGTCGATAGCCGGACGATCTCCTGCCCGACATAATCCTGCGGACGCCGCGTGAGGTCGTCGAGGAAGGCGGCGCGCTGCTCGGGCGTCAGATCGGCCCCCGCGACCGGCGCTTCGCCGGGCAGGCCGAGCGTCCGCGCCCCGAACGCGGAGGACAGCAGCATCGACCCGAACTCGCCCGCGACATGCGCCGCCTCGCGCGGCTGTCCACACCACCAGGTCGCGATGTTCGGCAGGATCAGGTCCGCGCCGGTCAGCCGCGTGCTGAGCTGCGGCAGAAACGCCCCGAACGCCGGGCTTTCCAGCACGCCCGCGCCCGGCGCATTGGCGAGCACGACATTGCCCTGCGCCCAGACGTCGATCAGCCCCGGCACCCCGATCCGCGAGTGCGAATCGAACGCCAGCGGGTCGAGCAGCCTTGGATCGAGCCGCCGCCACAGCGCATCGACGCGCTTCAGCCCGGCGATCGTCCGGACATAGAGCCGGTCCTCCAGCGCGGCGAGATCGTCGCCCTCGACCAGCAACAGCCCCAGATAGCGCGCCAGATGCGCCTGTTCGGGGTAACTGGGATTGTAGCGCCCGGGGGTCAGCAGCCCGATCCGCGGATCGCTGCGCCGGCACGCCGCCGCCAACCCCTCACGAAACGCGGCGAAAAATGGCGCGTGCCGACGCACGTTGAGCCGCGCCTGCAACCCGCCCAGCGTGCGGCTGACCGCGAGCCGGTTCTCCAGCGCATAGCCCGCCCCGGTCGGCGCGCGCAGGTGATCGGCGAGCACGCGCCACTCGCCCGACGGACTGCGCCCCAGATCGATCGCGACGAAATGCAGGTGGTGTCCGCCCGGCGGCGCAAGCCCGACCAGCGGCCGCAGGAAGAACGGGCTGCCGGTGACCAGCGTCGCAGGGAAATGCCCACGCTCCGCCAACTTGGACGGGCCATAGAGATCGCGGAGGATCGTCTCGAACAGATCGGCGCGCTGGACGATCCCGCGCTCGATCCGCGCCCATTCCTGCGCCTCGATCAGCAGCGGCACCGGGCTGACCGGCCACGGTCGCTCGCTATCCTCGCCGATGATGCGAAAGCCGGTGCCGATGTCGATCGCGTGCCGCTGCACCCGCTCGCGCGCATGGCCGAGATCGTCGCCCGCTACCGCGGACAATTCCTCGAGCACCGCCAGCCATGGCGCGGCGGTGCCGCTGCGCATCGTGTCGGACGGCGCGCCAGCATAATCGTCGAAGCGGCGACGGGCGAGGGTGCCAGGGTCGAAGAGAGGGTGTGTGGCCAGCGGTTCCTCCTTCAGCCAACCGGAGCGGACCCTAGTGCCGCGATCGGGTTAAGCAATCGGAATCGACGAAACGCCCTCAGGGTCTGTACTCAATCGCAGCAAGGTCGTGGCCTGCCGCGCAGCGGTCGCCGGTGGAAGGCCGCCCATGTGCCGGTCGCCATGCCCCCGGCACGGCTGACATCGTCTGGGGGACGATGTCACCTGCACATCGTCGCTTGCTTGCGGGGAGTTCCGCTACCCGGCTGCGCTGCACTCCTCATAGGCAGCCTTCCACCGGCGGTCACGATCTCTGCTGCGATTCAGTACAGACCCAAAGCCGCCTCCGACGCCGCGATAATGGCGGTAATCCGATATGGGCTGCTGATCTTGGCCTGTGGAGCGGCGGGATTGGCGTCCGCCTACCTCTACCCTCTTACGCTGATCGATCGACTGCGAAGCAAGGCATCATTACGACGTGAGCGTCATTTCCCCCTGCCGCGACAGGTCCCCTGATAGCGCAAGCGTGCAATCTGCTTCATCGCCAATTCCAGTCCGCCGGTTCAATGGCAAGAATACGGCGTGGATCTGCCGTAGGTGCGGCAGATGCTCGTTTGGAAAGCAGCGGCAACGGAAAACGCAGTACTCAAAGGAATTTGCTGAATTACCCTGCTCTATATGCACCGGATTACCTCCGGGACTTGCATAGATTATCGTATATAAGTACCATCTTGGGAGATATTCGCGGGGAGTTTCGTCGTGAGCAAGCTCTATATTGTGTTGCTGGCAACGATTATCTTTACATCTGCGCCTTTTGCAACAGCGATGGGGCATGATCCGGAAGCTCATTATCGGGAATTGTGGAGGGAGGTTCCACCTCCGTTCGCTGAGCGCCGCGTGGTCGGTAGATGGCGTGTTCCGGTGTTCAGCGAACTGCATGCAGCCATTAAGCACGCAAAGTCGACCGCGAGGGACAGCTTGAAAGAGAAAAGGGTCCTTGAGGAGTTTCGTTCAGAGGGCGCTTTCCGTAGTCCGACAAAGCATGTTCGTGTAACCTGTCGCCACGATCTATGCGAATATGTCGTAATATACGACAAAAAAGCGGTTGCTCCACATCCGGACGATTCGCTTTCAGCGCTTAGCCGGGCGGCGTTGCGCTTGTGCCCTCAGGAAAAATGCCAGGTCGGGGTGATAGTTGGTGGGGATCCGGATAGCGGAAACATATCTATGCTTGGCTATCTTATTCCCGCGAATCAGGGATATATTTAAACTGGAGGAAAAGATAATTAAAAAGTATCTTGTTGCTTCCTTTGCAGCTCTTGTTTCGGCGCCAGCGCTCTCTCAATACTACGATGATGATTGTAAATACTGCGTCAGGCAGCCCACCGAGGGGCTCTATTATTCATGCGAGGATGCGGCGCACGACAACAACCCTTACGCCTCCGGCCCTATCATATTTGTACTAATCTTCCGACATCGAAAGATAAGGATGGTAATATAACCCGAGAATGCTCTGCACTTATGCAATGCGCCATGTATTATAGCTCCAACATGAAAGGTAATTACATATACGTGAACGTCTCATCTTCATGCCGGAACTCAATCAAAAAGGCTATCACGCTTGCCTATCATGCGTAGTACTCATTTTAAGTGGGGGTACATATATGTACGTAAAACATTTATTAGCTATCGGGGGGGGCAGCGCCGCGCTGGCGGGGTTACTATCGATATTGCTGCTGGGTGACCAGCATGAAGGCAAGGCAAATAGTACTATCAAGGTGGTAACATCGTCTGCGCCCGAGCCAATTGCCACACGTCCCTCCGCCGAGACCGCTGCTCGGCCTGAGCGCTCCACACCTGTCAACCCGATAGCAACCGCTTTGGACGATGTATCGAAACGAATATACCCGATCATCTCTGCGTCCAGCTTTCTGAAACAAAATCACGACAAATTAAGGTTCGAGGGTCGTGATCAAGAATGGGCCGCACGATCCGAAAAAAGGATTTTAGCCGAGTACAGTAAACTCGCAGGTGCGAAAGAGGGGCTAGAATCAGCAAGGCTGGTATGTGGCACAACAATTTGCGAGTTAAGTGGGAGCTTTTCCGGTAATGAAAATGAGATTAGGCGCGCAATGCAGGAACCGGAACTGGCTGCAAAAATGTGGGGATTGGGATACCATAATATTGGCGAGGGATATGGTAGAGGTGCTGACGGTCTGGATGATTATGTTGTATACTACAGGCGGGAGGTGCCTGAGACTGTGAAAGTATCGATGCCTCCTTCCCAAGAAAATCAACAGCCAGACACTAGTCCACACTAAAGGTCCGGCAACACCTGATCGGCAACGCCCCAGCCTTTCAGCGACCGTCCGCTGGCACGCGCGATCAGCGCCTCCGCCTCCCCGACATGCCAGTGCGCGGCGCTGTCGAGATCGCGCAGCTCGGTCCATGACACGGGTGCCGCAACGGGCGCACCGGCCCGCGCTCGCGCCGCATAGGGCATGATCGCGGTCGCGCCGCGCTGGTTGCGCAGATAATCGATGAAGATCCGTCCCTTGCGCTTCGCCTTGCTCATCACCGCGACGAACCGTTCCGGGTCGGCGTGCGCCAGCGCGCGGGCGAACCGTTCGGCGAAATCGCGCACCGCCGGCCATTCCGCCTCGGGGCTCAGCGGCACGACGACGTGCACGCCCTTGCCCCCCGACAGCAAGGGAAAGCTGACCAGCCCCAGTTCTGCGAGTTGCTCCTTCAGGTGCACCGCGGCGCGTTTCGTTTCCTCGATCCCCAGCCCCTCGTCGGGGTCGAGGTCGAACACCATCCGGTCGGGGCGTTCGAGCGCGTCGACGCGCGATCCCCAGCCGTGGAACTCGATCGTCCCCATCTGCACGCACGCGACCAGCCCGTCGGCATCCTCGACATACAGGTAGTTTTCGGTGCTGCCGTCCTTCTCGCGGATCGGCACCTGATGCACGGTGTCGCCGAACGATCCGGCGTCATGCTTCTGGAAAAAGCATTGCCGCGCACGGCCTTGCGGGCAGCGCACCAGACTGATCGGCCGATGCCCGGCCCAAGGGAGCATGATGCCCGCGACCGCGGCATAATAATCCGCCAACTGCCCCTTGGTGATCTTGCCCTCCGGGAAGATCACGCGGTCGCGATTGGTGACCTTGATCCGCGACTCGACCTTGGGTGTGGGGGTGGGCGCTTCGACGACCACCTCCGCCGCCGGCTTGTCGCCGCGCAGCCCGATGAAGCTGGAATGGCGCAACACGCCGTCAGGCGTCACTTCGGCGAACGCGACTTCGGCGACCAGCTCGGGCTTCACCCACTGCGCGCCTTTGACCGCGGCGCGCGGCGCGTCGACGGTGGCGGTCTTGCGCGAAAGTTTGTCGAGCCGAGTCCGCAGCTCGTCCATCGTCGCCGCATCGAAGCCGGTGCCGACCTTGCCTGCATAACGCAGCGTCTCGCCGTCATGCACGCCGAGCAGCAGCGAGCGCAGACCGCGCGACTTGGTGGAGGGCAGCCAGCCGACGATCACGAACTCCTGCCGCCGGATGCACTTGATCTTCAGCCACGACTGGGTGCGTCGCCCACGATACGGCGCATCGGCGCGTTTGGAGACGACACCCTCATAGCCCTCGCGGCACATCGTCTCGAACAATTGCTCGCCGGATCCGACGATATGCTCGGCGAAGCGCAACCGCTCCTCGCCCTCGCCGACCAGCGCGCGCAGCCGCTCCTTGCGCGCGACATTGGGCTGCTCGCGCAGATCCTCGCCGTCGACTTCGAGCAGGTCGAACGCGAACAGCGTCATCGCGCCGCCGCTGCCGATCGCATCCTTCAGCGTCGAGAAATCAGGTCGGCCATCCTTGAAGGCGACGATCTCGCCATCGATCAGCGCGGTCGTCGCGGAGAGCGCGGCGGCGGCTTCGGCGATGCCGGCGAATTTGTCGCTCCAGTCGAGTCCGCTGCGCGTGTAGACCTTGGCCGTCCCGCCGCCGATCGCGATCAGCGCGCGATAGCCGTCATATTTGACCTCATGGATCCATTCGCCGCCGGTCGGGACGTGATCGACCAGCGTGCAAAGCTGCGGCGGCTCAAAGGCGGGCGCCTTGGTGGCGCTGCGCTTCCTCGCCGGCCCCGGCTTCGTGCGACTGCCCGTGCGCGGGGCTGCCTTTGCCTTCTTTCCCTCGGCAATCTCCTGCATCGTCCGACCGGTCGCGACGCTGGTCAGCGCGGTCTCGACCAAGATGTCGGTGCCGCCGGCCTCGGCGTCCTCGATCTTGCGCAACAGCCAGTTCTCGCGCTTCTCCTTGCCGCGCGGGCGCAGCCGGATCAGCAGCCACTCGCCCTTCATCCGCTCGCCGTCGAGGATGAAGTGGAGGTGGCCCTTGTCGATGTCGGCGGCGCTCTTCCCCTTGACCGGCGACCAGGTCCCCCGGTCCCACAACATCACCGTCCCGCCACCATATTCCCCCGCCGGGATCGTCCCCTCGAAGGTGGCATAGGAGAGAGGGTGATCCTCGGTCCGCACCGCGAGGCGTTTCTCGTTCGGGTCGAGGCTCGGGCCGCGCGTCACCGCCCAGCTTTTCAGGACGCCATCGACCTCCAGCCGAAAGTCCCAGTGCAGCCGCGTCGCATCATGCTTCTGGACGATGAAGCTGTTGCCCTTGCCCGGCGCGAGCGTCCCCGCCGGCTCGGCGGTCTTCGCGAAATCGCGCTTGGCGTTATAGGAGGCGAGCGGATCGGTCGTCACCCGATCCTCCCGTCATGGCCGTGCGGCTCAAGCACGTTTCTTCGCCGTCGATGCCTTGCCGGTCGACGCCTTGGCCGCCGGCTTGCGGGTTGCGGGCTTGCGCGTCGCGGTCTTCTTTTCCGTGGCGCCGCCCTTGCCCTCCATCGACTTCTTGAGCGCCGCCATCAGGTCGACGACGTTCGATACCGAGCGTGCGCCATCGTCGCCCTTGTCCTCGATGATCTTGCGGCCCTTCGCCTTGCGCTTGCGCTCGATCAGGTCTTTCAGCGCATCGACATAGCGGTCGTGGAACTCGGCGGGGTCGAAGGCGGCGGCCTTCTTCTCGATCAGCGCCTCGGCGAGATCGAGCAAGTCGGCATCGGGCTGGTCATCGGGAATGTCGCGGAAATAGCCCTGCGCGCGGTGCACCTCGTCGGCGTAGCGCAGTGTCTCGAGGATCATCCCGCGCCCGCACGGCTTGAGGCTGACGACATATTCGCGCCCGCGCATCGCGAGTTGCCCGAGCCCGACCTTCTTGGTCCGGCGCAGCGCCTCGCGCAGCACGATGAACGCTTCCTCGGCGAGATCGTCGGCGGGAACGACGAAATAAGGCTTCTCGTAATAGAGCACGTCGATCTCATGCGCGTCGACGAACTGCGTCAGTTCCAGCGTCTTCTTGGACTCGAGCTTGACCGCATCGATCTCGTCCTGTTCGAGCAGGACGTACTCGCCTTTCTCGATCTCGAAGCCCTTCATGATCTCGTCGGTGTCGACCGGTCCGACGCCGGGCGCGACCTTCTCATATTTGATCCGCTGCCCGCTGGGTTCGTGGATCTGGTGAAAGGCCACCTGCGCCCCGGACTTGGTGGCGGAGTAGATTTCGACCGGAATCGACACCAGCGCCAACCGGATCTGCCCCTGCCAATATGCGCGCGCCGCCATCGGATCAGCCTCTCGTTGCGAAGGCGATTCAATCGTCGGGCAAGGCGGGGGTTCCGATCGGATCAGAAAGACATGTTCGGATCGCGCGCGGCATGAACGATCGCGACGATCACGACATCTTCGCCCTGAAGGCGATAGATGATGTGGTAGTTGCGAAAAGTGCGCCGTCTTATGCCGGTGCCGAGCTGGGGCGCTTTCGGAAAGCGACGGGGAAAAATACTTAGCTCGGTACAAGCGACGCGCAGCTCGGTACAAGCGACGCGCAGCTCGGTGATGAAGGAGAGCGCGGCATCAGGATTGTCGCGCGCGATCCAGTCGGCGAGATCGCGCAAATTGGTCTGCGCACGTCGCGACAGGCTTACCGAGGCCATTGCCGATATCGGTCTGCAAGGTCGTCGAATGCTTGATCAAGGCTTATGACCCGCCCGGCGTCGACGTCGGCCAGACCTTCGTTCACCTGCGCCTGCACCATCTCCAGCCATGCCTCGCGTTCGTGGACGAGCCGCACGCCTTCGCGGAGTACCTCGCTACGCGATCCGTAGCGACCCTTCTCCACCAGTTTATCGACGTAGCTTTCCAGCCGGTCGCCAAGTTTTACGCTGCTCGCCATAAGTCACCTCCATGGTGATAATAATCAATACCACCCCCAACGACAATGATGACCTTTCCCCGCAGTCGCGGTAAGAGCGCCGCCATGGCCGATGATCCCTTTTCCTTGTTCGACCGCTGGTTCGCCGAAGCGCGCGACAGCGAATTGAACGATCCCAATGCGATGGCGCTCGCGACTGCCGATGCGCGCGGTCGTCCGTCGGTGCGGATGGTGCTGCTGAAGGGGCATGGGTCGGACGGCTTCGTCTTCTATACCAACCGCGGCAGCCGCAAGGCGGGCGATCTCGCCGCCAATGCGCAGGCGGCGTTGCTCTTCCACTGGAAGTCGTTGCGACGGCAAATCCGGATCGAGGGCGCGGTCAGCCACGCCACCGATGCGGAGAGCGACGCCTATTTCGCCAGTCGCGGCCGCGACTCGCAGCTCGGTGCCTGGGCGTCCGAACAGTCGCGACCGCTCGACGATCGCGCCACGTTCGAGGTGCGATTCGCGGAGATAAAGGCACGCTTCGACGGGCAGGACGTGCCGCGTCCGCCCGATTGGGGCGGCTATCGCGTGACGCCCGTTCATTTCGAATTCTGGCACGACCGCGCGCATCGCCTGCATGAACGGCGCGTGTTCACCGTCGACGAACAGGGCGGGTGGCGCGAGGGATTGCTGTTCCCATGACACGCGACGAACGCCGCCGCGTCATTCCGCTCGCGATGCAGGCCGCGCTGGCCAGCGTGGCGATGGCCTGTACGCTGTTGATCGTGAAGGCCTATGCCGCGTGGCACACCGGATCGGTCGCGATGCTGGGCAGCCTGGCGGACACCGGGCTCGACCTGCTCGCCAGCCTCGTCACCCTGTACGGCGTCAAGCTGGCGGCCGAGCCCGCCGACCATGACCATCGCTTCGGCCATGGCAAGGCCGAGGCGTTGGCGGCGCTGTTTCAGGTCGTGCTCATCACCGCTTCGGCGATCGGGATCGCGGTGCAGGCGATCCGGCGTTTCTCGGATCCCGTCGCCAACGAGGATGCCGGGCTGGGGATCGGCGTGTCGATCGCGGCGATCGTCGCGACCTTCGCGCTGCTCGCCTATCAACGCAGCATCATCCGCCAGACCGGCTCGATCGCGATCATGGCCGATAACGTCCATTATCAATCGGATATGCTGCTCAACGTCGCGGTGATCGCGGCGTTGGTGCTCGATCAATATGTCGGCATCTCCGGGGCCGACCCGGTGTTCGGCATCGCGATCGCGGCCTGGCTGGTGTGGGGCGCGTTCCAGGCGTCGAGTCAGGCGATCGACATGCTGATGGACAAGGAGTGGCCGGAGGCGCAGCGCGCCGCCTTCATGGAGGTTGCCGCGCGTCAGCCCGGCATCCGCGGCATTCACGATTTCCGTACGCGCCGCGCCGGCAGCCACGATTTCGCGCAATTCCACATGGAGGTCGATGCCGCGCTGTCGGTCCGCGACGCGCACGACATCGTCGAGCGCGTCGAGCGCGCGCTCCGCGACACCTTCCCGCGCGTCGAGACGCTGATCCACCTCGATCCCGAGGGCCATGTCGATACCGACAACCCGCTGGTCGAGGCGGACGTCACGCCGCATTGGTTCTCGAAACGCCTTTAGGAAGCTACCGCCGATGCGTATTCCCTTCACGCAGGTCGATGCCTTCGCGGCGCAGGCGTTCGAGGGCAATCCGGCGGCGGTGATGCCGCTGTCGGCGTGGCTCGACGATGCGACGCTGCTGCGAATCGCGCAGGAGAACAACCTGTCCGAAACCGCCTTCCTGGTTCCCGATGCCAGCGGCGCGGCGGATTACGAATTGCGCTGGTTCACCCCGACCGCTGAGATCGCCTTGTGCGGCCATGCGACGCTGGCCAGCGGTCATGTCGTGCTTGCCTCCGACCCCGACCGCGCGCGTGTCCGCTTCGCGACGCGTCAATCGGGCGTGCTGGAGGTCGCGCGCGACGGGGCGGGCTATGCCCTGGCGCTCCCGGCCTTGGCGCCGGCGCCGCGCGACCTCTCCGGTGTCGTGGCCGCGCTGGGCGTCACGCCCGCGGAGACGCTGTGGCGCGATGGCGGCTATGCGGTCGCGGTGCTCGCCGACGAAGCGGCGGTGCGCGGCTGCGCGCCGGACCAGCGCGCGTTGGAACAGGAGGGGCGGTTGCTGGTGATCGTCACCGCGCCCGGCGACACCAGCGACATCGTCAGCCGCGCCTTCACCCCGGCGTTCGGCATCCCCGAAGACCCCGTCACCGGCAGCGCGCATGCGGTCGTCGTGCCTTATTGGGCGAAGCGACTGGGCCGCGACGCTTTCTCCGCCGTTCAGGCCAGTGCGCGCGGCGGGCGGCTCGGCTGCCGCCTCGACGAGGAGCGGGTGGTGCTCAGCGGGACGTGCGTCACCACCATCGAAGGCACCTTTTTGCTGCCCTGATCGTCAGATCAGTCCCTTGGCGCGCAGACTGACCTGCCCGTTCAGCCCGACGATCAGGTGATCGTGGACCGCGATGTCGAGCGGCTTGGCCGCGGCGATGATCGCGCGGGTGATCTCGATATCCGCGCGGCTCGGCGAGGGATCGCCAGACGGATGGTTGTGGACGAGGATCAGCGCCGCCGAACCGAAATCGAGCGCACGCTTGATGACCTCGCGCACGTGAACGGCCGCCTGATCGATCGTGCCGTGCGCCATCACCTCGTCGCGGACGAGCATGTTGCGGGTATTTAGATGCAGCACGCGGAACCGTTCGACCATGTCGTGCGCCATATCGGCATGAAGATAATCCGACAGCGCCTGCCAGTTCGACAGCACCGGCGCCGCGCGCGCACGGGCGCGCACCAGCCGGATCGCGGTTGCGTGCGCGATGCGAATGGCCGCGACGCTGGTCTCGCCGATCCCATCGACTTGCGCCAGCACGGCGGGATCGGCGGAGAAGATGCCCGGCAAGTGGCCGAATCTCTGCAGCAGCCGCTTCGCGAGCGGCTTGGTATCCTGCCGCGGGATCGCAAGCGCCAGCAAGTATTCGAGCAGTTCGTGGTCGAGCAGCCCCTCGGGGTCGGCCAGCAACCGCGCGCGCAGCCGGGCGCGGTGCCCCTTCGCATCCAGCGCGCGCGTCTCGTCGTCGGCCATGAGCGTCGGCCTAGGTCGGTTCGCGGTGCCACGCAATTGCACGGCCCGCGCGCGCTGCCCTATGACGGCGAAACCATGAGCGAGGCAGGCCAGCAACCGACAGGGCGCGCGTGAGCGACACGGGGCGGCGCATTGCGATGGCGGTATCGGTGCTGGCGCTCGCCGCCGGCGGCGGGCTGTGGCTGTCGCGCGTGCCGATCGCGACGCGCGTGATCGACAAGGAACTGGCCGCCAGGGGCGTGCCGGCCCGCTATCATATCGCCGATCTCGGGCTCGGACGGCAGCGGCTGACCGACGTCGTGATCGGTGATCCCGCACACCCCGATCTGGTTGCCGACTGGATCGAGACGCAGACCGACCTGACGCTGGCCGGACCGAAGCTGATCGCGGTGCGCGCCGGACAGGTGCGCGTCGCGGCGCGGCTACGCGACGGCAAGCTGTCGCTCGGCGTGATCGACCGGCTGCTCCCCGCCTCTTCGGGCGGCCCGATGACACTGCCCGTGCTCGACGTGGACGTGGGGGACGCCCGGATCGCGCTAGACACGCCTTATGGCGCGGCGGCGTTGCGGCTGAGCGGGCGCGGGCGGCTCAACGACGGGTTTCGCGGGCGACTGGCGGCTGACGCGCCGCGGCTGACGCTGGCGGGATGCCGGATCGGTGCGCTGCACGCCGACATGGCGCTGCGCGTGACCGCCACCGCGCCGCGGATCGCCGGGCCGGCGCGCGCCGCCGCGATCGCCTGCGACGGGGCGGCGGCACAGGCGGTGGCGGGCGATCTCGACCTCGGTCTGTCGCCGCGGTTCGACCGCTGGTTCGGGCGGACGCAAGTGACGGCGGCGCGCGTGGAGACGGTGGCGGCGACGCTCCGCAACGTCAATCTGGCGACACGCTTCCGTGGCGACGCCGCCCGCACCACGGGGATCGGGACCGTGATGGTGGACGGCGTGCAGACCGCGGCGGTGACGAGCGGCGCGACCGACTGGCACGGGCAATGGCGGCTGACGAACGGTCGCGCGACGCTCGCTGGGCGGCTGGTCGCGCAGCATGTCGCGCTGTCGGCGGTCGGACGGCGCAGGATCGCGACGCTCGGCGATAGCGCGGCGGGGTTGCCGGTCGCACCGTTGCTGGCGGGGGCGGCGCAGGATGCGGCACGCGCGAGCCGCGACCTGCAGCTCGCCGCCGAACTCGCGCTGTCGACCGGCGACCGCACGCTGCTGACGGTTGAGCGTGCGGCGGTGACCGCCGCGACCGGCGCGCACGCGACGCTCGATGACGGCGCGGTGACGATCGGCCACCCGGCCGGGGTGCAGCTTGCCGGACGGGTGACGCTGGGTGGCGGCGGGTTGCCCGACGCGACGATCAGGCTTGCGCAGGCGGCGCCCGGCGCGGCGGTCAGCGGTACGGCGCAGGTCGCGCCCTATGCGCGCGACGGCGCGGCGCTGACGCTCACCCCGGTGCGATTCACGACCGGCGGGCAGGGCGCGACACGGATCGCGACCGATGCGACCTTGAGCGGGCCGCTGGCGGGTGGGCGAGTCGAGCGGTTGCGCATCCCGATTGCCGCTGCGTGGGACCGGCGCGGCCAGTTGACCGTCAATCGCGATTGTACCCCGATCGAGTTCGAGCGGCTCGCGATCTCCAGCCTGACGCTGGACGGCGGCGCGCTGCGGCTGTGCCCGACGGGCGCGGCGCTGGTCGAGGTGAGCCGCAGCGGTATCAAGGGCGGGGCGCGGCTCGGCGCGACGCGGCTCGACGGGACGCTCGGCGGATCGGCGTTCCGGCTCGACACCCGCGGCGCGACGCTGGCGCTCGCGGATCGCGGCTTCGTGCTGACCGATGTCGCGACCACGATCGGCACGACCCGCATCGCCGCCACCCGGCTCGCCGGGCAGATCACCGGCGGCGGCGCGCAGGGCACGTTCGCGGGCGGTGGCGGGCAGATCGGGACGGTGCCGCTGCTGATGAGCGCGGGCGAGGGCAATTGGCGGTTTGACGGGCGGCGGCTGGTGCTGGACGGCGCGCTGCGCGTCGCGGACACCGCCGCGACGCCGCGATTCCAGCCGATGGCGGCGCGCGACATCGCCTTCGTGCTCGATGGCGGGACGATTCGTGCGACCGGGCAGCTGGTGGAGCCGACCACCGGCACCGCGGTCGCGAAGCTGGCGATCGATCATCGCCTGTCGAGCGGCAGCGGCGCCGCCGTGCTGAGGGTGCCGGGGATCACCTTCACCAAGGGGTTCCAGCCCGAATTGCTCACGCGGCTGACGTTCGGGGTGATCGCCGACGTGTCGGGAACGATGCGCGGCGAGGGGCAGATCCGCTGGACCCCGCAGCGGGTCGACAGCACCGGCCTCTTTTCGACCGACGCGATGAACCTCGCAGCGGCGTTCGGGCCGGTCACCGGACTGGCGGGGACGATCCGCTTCACCGATCTGCTCGGGCTGGTCAGCGCGTCCGATCAGGTCGCGACCGTCACTTCGATCAATCCGGGGATCGCGGTGACCGACGGGCGGATCGTCTATCGCTTGCTCCCCGACCTCAAGGTGCAGGTCCAGACCGCGCGCTGGCCGTTCGCGGGCGGCACGCTGACGCTCGATCCCACGACGCTCGACTTTGGATCGGATGCGGCGCGGCGGATGACCTTCCGCGTCGACGGGATGGATGCCGGCAAGTTCCTGCAACAGTTCGACTTCTCGAACCTCAACGCCACCGGCACCTTTGACGGCGTGCTGCCGATGATCTTCGACGAGCAGGGCGGGCGGATCGCGGACGGGCGGCTGACCGCGCGGGAGGGCGGCGGATCGATCGCCTATCTGGGCGAGCTGACCGAGAAGGATCTCGGCGTCTGGGGCAATCTCGCCTTCCAGTCGCTGCGCTCGCTCACCTATCGCAGTCTCGACGTGCAGATGAACGGGCCATTGGCGGGCGAGATGGTCACCGGAGTCAGCTTCACCGGGATCAAGCAGGGCACGGGCGCGAAGAGCAATTTCCTGCTCCGCCGGCTGACGCGACTGCCGATCCGCTTCAACATCACGATCCGCGCGCCATTCCGTGGGCTGATCGATTCGGCGGCGAGCTTCTACGACCCGCAGCGGCTGGTGAAGCGCAACCTGCGGGCCTTGATCGACGAGCAGAACCGGAAGACGGGCGTTCAGCCGCCCGCAAGCGAGAATGTACCATGACGGCAACAGGATTGACGAACGCGATGCGCCCCACGACCTATGCCCTGATGGCGATGCTGACGCTGGCTGGCGGACTGGGAGGGTGCGTGAACATTTCCGCGCCCGACAAGCCGATCCAGATCAACCTCAACATCAACGTGACGCAGGAAGTGGTGTACCGTCTCGACGATGAGGCCAAGTCGCTGATCCAGCAGAACCCGGGGATTTTCTAAGCCATGCGTATGAAGAGCCTTGTCCTGATCGCCGCGCTGGCCGCGGTCGCGGTGCCGGTCGCCGCCTGGGCGCAGCGCGATCCCGCCTATGCCGCGGCGCGCGCGGCCGGCGAGGTCGGCGAGCAGCCCGACGGCTATCTCGGCGTGGTCGGCAGCGGGTCGGCGTCGCTGCGCGCGCTGGTCAGCAACATCAACATCCAGCGCAAGGCTGCCTATACCCAGAAAGCGCAGGCGTCGGGTGCGACCGTCGAGCAGCTCGCCTTCACCAGCGGCTGCAACCTGATCGCACAGACCAAGCCGGGCGAGAAATATCGCACGCCGGGCGGGGCATGGGAAACGCGCGGCGCCGGTGCGCCGCAACGCGACCCGCGCTGCGTCTGACAGTGGAGTAGGCGGAAGGCAGTCCCGTTCCACGCCGTTGCCCCGCGCAGGCAGGGGCCCATGTCTGTACCGTCGGGCGCTGCGGTCTGACACATACGCCGACCTCCTTGTGTCAAAGGTTTCCCGGTACGACACAGCCATAGGCTCCTGCCTCCGCAGGAGCGACGGGGAGGGGAGCGCAGGAGCGACGGTGAGGGTGGCTTCGACCATCCGCCCGTGCTTGCAACGGTTGACACCCCTTAACCCCCCGTCTAACCGGGCGGGGCCTTGGCGGGGCTGCTCGCCGCTTGCGCGCACCCGTGTCCCCGGCGAGAAAAAACCAGGGTGAGGGTGGCTGCGTGGCGGAGAACGGTTCCGGACGGGATTTCCACGACGCGGACGACCCGCGCCTGACCCAGCTCGATCGTCGACTGGAACAGGCGCGCCGGGACGAAGCGGTTCGGCAGGGAACGGTGCGTGACGATGCGGATGCCGGGTATTCGCTCGGCAATCGCGTGCTCGCCGCCCTGATCGGAAGTCTCGTCGGATCGGCGCTGATCGGCTGGTGTATCGACCGCTGGATCGGCACCGCGCCGTGGGGACTGATCGTCATGCTGTTCCTCGGAATCGCAGTGGCGTTCAGGCAAATCATTCGGTTGACGAGCAAGCGTCCGGGCGATCCGGGCGCTTGACGTATGTGAGAAACGGGAACCTCGCAGTGGCGGCAGAAGGCGGCAAGATCGATCCGATGCACCAGTTCCTGATCGAGCCCGTGCTCGGTCGGCCCTGGATCGTGGGCGGCTATGATCTGTCGTTCACCAATTCGGCGCTGTGGATGGTCATCACGCTGGTCGCGCTGTGGCTGTTCATGCTCGGCGGGATGAAGCGCGAGCTGGTCCCCGGCCGCTGGCAGGCGGCGGTGGAGGGCTTCACCGGCTTCGT
>Ga0265780_10004663_pt1 | contig 17576 bp, 12 predicted proteins | sample P1T30metagenome_FD_192432 | JGI IMG/M metagenome (GOLD analysis project Ga0265780, IMG submission 192432) | Plant litter microbial communities from East Loma Ridge, Irvine, California - P1 T30 | ecosystem: Environmental > Terrestrial > Plant litter > Unclassified | place: USA: California...
CGCCCGACCTGGTCCTCGGCCTCGAAGACCGCCCGACGCCCTGGGTCGGCATGCTCGCCGCCCTGCAGCACCTGCTGGCCATCATCGTCCCCATCGTCACGCCCGGCCTCCTGATTTGCCAGGCGCTGGGGGTGCCGGCGCGCGACACCAATTTGATCGTCTCGATGTCGCTGGTCATTTCCGGCATCGCCACCTTCGTGCAATGCCGCCGCGTCGGCCCGCTGGGCGCCGGGTTGCTGATCGTGCAGGGCACCAGCTTCAATTTCGTCGGCCCGCTGATCGCCGGCGGCTCGCTGATGGTGAAACAGGGCACGCCGGTGGAAGCAGTGATGGCGGCGATCTTCGGCGTGGTGGTGGCCGGCTCGTTTGTCGAGATGGGCGTCTCGCGCATCCTGCCCTTCGTCAAACGCATGATCACGCCGCTGGTGACCGGCATCGTGGTGCTGATGATCGGCCTCACCCTGATCAAGGTCGGGCTGATCAGCATGGGCGGCGGCTTCGCGGCGATGGGCAACGGCAGCTTCGCGAATGGCGAGAATCTGCTCTTGTCGGGCATGGTGCTGGCCATCATCGTGATCCTGAACCGTATCCCTGTTGTCTGGCTGCGCAGCAGCGCCATCGTGATTGCGCTGGCGGCCGGCTACGCGCTGGCCGGCTATCTCGGCCGTCTCGACTTCACCGGCATGCACGAGGCGCCCGCATTCCAGGTGCCGCTGCCGCTGCACTTCGGCCTGAGCTTCTCGTGGTCGCTGTTCATCCCGATGATCGTGATCTATCTCGTCACTTCGCTCGAAGCGATCGGCGACGTCACCGCCACCAGCAAGATTTCGCGCGAGCCGGTCGAGGGGCCGGTGTGGATGCGGCGCATCAAGGGCGGCGTGCTGCTGAATGGCGCCAACTCCCTGCTGGCCGGCATCTTCAACACCTTCCCGAGCTCGATCTTTGCCCAGAATAATGGCGTGATCCAGCTGACCGGCATCGCCAGCCGCCACATCGGCGTGTGGATCGCGCTGTTCCTGGTCGTGCTCGGTTTGTTCCCGAGCGTGGCCGGCGTGATCCAGGCCGTGCCGGAACCGGTACTGGGCGGCGCAGCGATGGTGATGTTCGGCGCCGTGGCCGCGGCCGGCATCAACATCCTGGCCAGCGTGGCCCTGGACCGGCGCGCCCTGCTCATCATCGCGGTGTCGCTGGCGCTGGGCCTGGGCGTGTCGCAGGTGCCGGAATTCCTGGTGCACATGCCGGCCGCGATCCGCAATGTGCTCGAATCAGGTGTCGCCACCGGCGGCATCTGCGCCGTGCTGCTGAACTGGTTCCTGCCCGACAGCCATCACCATAGCGATAACAGCGGCAGCGCCGCGCACTGACCCACCTTTCCTCCCCGCTCCCGCCGCGTGCGGGAGCACCGCATTCTCCCGTCGATTCCGCTTGCTACTTTCCCAACGCTAAGTGATTTCACGTACTTACTTCATAAATGAACTATTCAGTGGTAAAATACGCTTCGACGGACCGATATGGCCCGCCTTTTTCACTTACCTATCTATTGGCGGACAAAATGAAAACCACTTTCCTGATTCCAGCACTTCTCGTCTCCCTGCTTGCCGGTTGCGCTACCAGCAACCCTGTCGCTTCGAATGACCCGGTGCGCCAGCGCGTCCTGGCCGAGCTCGAGCAAGCCAAGGCCGACGGTTCCTTCCCGATCACCGAGGCTGCCTATGCCAACCTGCCGATCGCCCACGAGAAGAATCGCCAGCGCGTTGCGCAAGAAAACGCCGCAGCAGCAAGCGCAGCAACCAAGGCGCCTTGATCGCGGCGGTACAATCTGCGCTTTTCTTCTCTGCAGGAGATTTCGATGAGCGACTTTGGCCCGACCGATCAACGACTGCGCCGCGTGAAAGCGCGTATGCCTGATTTTGCCGTGGATGCGATGCGTCTGGTGCGCATGACGAATCACCTGCAAAAGAGCTTCCGCGACCGGACGAATGCCCTGCTCAAGAAGTTCGACCTCGCCGATTCGAGCTATACCGTACTGGCAATCCTGTACGGCAGCGTCGACGAAACGGCGAGCGCGTCGGAACTGAGCGAAACCTGCCACGAAAAGCCAGCCAACCTCACCCGCGTCTGCGACGAACTGGTCGCACGCGGGCTGATCGTCCGCCGTCCGAAACCGGGCGACCGCCGCGCCGTGATGATCTCGCTGTGCGACGCCGGCCGCGAACTGGTCGAGCAGGTGATTCCGGAAGTCTCGAACATGGTCGGCGAAGCGACCGCCGGATTCACCACGGACGAACTGCGCCAGCTCTCGAGCCTGTATGCCCGGCTGCTGGCGAGCCTGAACGGGCGCCCCTGAGGCATGCCCTGCTTTACACCCGGCCCCTAGCGGCAGGGTTCACTGTTGTACCGAGCTTTGGATGTGAAATAAGAAATGCGTAAATTACTTGTTGTTCCCATGACCGTTGCCGTGTCCGGCGCCCTCCTCGCTTCCTGCGGCAAGGCGCCTGCGCCGTCGAACGAGAAACCGGTCGACGTGGTCCTGATCGGCGCCGGCGTCATGAGCGCCACCCTGGGCACCATGCTCACCGAACTGCAGCCGGACCTGAAGGTCGAGATGTTCGAACGCCTCGACAAGGTCGCCGCCGAAAGCTCGGATGCGATGAACAACGCCGGCACCGGCCACTCCGCCTTCATGGAGCTGAACTACACGCCGGAAGCCAAGGACGGCACAATCGAGACCAAGAAAGCGGTCGACATCAACGAGCAGTTCGAAGTGTCGAAGCAGTTCTGGGCCTACCAGGTCAAGCACGGCTACCTGCCCGACGCGCGCGCCTTTATCAACAACGTGCCGCACATGGCCTTTGTCTGGGGCGACGACAACGTCAACTACCTGCGCAAGCGCTACGCCGCGCTGCAAAAGGAAAACCTGTTCAAGGGCATGCTGTACAGCGAAGACCGCGCGCAGATCCGCGACTGGGCGCCGCTGACCATGGACGGGCGCGACCCGAACCAGAAGGTGGCCGCGACCCGCATGGACATCGGCACCGACGTCAACTACGGCACCCTGACCCGCACCATGGTCAAGAACCTGACCGAGAAAAAGGGCATGGACCTGCACCTGCGCACGCAGGTCGAGGACATCCAGCGCGGCGCCGACGGCATCTGGAACGTCACCGTGAAAGACCTGGCCACCGACAAGCTGCAGACCGTGCGCGCCAAGTTCGTCTTCATCGGCGCCGGCGGCGGCGCGCTGCCGCTGCTGGAAAAGACCAAGATTCCTGAAGTGAAGGGCTATGGCGGCGTGCCGGTCGGCGGGCAGTTCCTGGTCACCACCAATCCGGCGCTGGTGAACGCCCACCTGGCCAAGGTCTACGGCAAGGCTTCGGTCGGCTCGCCGCCGATGTCGGTGCCGCACCTGGACACCCGCATCATCGACGGCAAGCGCACCCTGTTGTTCGGGCCGTTCGCGACCTTCTCGACCAAGTACCTGAAGAACGGTAGCTGGATCGACATGCCGGCCGCCGTCACGACGAATAACGTGCGTCCGATGCTGCAGGCCGGTATCGACAACATCCCGCTCACCAAGTACCTGATCGAGCAGGTGATGCTGACGCCGGAAGACCGCCTGGCCACCCTGCGCGACTACCTGCCGAACGCGAAGATGGAAGACTGGACCCTGGCCACGGCCGGCCAGCGCGTGCAGATCGTGAAGGACACGAAGGACGGCGGCATCCTGCAGTTCGGTACCGAAGTCGTGGGCTCGGCCGACGGCAGCGTGGTCGCCCTGCTCGGCGCCTCGCCGGGCGCGTCGACCGCGGCGCCGATCATGCTGAAGGTGCTGAAGCAGTCGGCCTTCAAGAATGCGCTGGAAACCCCGGCCTGGAAGGCGAAAATGCTGGAGATGGTGCCGTCGTATGGCCAGAAGCTGAACGACGACCCGGCCCTGGCGAATCGTATTCGCCACTACAGCAGCGACGTGCTGGGCCTGAAGGCGTTCACGCTGGACGAGCCGGCGGTGGCGGCAGCGCCTGCGGCAAACGCGGCGCCGGTGGTCGCGCAGAAGTAAGGAAGCAAGCCCGCTGCCGCGCACCCGCGCGGCGGCAGGATACGGAAGGCATCAGGAAGTATCCGCAGAACGGCGCCGCTAGAACGGCGCCGTTTTTACGTCCGGCGCCCGGCACACCGGCGGCACGCTGCCGGCGTCCGCCATCCAGGCAGCCTGCAGCGACGCCGCCTGCGTATCCTCTTCCAGCGACAGGGTCCGGTACAGCCGCCCGTAACCCCAGCCATAGCCCCAGCGGAAAGGCGATGGCAGCCAGGGCACGCCGCCGGCGCGCACCGCGCCATACATGGTGCCGGCCAGCGCCGGGCTGCGGCTGGCCGCGCGCACGCATTCCCTGAAGACCCGGTCCGATTCCAGGCGCGCGGCTGCGCTGCCGCCGCGCCAGTAGGCCAGGTCGTGCGCGACGCAGCAGCCGCACCAGTCGGCCTGGCCGATCGCGGCGCGGTCCGGGAACAGGCTGCAGCCATCGGTCGTGAAGGGCGCGAGCGCAGGCGCGGTAGCGCACCCGGACAAGACCAGCAAGGCGCCCGCGATGGCGCCAACCGCTACGCGACCCCGCACCGCCTCAGCCCATGCCCGCAAAGGCCAGCTGCTCGTCCATCTGGCGCTCGCGCAGGGCCAGCGAGGCGCGGTAGCGCGAGGCCTGGCGTGCGGCATTGCGCTGCGCCAGCCGGAACAGCAGCGCGGCAGCCCAGGGCGCGCGCGCCAGCCGGTCCGCCGGCAGCGGCAGCCACTCCGGCAGCGCCCGCGCCAGCAGCTCGTCGCTGGCGGCGCCGAACACCTCGCCGCTGCTGCACCAGGCGAAGAAGGCGGCATCGGTGCGCGCGCTGTCCCAGTGCTCGAACAGCATGCCGTGCACCTGCACCGATGCCTCCGCATCCGGCTGCGCCGGCTCGCCATTGCGCAGGGCCGACGCAATTACCAGCGTCACCTTGCCCGGCTCGGCGGCCGCAGCCAGGGTTGCCGCATCGGCTTCCGGCTCGCGCCCGTCGGCCAGCGCAAAGCCGATGTTATGCGCGGCCAGCAGGCGCCCGACCGCCGCCAGGTCGGCCGTACGCGGCGCGCCGACCAGCAGCGCCTCGCCGCGCGCCTGGCGCGCCTGTACCGCATCGGCAAAGGCGTCCAGCTTGGCCGCCGCGTCGCGGTAACCGTAGCGGCCCTGCGGTCGCGCCTCCGCGTGTACGGATAAGGCGACCGTCTCCAGCGCATAGCAGTCGCGCAGTTCGGCACGCATGCCGCGCAGCGAGGCGCCGATGCCGGCCAGGCGCCGGTAGCGCGGCAGGAAGCTTTGTACTGCAGTGCGCGCCACGGTGCGCGGCGGCGCCGACAGCGGCAAGCCTTCGCGCGCCTCGACCGCCTGCAGCATCCCGAACTGCCAGATGCGCCCGGCCAGCAGGCGCAGCACGCCGTCGTCGGCGAGCAGCACGCGATTCTCCTGCACCAGGTAATGGCGCTCGCGCTGCAGCGCGTCGCGTGCCAGCAGCGCGGACGACAGGATGTCGTCGCGCCGCTGCGGATGGCGCCAGTACACCGGCAGGCGCAGGGCCAGGGGTTCCAGGCGCGCCTGGCCGGCCGCGCTGAAGCGCACCTGCCAGCCCGGCGCGCGTTCGATGTGGTAATCGCGCCCGGCTTCGAGTTCCTCGACCAGCGCACAGGCGGCCAGGGTGGCCGCATCCAGCACCCCGGCGCTGCCGGCGGCACTGATCACGACCGGGCTGGCGGCTTCCTCGGCCAGCACGGCGTCGAGGTCGTCGACCAGGGCCACCTCGGCCGCCGGACGGCAAGCCGCGGCGGCCATGCCGTCGGCCGCCAGGCGTGCGCGCAGCAGGTCCGACAGCAGCTGGCGTCCGGTGGCGTAGACCAGGTCGGCCTCGTAGCGGCGCGCCAGTTCGGCTTCGCCAAGGTCGGCCTCGAGCGCCGCCGCACTGACGCCGCACAGCGCGAACAACTGCGCGAAGCGGGTGCAATCGCGCAGCGCCAGGTAGTCCGAGGCGCGCACCAGGTGGCAGCGGCGCCCACTCCACGCATGCAGCAGCGCAGCCAGGGCCACCGCCAGCGGCGCGCCGCCGGCTTCGCGCATGGCGCCCGACTCGACGGCGCAGCCGGCATGCATCAGCAGCGCCGCCGTCAGCTGGCGTTCAGAGGGCGTGCCCAGGCCGGCGATGCGGCAGGCGGCGGCCAGCGCCGCCAGGGCGTCGGCCGCGGCACTGCCATCGGCGTCCTGGCCCAGGGCCACGGCGCGGCGCAGGCGCGTGCGCGCAGCGGTCAGCTGCGCCTGATTGGCCTGCAACGCGTCTGCTTGCCAGCCTTCGGCCTGCAGGGCCTCGGCCGCGCGTGCGGCCAGAGTAGCCTGGCGATTGGCGCGGCGGCGCAGCGCGGCAGGCGCGCGCGGATCAAAGTCCATAGCGTTTCTGGAACAGCTGCGCCAGCGCCTTTTTCCCCTGGGCGTACAGCGGCTTGCCCGGCAAATCGACGCGCACCATGCCCGACAGGCCGGGCAGCGGCGCCAGGCCGTCGGCGCGGGCCGCGGCCAGGTCGGCCGGCAGCGCCGCGCGCAGCTCGAAGAAGGGTTCGGCGCTGGTTTCGCCGCTCGGATCGTTCGGCTTGACGGCAATCTCGCCGCCGCCGGCAAAGCCCAGCGCGCTCGACGCCAGGCGCTCGCGTTTGTACGGGATCACGCTGACCGCGCCCAGCGCCAGCGTCACGTCGGACTGGCCGTTCAGGCGCAGGTCGGCGTGGGCGCCGCCATGACCGAACAGCTCGTCGGCCTGCTCCTGCGGCACCACGGCCACGAAGCGCAGGCGCGCGTCCGCCACCACTTCGCCCAGCGGCTGGCCGCGCGATAGCCAGTTGCCGACCCGCTCGTGCAGCGACGGCGCCTCGACCCAGCGCCCGGCGCGCGGCGCACGCACCATCAGCAAGCTGCGCTGGCGTTCGAGTTCCGTCATCTGGCTTTGCAGGGCGGTCAGGCGCTCGGCCAGCGGCGCAGTGTCGGCGCGGTTGCGCAGCAGCGACTGGCGGTACTGGACTTCGAGTTCCGCGCTTTGCTGGCGCGCCAGGTCGTAGTCGACCTCGAGCTCGGGATTGGCCAGTACGGCGATCAGGTCGCCCTGCTCCAGGCGCTGGCCCGGCTGCGCCACCAGGCGCGCCAGGCGCGCTTCGCTCGGGATGTGCAGCACCACCGAATCGCTCGCCTGCAGCACGCCGTGCGCGCGCACCGAGTACGGGAACGGCAGCACCAGCACGAATGCCGCCAGCGCCGCGCCGATGCCGAGCGCGCGCAGGGTCGCGCCGCGCCGGTTGGCGGCCACCTTCGGCCCGTTCAGGTGCTGCCACAGCTTGCGCAGCGGCCAGATCAGCAGCGTCAGCGCGGTGACCACGGCCATGAATACGCCGACCAGGAACCACTGGTCCATCACCACCAGGATGATGCCGGTCGAGACCAGGATGCGGTAGAAGAAGGCGGCGCTGCCGTAGAAACCGAACCACAGGCGCTCGCGCCGGTCGTGGGCCGGCGACTCGGCGTTGGCGCTGCCCAGCAGGTAGCGGTCGCCCAGGTACATCCAGTACTGCTGCGCCTTCTGGTACAGGTTCGGGATGTCGACCAGGTCGGCCAGGATGTAGTAGGCGTCGAAGCGCAGCAGCGGATTGCCGTTGAAGAGCAGGCTCGATACCGAGCCGACCACCATCACGTTGTAGGCCACGCTGTTGATGATGCCGGGGCTGGTGACGCTCCAGGCCATGGCCCCGAGCGCGGCCAGGAACAGTTCCACCAGCATGCCGGCCGCACTGACCAGGGCGCGCTTGTAGCGGCTGGCGAAGCCCCAGGTCGAGGCGGTGTCGACATACGGCAGCGGCGTCAGGATCAGGAACATCACGCCAAACGCGTGCACCTCGCCGCCATAGCGCTTGCAGATGAAGGCATGGCCGATCTCGTGCAGCAGCTTCATCACGCTGAGCGTGACGAACAGCAGCGGCAGGTTCGACAGCGACAGCAGGCCCTGCGAATGGTCGCTCAGCGCCCCCAGGTTGCCAAAGGCGGCCATGGCGCCGGCCGTCACCACCGCCAGCCAGACCAGCAGCGCCGGCAGGCCGGTGGTGGCGCGGATCAGCTTCGGGAAGCGGTTCAGCAGGCGGTCGGGGTCGAACAGGAACACGCGCGTGTACAGGAAGCCGAGCAGCTTGCTGTTCAGTTCACGGCGGCGCTGGACCGCGCTGCGGCGGTGGATCGCCTGGCTGTCGGGCAGGTCGAGGGCGGTGAGCATGTTCGCCGTGTGCAGCTGCGCCAGCACCCGCACCACTTCTTCCTGGCCGGGGGCGTCGTCCGGGCGGCGCGCCACGAAGTCGAGCCAGTTCTCCTCGACCGTGCGCGCGGTGCTCAGGGACGAGATGAATGCCCAGGCCTGGGCCGTGACGCGGAAGTAACGGTGCGAATAGGCGTCGCGCAGTACGTACCACGGCTCGCCGCCGAAACGCTGGCGTTCGACCCGGGTGCTGGCGGCCAGCGCCACGCGCGCGCCGGCGATGCGGAACCAGGAATCGCTGAAGACTGCACTGCTCATGTCCGCCTCCTCAGCCCAGCCACCAGAGCTTCATGCGCAGCGAATCGACCAGGCGGTGGGTCAGGATCCAGGCCACGTTGCGGCGTCCGCCATCGAGCTGCACGATGCCGCTCATGCCGGGGCGCCACCAGGCTTGCGGCGCGCTCTCGAGGCGGCCCTTGACCAGGAAGTGATTGCCTTCCTGGCCCTTGACCTGGGCCACCGGAATCACGGTGGCCAAAGTAAAACCGATGGTTTCGTCGGGGCGGCCGATCAGCCGCAGTTCGCCGTGCGCGCCCGGATGCACGAAGCGCACGTCGCGCTCGGGCACCATGATCTCGACGTACAGGCCGTCGATGCGCGAGATGCGGAACAGGTTGTCGCCCTTCTTGACCGGCGCGTTCAGCAGGTCCTTGCGTTCGCCGGCCACCACCACGCCGTCGAACGGGGCCACGGCCTGGGCCTGGGCCAGGTACTGGGCCACGCGCGCCAGGCGGGCGTCGGCCTGGGCCGCACGGGCCTGGGCGATGCCGAGGTCGGCCAGGTTGCCGGCGGCGCGCGCCTTGTCGGCTTCGGCGCCGAGGCGCTGGCGTTCGGCGCCGAGGTCGAGCTGTTGCTGGCGCAGTTCGCGCGTATCGAGCGCGGCCAGCGGCGCGCCGGCTTTCACCACGTCGCCGGCGGTCGCCTGCACGCCGTCGACGCGGCCGTCGAACTGGGCGCTGATCAGGCGCGTGCTGTCGGTGCTGAGCTGGGCGCTGGCCTCGATCCGGTAGTCCCAGGTGCCGAACACGGCGAACAGCAGCAGCAGCGACAGGACCGCCACCGCGCTGCGGGTCCAGACCCGGCCCGGCCCCATCCAGCGCGCCAGGCGCTGCGTGGCCCAGTCGCGCAGGCGCAGGCCCCACCAGCGCTCGCGCCCGCGCTGGGCTTCGAGCCAGGGCTGGAGAAAGCCCATGGTCTGCAGCAGCGCGCGCGGCGCCGGCTCGCTGGCGGCGGCGCCGCCAAAGCCGAACAGCAGCACGGCGCGGGTGCCGCCAAAGCCATCGGGCGCCGGCAGCGCATACATGCGCGCCAGCGCCAGCGAACGGGCGACGCGGGCCAGCACCGGCGCTCCGGCTTCGGCTTCAGGGTCCAGGTCCGCGCCCAGCCACACCGGGCCCGATTGGCCCAGGGCTTCGAGGAAGGCTTCGTCGAGCAGTTGCACCTGTTCGGTATTGCGTTCGAAACGGTCGACGTGGCTCAGGGCCACGGTGCGCATCGCGCCGGCGTGGCGCCAGCCGAGCGCCACCAGGGAGGCGCCGTAGTGGGCGGCCAGGCCGTTGACCAGCACCAGCGCGGCGGCGTCGAACCTGGGTTCGGCGACCACCAGGGCGGTCAGGTCGAACAAGGCGGCGGTGTCGCTGTCGGCGCCGGCCGGCGCCGCATCCGGCTTGCCGGTAAAGGCGGCCAGTGCCGATGACGCCTGCTTCTCGGCCGGTTTCTTGTCCAGAGACGGGGCCGCGGACGACGCGGCCGGCGCGCCGGCGCCGACGTCGGCCACCAGCATCGCCCGCATCAGCAATTCGTTCAGCTGCGTGCGTTCGCTCTCGGGGATGTCGATCACCAGCAGCGCATCAGGCAGGCCGCTCACCTGCACCAGGGCCAGCATGCGCAGGCGCCCTGCTTCGTCGTGCAGCGGCGCCACCGCGAAGCCCTTGTCCAGCGGCTGGCCGGCGCGGCCGGCCACCACCGCCGGCCAGTGGCGCAGCGCCCAGTCGTCGCCGGCGGCGCCGCCGAGCAGGCGCCATTCACCCTCAGGGGCGCGTTGCACCAGCAGGGCCGTGCCGGCGCGGCACAGCTCGCGCAGCAGCGTGCAATAGTCGTTCCAGTAACCGAGGCGTTCGCGCGGCTGGCGGCGCAGGGCCGTCAGGTCGCGGATCACGGTGCTGGCGTCACGCGGGGCCGGGGTGCCGGCGGGCGGCTGGAAGTCTGCTGGGCGGTTCATCGAAGCTCCGGATCGTTCAGTTGGCGCCGGCCTGGCGCAGCGGCAGGTCGATCATGCCCTTGATGCCGGGGCGGATGCGCAGGCCCGGGTTCGGCACGTCGACGCGCACCTCGACCAGGCCGCTGGCGGCGTCGGCCACGCTCGACACATAGGTCACGCGGCCCTTGGCCGGTGCGCTGCCGGCGGCGTCCTCGAAGCGCACGCCAATCTCGCGCCCGGCCTTCAGGCCCGGCACCGCGCTCAGGGGCACGTTCGTGGTCAGGTACAGCTGCGAAGCGTCGACCAGCACCATCAGCGCTTCGCCCGGCTTGATCCACTCGCCGGCCTTCGGCTCGACGCGGGTCAGCACGCCGCCGCGCGGCGCGTTCAGGGCGCGCAGTGCGCGTTCCTGCAGGGCGCTGTCGTATTCCACCTTTTCGCGGCGCTTCTGCGCCTGCAGCTGTTCCAGGCGCGCGCGGGCGCCGGAATACTCGACCTCGAGCTTGCCCATCTCGTCGCGGCTGATCGAGCCGGTGCTGTCGAACACGCGCCTGGTGCTGTCGTACATCCCCTGCAGCACGCGCACGCGGTCGCGCGCGGCATTCAGTTCGCTGTTGTCTTCATAGACCACCTGGCGCCGCGACACTTCCAGCGCCTGCATGCGGTCGTCGAGCACCATCAAGGTCTGGCCGGCGCGCACCGCCTGGCCGGGCCGCGCATCGAGGCGCGCCACCACGCCGGGCACGCCCATGCTCAGGGTCAGCTCGTTCTTCGGGTGGACCAGGCCCACGTATTCGGTGGCCAGGGCCGGCAGCGCGGCGGCGCACAGGGCGCCAGCCAGCGCGGCGGAAAGGGTCAGGCGTGCACGCGGACGGAGAAGAGACATGTCAGTGTTCCAGGGTGATGGCATAGTGGTCGAGCAGGCTGCCGTCGGCGTACAGCAGGGCGTCGTTGGCCTGCCCCATGCGCGCCAGGCTGTCGACCAGGCGCTGGCGGCTTTCGGTGAGTTCGGATTCGCGCAGCAGCAACTGGGACAGCAGGCCCATGCCGGCGTCGTAGCGCACCCGTTCGATGCGCAGCATCTCGGTGCGCAGTTCGATGTCGGCGCGCATGCGCTCGACTTCGTCAGTACCGGCGCGCGCCTGTTCCCAGCGCGTGCGCACGTCGTTCGCCAGCGCCGAGCGGATCGAGTCGACCTCGAGCTCGGCCTGGTGCACGCGCGCATCCTGGGCCCGCGCCTGCGAGCGCGCCTTCTGGTTGCCGCCGAGCGGCACTTCCAGGTTCACGCCGATCGACCACGACGGATAGTGGCCGCCTTCGGTCAGTTCGCGCGCGGTGCCATAGCTGCCCGACAAACCGGTGCGGGTATTGCTCAGCACCAGGTCCAGCGCCGGCAGGCTCTGGTTGCGCGCATAGTCGAGGCGGATGCCGGCCTGCTCGTGGCGCAGGCGCGCGATGCCCAGCGCCGGCCAGCGGCCCAGGGCGTCGGCATAGCGCTGCGCCAGGCTGAGCGGCTCGACGCGGCTGGTTTCGGCGGCATTTGCCGGCACCGACAGCGTGATCTGTTCGGATAGGTTCGGCACGTTCAGCAGCGTCTCGAGGCGCGCCTGCACTTCGCGCACGCCCTGGGCGGCGCGGATCTGCTCGACCTCGCGCACCAGCACCGCGCTGCGCGCCTCGATCTTGTTGCTGGAGGCGAGCTTGCCGGCCTCGATGCGCGCCAGGGTGTCGGCTTCGACGCGGCGCGCATAGGCCAGCGCCTGCTCGCGGATGCTGCTCACTTCGAGCGCGCGGTACAGCTGCCAGTACAAGGCCAGGGCGTCGTTCCCGCTTTTCAGGAGCTGCTGGCGGTACTGCAGGGCCGCGACCTTTTCCTCGGCCCGCGCCACCTTCAGGTCGGTCTCGATGACGCCCTTGCCAAAGCCGCGCAGCAGCGGCTGGCGCAGTTGCAGCACCAGGGCGCCGTCGTACTGGGTATCGGTCGGCGAGGCGCTCTTGATGATGTTGTTGCGCTGCTCGCGCGCGCGGTAGCTCAGGCTGATGTCGGCGCCGCTCGGCAGGCGCTCGCGCAGCCCGACCTCGGCGGTGCGCAGGCGCTCGTCGAGCACGTCGAGCTTGCTGGTGGCGATGCTCGAGATGCGTTCCTCGACGGTGCGCTGGCGCAGGGTGTCGTCCTTGCGCAGGTTGGAAAACAGGACCATCTCGTACAACGCCGCCTCGGCCTTGCTGAGTTCACCGGCGACCTCGATCTGGGCGCGGCTGTAGGCCACTTCGGCACTGTGGCCGGCCACCAGCTGCAGCAGCAGCTTCGGGGTCAGCACCACGTTGCCCTTCAGGGCTGCAGCGGGGGTCGAGGCTGGACGGGCGGCCGGGTCGAACACGCCTGCACCAGCCGATGCGGCCGGTGCGGCCGATGCGGCGGCGCAGGCCAGGCCGAGCGCCAGCAGCGCGCAGGCGCGGCGGATCGCGGCCGGCCGGCGGCGCAGTGGAAGATGCAGCGGGTTCAACACGGTCATTGCCATAAATGCCAAAAAAACGGGGCGTAGAATCGCGTCGGGCCCGCAGCTGGTGCAGCTGCGGGCCCGACATGGTTCGGCAGGCGCTGGCCTGCCCGGCCTGGAATCAGGCGGCCGGCTTGGCCTGCTCGTCCTTCAGCATGACCAGGCGCTCGATCTGCGACAGCGAGGTCAGTTGGGCGTAGATGGCCGGCAGGTAATGCTTGGTGCGCATTTCCAGGAACAGCTCGTCCGACAGGTTGTTCAGGCGCTCTTCGTTGATGACGTAGCAGCCCGAGATGTTCTTGATCTTGTCGTTCTGGCGCACGCGCATGTTCAGCGGCACGAACAGGTTGTTCTTGGCCAGGAACTTGCAGAACTCGGCAGTGATGGCGTCCATCTGCTGCAGTTCCGACAGGTAGCGCTTGACGTTCTCGATCACTTCGGTCGGCTCGCCCTGCTCGTTGAACAGCGGGGTGCCTTCGGTGTCGCTCAGCAGCTCGCTGCCTTCGTCGACGCAGACCAGGAAGCGGCCGTCGTCGCTGGCTTGCGACAGCGCGAACGGGTAGCGGCGGATGATCGCCGGCACGTAGGATGCCGACCACTTGCCGTTCTCGCCGACGAACAGGTTCTCGCCTGCGTCCAGGCCCAGCAGGGCGACCGGACGGAACTCGTCCTTTTCTTTGTCTTCGATGAAGACCAGCGGGTAGATCGCGGCCGAGCGCACGAACTCGTGGGTGGTCACGTAGGCGATGTGGAATTGCGAAGCGAAGCCGAAGCCTTCGACTTGCTTGATCTTCTTGCCAGCGTGACGTTGCTGGTTGACGGGAACGACTTGCTTGAACATGTGAATCTCCAGTGTTGGCTGTTGGCCGGGCCCTGTCCTCAGTGCCCGTGCATGGTGTTGTTGTGGGTTGCGCTAAGTTGCTGTGTGCTGCGCTGCGTTGCCGTGTGCAGCGCGTCAGTTGCCGGAGCGGACCAGGCGGATGTTGCGGGCGCCGGTCTTCGGCGCTGGGGCGACGTCGCCGGCGTTGAAGTCGACGTACCAGGCCAGGCCTGCGTTCAGGCTGTAGGGCGAGGCGGTCCAGAAGCTCTGGGCCGGCGTACGCGGGAAGACCGTGGCGTTGATGGCCGGCGCGGTGCACTTGCGCTCGACCAGCGAGGCCAGTTCGTTACGGTTCGGCAGGCGCCAGTCGCTCTGGCCTTCGCCCAGGGTCGCCCCTGCCGCGTTGACGGCGGCGACGCGCGCCAGGGCTTCGCCCCAGTTGCCGGTGACCGGCGTGCCGCTGTCGCAGGCGGCGCCGCTCAGGCCTTCAGGGCAGCGCTTCCAGACCAGGCCGGTGGCGCTGTCGGCGACGCCGCCGGCGCCGCTCTTGAAGCGCGCATCCGGGGTGTCGGCCGCGATGTCGATGCCGTTGCAGGCGGCCTGGGCGAGTGGCGCCGCGCCCAGCAGGACGGCCAGCGCCAGTGCGCCGTGACGCAGTGGGAATTTCATGTGGACTCCGTGTTCGGTTGCCGAGAGTTGGGTCGTGTGGACGGTCAGTTGCCGCGCACCAGGCGCACGCGCTGCGCGCTGGTCTTGGCGACCGCGCCGACCACGCCGCTGTTGAAGTCGACCATCCAGGCGCCGGCCGCATCGCCTGCCTTGGGCGAGGCGCTCCAGTAAGGCGCCGCGGCCTGGCCGGCGAACTGTGCGCGGATGGTCGGCGCAGCGGTGGCGCCGGCGTCGACGATGCCGGACAGCTCGTCGGCCGTCGGCAGGCGCCAGTCGGAGAAGCCGCACCAGCGCTCGGCGTTAACGGCGGCGACGAAGCTCTCGGTGTCGCAATTGCTGCCGCTGCAGACGCCGCCGTTGGCGGTGCCGGTTGCGCCGCCGTTGGCGCCGTTGCGCAGCAGCCAGGTGTAGGTGCTGTCCGGGGCATGCAGGCCGGTGCCGGTCTTGCCTTCCCAGACCAGGCCGGTGACGCTGTCCTGCACGCAGCTCGAACCCGGCAGCACGGTCATGACGAAGCCGCTGGTCTTGTAGCTGCCCTGCCCGACCACGCGCTCGTTGGCGTCGCGGCCGGTCTCGGCGTCCTGGCCGGCGAAGCCGGTTTGCGGACAAGCCAGTCCGTTTGCACCGGCACTGGCGCAGGCCACGATGCCGGTGTCGTTCAGGCGCTTGCTGTTCTCGATGCCGACGCCGGCCGCACGGATGGTGGCGCTGGCGGTGCCGCTGTTGGCGCCGTCGTTCCAGCGTACCGTCAGGACCTTGTCGGCGCTGGCCGTACCGGGGCAGACCTGCAGGTTGAACTGGCGCTCGCTGCTGCCGCTGGCCAGGCTCATGCTGGTGCTGGCTGGCGTCAGGTAGTCGACGCCGGCCGCGCAGCTGGCGCCGCCGGTGCCGCCTTCGACCGTGAAGCTGACCTGGGCCGGGAAATTCGCGTCGGCGCGCAGCGCCAGGCGCATGCCCAGCAGCGCCTGGCCGTCCAGGCCCTTGACGGCGCGTGCGTCGCTCAAGGCCAGCACGGTCGGCTTGATGGCGACCGGCGGCGGCGGCGTCGGAGCCGGCTTGCTGCCGCCTCCGCCACCGCAAGCGGCCAGCAACAAGGAGACGGGAACGGCGCAGCCCAGCCAGGTGGCGGAGGTGCGGGTCCAGTGTGCGACGGCGTGGTTACTCATATGATTTGGTTGTTGCTCATTAGCACTGCAAACAAGGCGGCCAGTGTCGATTCTTTCCATTTGGGTGTCAAGGACATTTGGCTACCCCACCCGATGGGGGCTGTTGCTGGCCTACAACCGTCTACGCCGCGCAACAAAGCTTGTCTTTTGATCGGAAAAGGGTGAAAAAAACCGGGCTGCCCTTTCGGACAGCCCGGCTTTCACAGCACGCTTGCAGATACGATTACAGCGTCAGGTCTTCGAGCCAGAACTCGATCGGCAGCGCCGTCACGTCCGCGGTATCGGCGCCGATGCCGTCCGCGTTCGCGACCAGCGCACCGCTCTTCGCCGGCGCGTCGGCCTGGCCGTGTGCGGCCAGGTAGAGCGCGGTGCCGCTGACCGAAGCCGTACGCAGCGACGCGTCGAAGCCGAAGCCGCTTGCCGGCGCGAAGGCCTGCGACGGCAGCATCGGAATCGCCGGGGTCGGGTCTTCGGTATGACGCACCGTTTCGCCGACCGCCACTGCCGCTTCGTACATGGTGGCGCCGTCGAGCACGTAGAAGTGGGTACGGCCATCCGGGCCCGTATCCTGCACCACGATGCCGCGCGGCGCTTCCACGAACAGCGCCGGCGACTGCACCTCGACCGCGTTGCCCATGCCCAGCTGCGGACCCATGCCGTACAGGGCCACGGTGTCGGCCTTGATGTTTACCGCATCATCCAGCGCCGCATCCAGGATCACGCCGCCGCTCTTCACGACCACGTGCTTGCCCTCGACGCCTGCCAGCGCCAGGTTGCCCGCTGCCTGGGCCGTCACCGAAGCGGTGCCGCTCAGGACCGTGCCGGCATCCATCTGCACGGCGCCGCCGGCGCTGTAGACCACGACGTCGCCGCGCACCGCCGACACGCTGTCGTGCAGGACCACGCCGTCGCGGCCGTCGAGCACCAGGCCGTTGGCGGCCACCAGGCTGCCCTGGCTTGCCTCGACGGTAACCAGCGAACCGAACACCTGCAACGGTGCGCTGCTCAGGGCCGCGAAGTCGGTCGCCACGATGCTGACCTTGCCGGCGCCGGCGGCCGCATGGCCGTCGGCACCCTGCACACCGATCACCAGCTGGCCTGCGCCGGCCAGGTGGCCGAGCATGCCGTCGGTGACGCTGAAGGCGCCGGCTGCGCCGGTGCCGCCGACCACGATGTCGCGGCCCGCATCGCCCGGACGCAGCTGGACAATGCCCGCGCCATGCACGTCGCCGTTCATGACCAGGGTATCGGCCTCGATGACGAAGTCACCCGCCACGCCGCTGAACACGATGTCGCCGATGATCACCTGGCTCGCACCACGGATCGTCAGCGAGCCGCCGGCCACGTTCAGTGCGCCGTCGAAGCGCACCACGCCGGACGCGTCGATCGACACGTCGCCGCCGATCGTCACATCCTGGGCGAAGCTGACGTTGCGCGCATCGCGCACCGCCAGGCCGGCCAGGACGCCGTTGGCGCCGACCGCGCCGTTGATGACGATGTTGTCGCCGCCGGCTGCCAGCACCAGGCTCGCACCCATGCCGGCGCCGTCGATGCCCTGGGCGAACACCATGTCGCCGCCGCTTGCCGCACCGTTGCCGGTCGAGATGATGACCGGACCGGTGATGGCCAGCGCGCCGCGCACCTCGAGCGCCTCGGCCACCAGCTGGCCGGACACGCCAACCAGGCTGCCGGCGCCGGAGCCATCCAGCACCAGGTTGTCGCGGAACACGACCGGGGTCGCGCGGCCATCGATGACGATGTCCTGGCCAGGCGCCGCGGCGCCGCCGCCGATGACGACCTGGTCGAAGCCGCCGGCCAGGTTGTCGAGCGTTGCCGGCGCCAGGTACAGGCCGCCATTGTTG
>Ga0265780_10004664_pt1 | contig 17576 bp, 13 predicted proteins | sample P1T30metagenome_FD_192432 | JGI IMG/M metagenome (GOLD analysis project Ga0265780, IMG submission 192432) | Plant litter microbial communities from East Loma Ridge, Irvine, California - P1 T30 | ecosystem: Environmental > Terrestrial > Plant litter > Unclassified | place: USA: California...
ATCGTGCTGCCCGGGATCGACTTGCGCAAGGGGTAGCGCGAGCCGTCCACCGCGCGAAACGGCGTGCCGGCGGCGGCGCGCACCGATTTTTCAAGTTCGTCGGGCTTGGCTTCCAGGATGGCGGCCACGAACACCACCGCGCTCGTGTCGTCGCTGACCATCACCTCCTCGACATTCGCGCCCCACAGCGACGCCTCGGTGCGAAACCAGTAAGCGCCGCCCTCGCGCTTGTAGGCCGGGCCGAAAAATTCGGTCAGGTAGGCGTGAAAGTAGGCGTTATCGAGCTGGCTGCGGCACAGCAAGGCGCTGCCGATCACCGGCCCGAAAGTCGATGGCGCCGCGCCTGCCCCGGCTGCGGCGCAGGCCAGCACGACCCCTGCCAGCAGTGGCAAGGACCAGGTGGTACGGCGAACAACGGCGGGGCGAATCATGGCGCAACTCTCCTTCACGGGCGCCCATTATGCCACCCCGTGGCGCGGCCACCCGGCGACCCGGCGCTTCGTCGCACCCTGGCGCCATTGACGCCGCCGAATCGCCACTTTGTCGCCTGGCCGGTGCGGCGCGCGCGATGTTGGCCTAATGTTCACGTTCCACCTTCCACGGGCCCACACCACCATGCACACCGTCCTGAAAACCACCCTGATCGCCGGCGCCATCGGCGCCGGCCTGCTGTCGATCGACAGCACCCGCGCCGCGGCGTCCGGCCCGCGCATCGACGAGCAGCGCGCAGTCGGCACCTTCAGCGCGATCGAGGTCAGCGGTCCGTTCGACATCACCGTGCAGGCCGGGGGCGCACACGGCGTGACCGTCCACGGCGAGCGCGATCAGCTCGAGCAGGTGGAGACCTTCGTGCGCGGTGACACGCTGGTCGTGCGGCCGGGCGGGCGCACGACCTGGACCTTCGGCTACACGCCGCCGCGCCGGCACGTCACGCTCAGCGTGAGCGTCCCGCAACTGGCGCGCCTGCGCATGTCCGGCAGCGGCGACGTCGCACTTGATCAGGTGGCCGGCGAGCGCATTGCCCTGACCAACGACGGTCCTGGCGACCTGCGGGTGGCGGGCCAGGTGCGCGCACTGGCGCTGCGCGTCACCGGCAGTGGCGACGCCCATCTCGAGCGCCTGCGCGCGAGCCAGGTCGAGCTGACGATGGCCGGTCCCGGCGACGTCGAACTGGCCGACATCGACGGCGAACTGCAGGCCCGCATCGACGGCTCGGGCGACCTGGCAGCGCATCGCCTCGCCCTCGCCCGCCTCGATCTGCGCCTGAGCGGCCCCGGTAACGCGGTGTTGCGCGGTACCGTCGCCGACTTCACGGCGCAGGTAAACGGCAGCGGCGACCTCGATGGCGCCGACCTGGAGGCGGCGCGCGCAGGCGTGGTTCTCCGCGGCCCGGGCGACGTGGCATTGCGGCGCGTGTCGGACACGCTCGACGCCGACCTGCGCGGCTCGGGCGACCTGCAGGCGACGCTCGCCGGCACGCACCTGCAGTTCACGTCGAGCGGCCCGGGCAACGCCGAACTGCGCGGCCAGGTCACCACGCTGCGTGCGCGCCTGAGCGGCTCGGGCACGTTCGATGGACGGCGCCTGCAGGCCGGACGCGCCGATATCGCCGTCACCGGCCCGGGCACGGCGAAGGTGCACGTCACTGGTCAGGATGGCGCAGACCGAAGCCGCAGCGACTTGCTGGTCGTGGACCGGCGCGGCAGCACCCAACTGCCGGATTAAACCGGAGCGCCCGCCGCTGCGGTGGCAGCGGCCAGCACCGCCTCGACGTCGTCCGGCAAGGCTGGCTTGAGCAGATGGCGGTCGAAGCCCGCAGCGCGCGAACGGGCGCGGTCTTCCTCGGTGCCCCAGCCGGTCAGCGCCACCAGCATGGCGCCGTCGAGCGCCGGCATCCGGCGCAGGCGGCGCGCCGCCTCGTAGCCGTCCATGAACGGCATGCCGATATCGAGGAACACGAGTTCGGGCCGGAATGTCGCAGCGGCGTCCACCGCCGCCGCGCCGTCGTGCACGACGTGCGTCGTGTGGCCGGCGATGTCCAGCAGCGCCGCCAGCGTGGCGGCGGCGTCGACGTTGTCGTCGGCGACCAGCACCCGCAGCGCCCTCCCCGCCTGCGGCCTGGCGTCCACCGGCACCACCACCGCCGGCGGCGCGGCAGCGACCGGCGCCTCCTTCAACGGCAGGCGCACGGCAAAGCTGCTGCCCAAACCGACACCGGCGCTGTTCGCGCTGACCGTGCCGCCATGCAGTTCGACCAGGCGCCGCACGAGCGAGAGCCCGATTCCCAGCCCGCCGTTGGCGCGTTCGATGCTGCGCGCCACCTGAGTGAACATCTCGAACACGGCGGCCAGCATGTCGGCCGCGATGCCCACGCCGTTATCGCGCACCGTCACTACCACCTCGTCGTTCTCGACATGCGCGGCGACATTGACGCGCCCGCCCTGCGGCGTGTACTTGGCCGCATTCGACAGCAGGTTGCTGACCACCTGGCTGATGCGCACCGGGTCGACGTCGACCGGCACGGCCGTTGGCGGCAGGTCGACCGTCAGGGTGTGCCCGGCGGCGTCGATCAGCGGCTTGCTGGTCTCGACCGCCGTCGCAATCACGTCGCGCAGGTCGACCGGCCGCATTTGCAGCACCAGCTTGCCGCTCGAGACGCGCGCGATATCGAGCAGGTCGTTGATCAGGTGGACCATGTGGCCGACCTGGCGCTCCATCATCGCGCGCACGCTGCCCAGCATGGATGCGCTGCCCGGCTTGTCGGCACCCATGCGCATGATCTCCAGGCCGTTGCGTATTGGCGCCAGCGGGTTGCGCAGTTCGTGCGCCAGCGTGGCCAGGAACTCCGACTTGCGGCGGTCGGCCTCGTACAGCGCCTCGCTGGCGCGCACCCGCTCGATGTGGGCCCAGCAGCGCTCGACCACCGCCTCGACCAGCGCCACTTCTCCCGCCGTCCAGCTGCGCGGCGTGCGCTGGTGCACCGCCATCATCGCCACCAGCTTGCCGCCCTTGACCAGCGGGCAGCAGATGATGGCCTTGACGTCGATCTGCGTGAACATGGCGGCGCCGTCTTCGTCGGTCAGCTCGCGCTCGACGTCGTGGATCAGCAGCGTGCGGCCTTCTCGCATGGCCGCGCGGGCGCGTGAGCCGAACAGGTCGAGCGAATACACGCCCACGGTGCTGACCGCGCCCGGCGTGACCCAGTCGTGGCGGATCGTGAAGCGGTCGTTGTCGGGCTCCAGGTCGGCATAGGCGACGCGCGTGACGCCCAGGTACTGGCCCAGCAGTCGCGTGGCCTCGCCCATGATCGTCTTCGGGTCGTGCGCGACGCGCGTGGCTTCGCCGATCGCGTCGAGCATGCGCAGGCGCTCTTCGACCTGGCGCCGCTCGGTGATGTCGCTGCCGGTCGCGGCCACGAACAGCACCGCGCCGTCGTCGCCGGTCACCGGGGCCATGACCAGGTCGATGAAGCGCTGTCCGCCGCCGGCCACGAAATACGGCAACTCGCTCCGGACACGCTCGCCGCGCGCCGCCAGCGCGATGCAGGCCGCGATCTCGGCCGCCACCTCGGGCGAACCGCTCCACCAGCCGCACGCCGCGAAGGCCAGCCCCAGCACGTCGCCGCGCGCGTAACCGCCGGCGTCGAGCGCCACCTGGTTCGCTTCGATCAGCGTGCCGTCCGGCGTCATCAAGGTGCCGAAATGCGTGCCCTGCTCGAAGAAGGTACGGTACTTGGCGTTCGCCTCGGCCGCCGCCACTGCTTCGCTTGCGGCCGCGCGCACGCTCGCCTCGAACAGCTTGCGGCTGGTGATGTCGAGCGTGGTGCCCACCAGGCGCTCGGGCGCGCCGGCAGCATCGCGCAGCAGGCGCCCGCTGGCCGCGATCCAGCGTTCGCGGCCATCGATGGCGCTGACGGTGCGGTATTCGTCGCGGTAGCGGCCATCACCCGGCTCGGCCAGCAGCGCCACGACCTTGGCCACGACGCGCTCGCGATCATGGGGATGAAACGCGGCGTCGATCAGCGCGTGGGTCACCGGTCCGTCGGGCGGCACGCCGAAATGCGTGCGCGCGCGCTCGTTCCAGGCGATGTCGCACTGGGTCAGCGAATGATCGAACAGGCCGAATTCGCCGGCATCGGTCGCGATGCGCAGCTTTTCATTGGTCGTTGCCAGTTCGTGCAGCGCATGGTCGCGTTCCTGCCCGGCCAGCACCTGGGCCGTGGTCTCGGCGCACACGCAGCACACGCCGGCGACCGCGCCAGCCTCGTCGCGCAGCGCGATGGTCGAGAAGGTGACGTAGATCTGCTCCGGATAGCCGTTACGCTGCACGACGAAGCCATGGTTTTCGGCATGCACCGGTTCGCCCTGCAGGGTCGACGCCAGCATCGGGCCGACCTCGTCCCAGATGTCGGCCCAGACCTCGGCGAACGGCTGTCCCAACGTGCGTTCGGGGTCGTCGCCGCGCGCCCCGAGCAGGACGCGATAGGCATCGTTGTAGAGCAGGTGCAGCGCCGCGCCCCAGGCCACGTACATCGGCTGGCGCGCGCCGAGCATCAGGCCCACCGCCGTGCGCAGCGATTGCGGCCAGGTCTCGAGCGGGCCAAGCGGATGATTCGCCCAGTCGATTGCGCGCAGAAGCGCACCCATCTCGCCACCACCGTGGGCGAACGCCAGGTTCGGATGCGGAGGATCTGAAGGCAAGAGGTCGGGCATGTGTCTGTATTCATCGGAGATATTCCCCGAACCATACCACTTTGCCGGACTGCCGGGCGGCGCCCTCGTCGGGCAGGTGAAGCACCCGATGCCTGCCTCGCCCGCCTTGCAATACCAATTTCGATACCAATTTACCCGCGCTCACGCCATCACCTGACAGCGAGAACACAGTTCACTGTGCGCAACGCAAAACCGCAAGCAATACCAATTAAATACCTGTTGACATCAAAGAACTGCCTGCCTATAGTGCGATGACCCTTTTTCGGTACTCATTGCAACCATGATCGACTATCTCATCGGCGTTGACGGCGGCGGCACCAACACCCGCGTGCGCCTGGCCGGCCGCGACGGCGCCGAACTGGCCACTGGCAGCAGCGGCGCCTCCGGCCTGCGCCACGGCATCGACAAGGCCTGGACCGCGGTCCTCGCCGCCACTGGCCAGGCCTTCGCCGCGCTCGGCATCGACACCATCCCCATGCGCGCCTGCGCGATCGGCCTGGGCATGGCCGGGGTGCATAACAAACAATGGGCGGCCGCCTTCCGCGCCGCCAACCCGGGCTTTGGCGCAATCGTGCTCGACACCGACGGCTTCACGACGCTGATGGGCGCCCATGGTGGCCGGCCCGGCGCCATCGTCGCCATCGGCACCGGCAGCGTGGGCGAAGCGCTGCGGCCAGATGGCACGCGGGTCGAAGTCGGCGGCTGGGGCTTCCCGGCCGGCGACGAGGCGGGCGGCGCCTGGATGGGTTTACGCGCCATTGGCCACATCGAGCAGGTGCTCGACGGCCGCGCCGAGGGCGGCGCCTTTGCCGCCGACGTGATTGCCGCCTGCGGCGGCGCGCGCGATCCGATCCAGGTCTGGCTCGGCCACGCGACGCAGACCGATTACGCCGGCCTGGCGCGCTTCGTCGTGGCGCATGGTTTCAACGACCCGGTCGCCACCGGGATCCTGACCCAGGCGGGCCTGGAAGCGGCCAGCATCGCGCGCGCGCTCGACCCGACCGGCAGCCTGCCGCTGTCGCTGTGCGGCGGCCTGGGCGAAGCGCTGCGCGTGTACCTGCCGGCCGACACGCTGGCGCGCTGCAGCCCCGCGCACGGCGACTCCGCTGCGGGCGCGCTGCGCATGATCGAACTGCACCTGAAGGACGCCGAAGCATGACGAACGACTCCCGCCACACCATCAAAGGCAACATCCTCACGCCGGCCGGCTGGGTGCGCGGCGCGCTGCGCTACGGCGCGCGCATCGACAGCATCGACGGCAGCCGCGCCGATCCGGCGAATAACGACGACGTCTACATCATCCCCGGCTTCATCGACGTGCACGTGCACGGCGGCGCCGGGCGCGACATGATGGAAGGCGGCGACGCCCCGCACGTGATCGCCGCGCTGCACGCGAAGCACGGCACCACCAGCCTGCTGGCCACGACCATGACGGCGCCGGTGGAAGACATCGACCGGGCCTTGGGCGCCATCGGCGCGGCCTGCAAGTCGCGCGGCAAGGGCGAGGCGCGCATCCTCGGCGTGCACCTGGAAGGCCCGTACATCAACGCCGGCAAACTCGGCGCCCAGCCGCCGTTCGCGCGCGAAGCGCACCTCGACGAAGTCATGCGCTTCAATGCGCTGGCGCCGATGAAGCTGATCACCGTGGCGCCCGAGATCGATGGTCACATGGCGCTGGTCAGACAGCTGACCAAGGCCGGCATCCGGGTCCAGATCGGCCACACGAACGGCGACTACGGCGTGGGCGTGGCCGCCCTTGAACACGGCGCGGCCGGCTTCACGCACCTGTTCAACGCCATGCCCGGCTTGCACCACCGCGATCCCGGCATGGTCGGCGCGGCGCTGGCCCATGCCGAATATGCCGAGATCATTCCCGACCTGCTGCATGTGCACCCGGGCGCGATCCGCACCGCCCTGCGCTGCATCCCCAAGCTGTTCTGCGTGACCGATTCGACCGCCGCCGCCGGCATGCCCGACGGCGACTACATGCTGGGCCGCCAGGTGGTCCACAAATGCATGGGCGGCGTGCGCCTGGCCGATGGCACGCTGGCCGGCAGCACGCTGACGATGGACCAGGCGCTGCGCAACCTGGTGGGCATGGGGCTGTCGATCGAAGAAGCCAGCCAGCGTGTCTCGACCCACGCCGCCGACTACCTCGGCGAAACCCGGCGCGGCCGCCTGGCCCCGGGCTGTCACGCCGATTTCGTGGTCCTGGACCGCGCCCTCACCATCAAAGCTGTCCACATCGAAGGAGAAAGCCTGTGACTTCCATCCCCGCTACTGCCGCTCACGAATCGCTGATGCTGCAAGAAGCGCTGTCGTCCGGCGACTGCATCGCCCACGCGCTGACGCAGGACGCCGACCGGTACGCCGCGCTGGGCGAGCAACTGCGCGCCACGCAGCTGCACAGCGCGGTGACGGTGGCGCGCGGCAGCTCCGATCACGCATCCGGCTACCTGGCGTACCTGATCATGTCGCGCATGGGGCGCCTGGTGACGTCGCTGCCAATGTCGCTCATCACGCTGTACAAGTCGCCGATCATCGCGCGCGACACGCTGGCCATCGCGATTTCGCAATCGGGCCAGAGCCCGGACGTGGTCGAGCCGATGCGGTACTTCCGCGCCGGCGGCGCCGTCACGGTGGCACTGGTGAATGACGCGACATCGCCGCTGGCCGACGCCGCCGAATGGACCATGCCGCTCCATGCCGGCAAGGAACACAGTGTGGCCGCCACCAAGAGCTTCATCGCCAGCCTGGTAGCGGGCGCGCGCCTGGTGGCCCACTGGCAGGATGACCCAGAACTGCAGGACGGCATCGCCGCCCTGCCCGATGCGCTGCGCGCCGCGCGGGACGCGGACTGGTCGGCGGCCATCGAGGTGCTGGCGCCGGCGCGCAATATCATGGTGGTCGGACGCGGTATCAGCTTTCCGCTGGCGCTGGAATCGTCACTGAAGTTCAAGGAAACGTCGGCGCTGCAGGCCGAGGCGTTTTCGGGCGCCGAGATCAAGCACGGCCCGATGGCACTGATCGAAGAAGGCTATCCGCTCCTGATCTACGCAACGCGCGGCCCGACCCAGGCCAGCCTGGTGGCGCTGGCCGACGAGATGCGTGGGCGCGGCGCACGCGTGCTGCTCGCGGCGCCAGCCGACATCGCCAGCCGGGATCTGACGCTGCCCACCGCCGCCATCCCCGACCTCGACCCGATCGTGGCCGTACAGGCCTTCTACACGATGGCCGCGAAGCTGTCGGCCGCGCGCGGCATGAACGCCGACCAGCCGCGCCACCTGAGCAAAGTCACCAAGACGAACTAGAACGCGGAACCGACCCGATGAACGACTACCTCGACCTCGCCGGCCAACTGGTCATGGTGCGCCTGTTCGGCACCGACATCGATGCCGACACCGACGCCTTCCTGCGCACCTACCGGATTCGCGGCGCCTGCCTGTTTCGCCAGAATATGGTCGACGCCGCGCAACTGACGCGCATGACCGGCGCGCTGCGCGATGCGATCGGGCCGCAAGCCCTGATCGCGCTCGACCAGGAAGGCGGCGCCGTCGTGCGCTCGACCTGGGTGCCGGCGCCGCCCAGCGCGATGGCGCTGGGCGCGGCGAACGATCCGGACCTGGCGCGCGAGGTCGGCGCGGCGGTGGCGCGCGCGGTGCGTGCGCTGGGTTTCAACTGGAACTTCGCGCCGGTGCTGGATTTGAACAACAACCCGCACAATCCGGTGATCGCCGAGCGCTCGTTCGGCGCCGATCCCGAACAGGCCACGCGCATTGCGCTGGCCTGGATGGAAGGCAGCGAGCGCGAAGGCGTGGCCTGCTGCGTCAAGCACTTCCCCGGCCACGGCGACACCCACGTCGACTCGCACCGCGACCTGCCGTATGTCGACAAATCGCGCGCCGAACTCGAACGCTTCGAGTTCGCCCCGTTCCGTATCGCGGCCCGGCATTCACCTGCGGCGCCGGCGATGATGACAGCCCACATCGTGTATCCGGCGCTGGACCCGGTCAACCCGGCCACGATGTCGCATGCGATCCTGACCGGCGTGCTGCGCGACGAGTTCAACTACGACGGCGTGATCATCACCGACGGCATGGACATGCACGCGATCGCGCACCGCTACGGCGTCGGCCAGGCCGCCGTCAATGCGCTGGTGGCCGGCGCCGACATGGTCATGGCGATCGGCACGCGCGAAACGCAGATCGAGACGGTGCACGCAATCGCCGCGGCGATCCGCGACGGCGTGCTGCCGCTGGCGGCTGTGGAAGCGCGCCTGGCGCGCCTGGGCAAGCTGGCCGACGCCCACCCGGCCGGCCCGGTCGCCTACGCCGTCGAACAGGATGACCGCGCCTTGATGCAGCGGGCCTGGCGCGCGGGCCTCACCGCACTGCGCTCGCCAACGCGTCCACCGCGCGGGTCGCGCGTGCGCCTGGTGGCGCGCGCCGACGTGGTCAGCGACGGCGTATCCGAAGCCGGCGTGCCGGCCGCCAGCATCGCCGCTGCGTTGTCGATACTGTACGACGTCGACCTGGTCACCTTTGCCGACAGCGAGACCTTCGACTGGGCCGCGCTACCGGCAGACGGTTGCTTCACGATCCTGGCCTCGACCGCGCGCCGCCGCTATGGCGAGCACGCCTGCGCAACCTGGCGGCCCGACCTGCACCTGGCGCTATGGAACCCGTACCAGGCGCTCGACTTCCCCGGCCCGGCGTTGCTCACGTATGGCTTCGCGCCGCCGGCGCTGGCTGCGGCGGTGGCCTGGCTGGCCGGCGAGATCGACGCGCCAGGCGTATGCCCGGTGCCGGGTTTCGACGCTGCGTGAGCGCCGCAAGGTAACGCGATGTAACGACGCGGGCATGGCGGGTCTGGCTGCGGCACAATTGCCGAGCCAGAAAACGCTTGATTTATGGGACAATGCTTTTTTGTCCGAGCTTGGCATTTTCACCATACTGCTGTGATGAAAACGCACCCGCATAATTTTTGTCTAGATAGAAGGATAACCAATGTCCCAATTCCGTCTCGCCCGCCTCTGTGTGATGCTGGCCGCCGTCGGCCTGAGCTCCGCTGCCGTGATTCCTGCCGTCCACGCCCAGGACAAGCCTGCCGCCGCCGCTGAAGCACCAAAGGACAGCGTCCGCCCGGAGCTGTTCAAGCTGCTCGACCCGGCACAGATCAAGCCGCTGATGGATGCCAAGAATTACGCCGAAATCCAGACCCGCGTGACACAGGCCGAAGCCTTCCCGAACCGCACGCCCTATGAAGACTACGTCGTCAACCGCATGAAGCTGTCGCTGGGCTCGGCGACCAACAACAATGCAATCGCCATGCCGGCGCTGGAAGCCGTGATCGCGTCGGGCCGCCTGGCGCCGAACGAGCAGGCCGATTTCATCCAGGCACTGGCCAATATGCACTACAACGCCAAGGATTATCCGAAGGCGATCGAGTGGTTCAAGCGCTACCAGAAAGAAAGCACGACGCCTGAAAAGGTCGCCGCGCCACTGACGCGCGCCTACTACCTGGGCGGTGATTACGCCAATGCCAAGGCAGCGCTGCTGCCAGCGATCGAGGCGACCGAGAAAGCCGGCCAGAAGCCGAGCGAAGAAGATCTGCGCCTACTGGCGTCGTCGGCCAACAAGGTCAAGGACGATGCCGGTTACCTGACCGCGCTCGAGAAACTCGTTGCCCACTATCCAAGCGACGACTTCTGGACCGACCTGCTCAACCGTGGCGTGGCGCGCAAGTCGGGCTTCGACGCGCAGACCAATATGATCAACGTGTATCGCCTGGAAGCAGCTGCCGTCAAGCAGATGGCTGCAGAAGAATACGTCGACCTGGCCGAGCTGTCGCTGCGTGACGGTTTCCCGACTGAAGCGAAACAAACCATCGAAGCCGGCTACGCCGCAGGCGTGCTGGGCAAAGGCGCAAATGCCAAGACCCACGCGTCGCTGCGCGACAAGGCCAACAAGGGCGCGGCCGACGACGCCAAGAACATCGCCGCCGGCGAAGCGGGTGCGGCCAAGGCCAAGACCGGCGCCGGCCTGGTCAACCTGGGTTGGGCCTATGCCACCATGGACCAGGGCGACAAGGGCGTGGGCTTCATCCAGCAGGGTATCGCCAAGGGCGGCCTGAAGAACGCTGAAGAAGCCAAGCTGCGCCTCGGCATGGCGCAAGTTCGCGCTGGCAAAAAAGCCGACGCCATCGCGACCTTCCAGACGGTCAAGGGCGGCGGCGGTGCCGGCGACCTGGCCAAGTACTGGCTGGTGCTGCTGGGCCAGCAGAAATAAGACTGCTGCGCTTGTTGGACCCTTGAAAGCGGGCCGGGCCTTGTGCCCGGCCCGCTTTTTTCATGGCGCTCGCGGATTGACGCTGACACGAACTAAATGCAATAATGAGAATCATTCTCATCGACGGCTGCGTTGTGTCGTGCATCTTGTCCGGACCCTATCTTGCCCACAGCAGCCCCTTACGATCCGGTTGACCGCCTTTACCGCGACCACAACAACTGGCTGCAAGGCTGGCTGCGCAAGAAGCTGGGATGCGCAGCCAACGCGGCCGATTTGGCGCAGGATACGTTCATCCGCATCCTCGCAGCCTGTGAAAAAAGCCGCAATGCCGATCTGGACCTGCGAGAACCACGCGCCTACCTGACGACGGTTGCCACGCGGGTGCTGAGCAATCACTATCGCCGCCAGTCGCTCGAGCAGGCCTATGCCGACGCCTTGCGGCTGATGCCGGAAGCCGTCACACCGTCGCCCGAGCAGCAACTGATCATTCTCGAGACCCTGAACCAGATCGACAGCCTGCTCGACGCCCTGCCGCACAAGGTACGCGCCGTGTTCCTCGCCGCGCAACTGGACGGCATGACCTACGATGAGATTGCGCGGCAGATGGCAATCCCGCCGCGCAGCGTGCGCCGCTACATGGCGCTGGCCTACGAACGATGCCTGCTCGCGCACAGTTAGTTTGCGCCGCCGGGGAGGCGCCCCTCGATCCACGCGTGGCGCGCGAAGCGGCGCACTGGATGATGCGGGTGCATCCGTCGGCGCAACCCGATGACGACGAACGGCAGGCCTGCCTGCAATGGCGCGCCAGTCATGCGCAGCATGAGCTGGCGTGGCAACGCGTCCAGCAACTCGACAAGACATTCGGCATCATTCCCGCCGAGCTCGGCAAAGCGACGCTGGGCCGGCCGCCGGCGCGCCAGCGCCGTGAGACGGTCAAGAAAATCTTCCTGCTGCTGACGCTGGCACCGGCATCGATGCTGGCCTACCAGCAACTACCCGTTGCCGCATGGCGCGCCGCGCATCGCACGTCGACCGCCGAACGGCGCAGCGTGCAATTGGCCGATGGCACCCGCGTGCAGATGAATACCAACACGGCGTTCGATGTGAACTACACCCAGGCAGAGCGCCTGCTGATCCTGCACGAAGGTGAACTGCTGATTGTCACGGCGCCCGATACCGCTGCGGCGGCGCGCCCGTTCCGGGTCGAGACTGCGGACGGCTTTCTCCGCGCCATCGGCACGCGCTTCACCGTCAAGCGCATTGCGGCGTGGAGCGATGTCGCCGTCCTGGAAGGCGCTGTCGAAGCACGGGCGCGCAACGATGCTCAGCACAAGCGCATCCTGACAGCAGAGCACCAACTGCGCTTTTCGGCTGCCGGGCTGGCCGAAACGCAGGCACTGAGCGCGCACGGCGCCGCATGGGTGGACGGCATCCTGGCGGCCGACAACGGGCGGCTGGCCGATTTCACGGCCGAGCTGGCGCGATACCGGCGCGGCTGGCTGGAATGCGATCCGGCCGTGGCCGACCTGCGCATTTCCGGCACCTTCCAGCTCGACGACACCGACCGCATCCTGCGCGCGCTGGCCCATACGCTGCCGGTGCGCGTCGTGTACCGCACGCGTTACTGGGCGACCATCGGGCCGGCCTGAACTTTTTTTTAAAAAAAAGTGGCCGCTTTTTTCCGTTGACGTGTCATTGCATGTGAAGAACACCAACCACATCGTCATCGAACAGGAATCCCATCATGTTTTACCGCCCTACACTGCTACAGACCAGCCTGATCCTCGCCTGCACCGCGCTACCCCTGGCGCAGGCAAGCGCCCAGTCGCGGCACTACGAGATCGTGGCCGGCCCCTTGCAGCCAGCCTTGTCGCGCTTCGCGGCCGAAGCGAAGGTCACCGTTTCTTACTTGCCGCAACTGGTCGAAGGCAAGCGCACCGGCGGCTTGAGCGGTCAGTACCCCGCCGCCATCGCATTGAACCAGCTGCTGGTGGGCGCAGGGCTGGAAGCCGTCGCCCAGGGCGATGGCGTGTTCGTGCTGCGCAGCGCTGCCGCCAGCGCGGACACCCGGTCCAGTACCAGCGCGGCCCCTGCCGTGGGCACGGCCGTGCCGGCAGTGACGATCACCGCCGATGCCATGCGCGATGGCACCAGCGAGGGCACCGGGAGCTACCGGGCCAGGTCGTCCAGCACCGCTACCAAGCTCAACCTCTCTGCGCGCGAGACGCCGCAGACCATCACCACCATCACGCGCCAGCAACTGGACGATGCCGGCTTGACCTCGCTCGATGACGCCCTGAAGTCGGTCAGCGGAATTTTTTCGCAGGAACAGGGCAGCGCCGGCGGCACGTATTTCAGTCGCGGCTTCAACCTGCAAGCCCAGGTCGACGGCATGACGACGCCGGCCGGCATCAACAGCGGCAACCGCGCGCCGAAGTTCGACAATGCCTTCGTCGACCGGATCGAGGTGCTGCAGGGTGCGGCCGGCCTGATGACCGGCGCCGGCACGCCCGGCGGCACGGTCAATTCGGTGCGCAAGCGCCCGACCGACAGCTTCCAGGCCCAGGCTGAAGTGCAGCTCGGGTCATGGAATGCGCGACGCGTCGTCGGCGATATTTCGGCCCCGCTGGTGGCGTCGAACCGCATCCGGGCGCGCGTGGTCGCGCTGAGCGACAACAGCGATGCGTTCACCGACTACGTCTACCGCGACCGCAGCGCCGTCTATGCCATTGTCGAAGGCGACCTGAGCCGGGACACCACGCTCAGCGCCAGCGTGCAGTACCAGCAAGACGAGGGCCTGAATCACTATGGCGTGCCGTTCGCCGTCGGCGGGTTCGATGCCGGCCTGCCGCGCAATTCGTTCTGGGGCGATGCCAACTATCTGCTGGTGCGCGATTACACCTTTTATACGCTTGGCCTGGAGCAGCGGCTGGCCGGCAAATGGCAACTCAAGGCGAGTTATTCCCGCCAGAAGACGCGCAACGACATCGCCAATTTCAATGCGCTCTCCGGCAACCTGAACCCGGTCACCGGCAACGGCTTGTCGGTGGCCAGCCGCATCCGAAGCAGCCCGTCGACCCTGACCGCCGACACGCTCGATGCCTATGCGTCGGGCCCGTTCGCCCTGATCGGCCGCATGCATGAGCTGGCGCTGGGGTTGAACGGCTCGTCCACCCGGGACGAAAGCACGGGCACGGGCGTGACCACTGCAACGATACCCATCAATGTGTTCGACTTCGACCCGACGTCGCTGGGCCCGGTGGCCAACGGCGCGTCGCCGTCGCGTTCGGCGTCGACCGTCACCAATCTTGGCCTGTATGGCGTGGCGCGCTGGAACCTGGCCGACTCCCTGAAGCTGATCACGGGCGTCCGGATCAGCAATTACAAATCCGAAAATGACATTACCGGCCGGGTCGCACCGAAGGAATCCGGGGAGCTGACACCGTATGCCGGGCTGGTCTACGACCTCGACAGGCAATATTCCGCCTACGTCAGCTATTCGGATATTTTCAACCCGCAAACCAACCGCAGCGTGGATGGCAGCTTTCTCGATCCGGTCGTGGGCGCGAACGTCGAGGCCGGCATCAAGGGCGAACTGCTCGACAAACGCCTGAACGTCTCGGCTGCCGTGTACCGGCTCGAACAATCGAACCTGGCGGTACGCGACGATTCGATCGTGAATGATCCGGGCAACGCCTGCGGGGGCATCTGCTACAACGCCGCCGGCGAAGTGGTCAGCCAGGGTGTCGATCTGGGCGCCAATGGCCAGGTGGGACAGAATGTGAACCTCGCCGCCGGCTACACGTATATGCACGCCGAATACAAGGCAGGCCCCCAGCAAGGCCAGCGCTTCGCGCCCGAGCAGCCGCGCCACAGCGCGCGCCTGGCCGCCAATGTCAAATTGCCCGGCACTGCGTGGGCGTTCGGGGGCAATCTGTCAGGGACCAGCAAGATCGGGCGCAGTGGCGGTTCGGGCGCCGCCGCCTGGACGATCCGCCAGGGCAGCCTGCTGCTGCTGGGCGTGAATGCCAGGTACCAGTTCACGCCGCACACGCACCTGCAACTGGCCGTGAGCAACCTGGCTGATCGGCACTACCGCAGCCTGTACGCCGTGAATTACTCGCCGTATGGCGAGCCGCGCAGGTTCTCGGCCAACCTGAAACACGTGTTCTGACCTGGGGGCGCGCGGTTTTACCCATGCTGCGTGCGCTCCCGTACATTGCCCCTGCTCTGCCTTCCGGATAATTCCTCCATCTACTCTGGAGGAAGCATGACGACGGTACGCAAGGGGCAAGCGCCCGCCAAGCTGGGGCGCAACGAATTCCACCTGCAATTTCGTCGCACCTTCCAGGATCCCGGCTACGACGCGCTCGAAAACGAGCTGGCCGCCATCGAGGCGGTCGCCTGGGATGCCTACCAAGATGGCCGCAAGGCGCCGCGGACGGTCAAGGCCGGGCCCGGCTTCGCCGATCCCGACTACGATCTGTCGATCGACTGGAAAGCCGCCCGCGACCGCCTGCTGGACGCCGAACAGCACCAGAAGAATCCCGCCACCAAAAGCCGCATCCTGGTCATCAACGCCTCGGCCCGCAACGATGGCACCTGCCCCGGAGAAATCTCGAAAAGCTGGCGCATGACCGAAATGGCGCGCGCGATCATCGAAGCCGACGGCATCGAGGCCGACATCCTCGACCTCAGCCTGATCAATTCCGACTACGACCGCCATATCCACCCATGCAAGGGTTGTGTGTCGACCGCGATGCCGCTGTGCCACTGGCCCTGCAGCTGCTACCCGAACCACGCCGAGCGCCAGGTCAACGACTGGATGAACGAGATCTACGAGCGCTGGGTGCTGGCGCACGGCGTCATCATCGTCACGCCGGTCTACTGGTACCAGACGCCGGGCGTGCTCAAGCAGATGATCGACCGCCTGGTGTGCGCCGATGGCGGCAATCCCGACCCGTCGTCGACACAGGGCAAGAAGGCCGAATTGGCCAAGCAGATCGAGCGCGACGGCTGGAACTATCCGAAGCACCTGGCCGGGCGCGCGTTCGGCCTCGTGGTGCATGGCGACGTGGCCGGCATCGAGGGCGTGCGCCGCTCGCTGTCGGACTGGCTGGAATGGATGGGCTTGATCAGTTCGGGCAGCTTCGGCCAGCTCGACCGTTTTATCGGCTACTACGAATCGTATGCCGACAGCCACGCCACGCTGGATGCCGACGAGGCCGTGCAGGAAGAAGTGCGCAACGTGGCGCGCGCGGTGGCGATTGCCGTGGGCGAGGTGCGTGCCGGCCGCGTTGCCGTGGCCAGCCAGAACTTGCGGAAACCGCGGCCCAAATGATCCGGGACCGCAGTTGCCCTGGTGCTTACACGGCCGTGTAGCCGCCGTCGATGACCATCTCGTGGCCATTGACGTACGAGGCCATGTCCGAGCACAGCCACAGCGCCGCCTGCGCGACCTCGCTGGCTTCGGCGAAGCGCCCCATTGGATGGGCGGCCTTGAGCTTTTTCTCGATGGCGGGATCGCGCTCGATCGCGCGCGCCAGCATCGGCGTTTTTACTGCGGCCGGGCACAGCACATTGACGCGCACGCCGTCGCGCGCATACTCGGCCGCCGCGCTCTTCGTCAGGCCGACCACCGCATGCTTGCTGGCGCTGTAGATCGCATGGTTCGGGCTGCCGACCAGGCCGGAAATGCCCGCCATATTGACGATCGACCCGCTGCCCTGCCTGAGCATCTGGCGCAGCTGGTATTTCATGCACAGCCAGACACCCTTGACGTTGACGTTCATGATGCGATCGAACTGTTCGTCGCCGGCGTCGGCCAGCGGCTGGTGTTCTTCGTCCACCGCAGCATTATTGACTGCGATATCCAGGCGCCCGTAGTAATTGATGGTTTTTTCCACCAGGGCTTCGACGTCCGCCGCGCGCGTGACGTTACTCTGCACGAACAGCGCCTTGCCGCCATTTTCCACGATCATCCCCGCCGTGGCGTGACCGCCCTCGATCGAGATGTCGGCCACGACCACGCTGGCGCCGGCACGGCCGAACGCCAGGGCGATGGCGCGACCGATGCCACTGGCGGCCCCGGTGACCAGGACGACCTTGCCGGTGAACGACATGCCGCCTGCCGGCGACGATTTGCTGATGCCCTTCATGATGCTCCCTGGATGAAACTTTGATTCCGAAGGGAAACATTTTAACGCATGCGGTCACTTGCGTCACAGTGCACGGGTATTAAAGTCGGGCATCTGTTGCAGTTAAGGCGCAGTGACTATCGGTCTGACCGGCTCGCCGACTTTGGATTGGTCGCCAGCCATCACGACTGACAGTTTTGCCGGATCGACGGCCTTGCGGAACGCCGCGTTCAGCTGGGGCAGCGTCACGGCATTCAGCCTGCGCTCGAATTCCAGCGACCACAGGAACGTCTTGCCGCGGTACAGGTACGAGGTCCAGCCGGAGGCCAGTGCGGCGTCGTTCGTGCGTGTCTGCAGGCGCTGCTGCATCAGGCCCGAGCGCGCGCCGGCCAGCTCCTGGGCCGTGAAGCCCTCCTTGACCGCGCGCGCCAGTTCGGCGC
>Ga0265780_10004665_pt1 | contig 17568 bp, 13 predicted proteins | sample P1T30metagenome_FD_192432 | JGI IMG/M metagenome (GOLD analysis project Ga0265780, IMG submission 192432) | Plant litter microbial communities from East Loma Ridge, Irvine, California - P1 T30 | ecosystem: Environmental > Terrestrial > Plant litter > Unclassified | place: USA: California...
CATCACGACTTCAGCAAATAAGCAAAGATTCTTATCGCGTTCCTTCGTAAGCGATTTGACCAATCTTTGCATCTCTCGTTTGGTCTTCATCGCTGCGTCGCGCTCGCGCAAGAAGACCTTCAGGCAAAGTTGCTGGGCTTTCGTTTCTCCGTTGCCACTTCGATGTTGCATCCGATGATTTATCCTCTCGATAGCCGCCTCTTTGCATTGGATTGTCGACTGGGCGTCTTTTTCGTTCACCTTCACCATCGCGATGTCCGCTTTGATCGAGTCCGACTTGAACCGGAGCTCCAGCATTGTTTCGTATTTGCTTCTCCCAGACTGGACGGAAGTGATCAAAAGCTGGGTAGGCAACGACGACATGTCGATATTAGATAAGATTGACTGTCCTCCAGCGCCATCACCGGTACGTCCATTATCGCGGGGAATGTGGCCTTCGCAGTGACGGAGGAGAGGAAGATAGCCCGCTACCGCCCTGTATAGGCTTATCGCGGTCTTTAAAACACCCTGAGTGGTAGACATGTTCAGAAGTTTGTGGTATAATGTAAGCCGGATCTCGAGTAAAAGCGTCAATCGTCAGATTACGAAAGCCGCCACGTTTGGATATCTTATTCCCGACGAGTTTGATATTAAGGCGAGAAAGTTGTTGTAGGACAGACGATTACCGAGAGAGTGCGCAGATTCGACTACGCAAAATACTTTATAGGCTAGGTGAGCGTGAAATGTGCGCGGTGTCCCTCCGCCGCCCTATTCACTATGCAACGCGAAGAATTCGCTCATAGGTAAGCTGTTGCCATTCGCGAGAGCGACACGATACCACACGACCGAAGTAGCTCCAGCGATACCCCCTAGTACATGAACACGGCGGGCTAATTGTTTGCCATATCAGCGTAGAATCCTACACTGCGGAAGTCCAATATCCAGCGCCGACCAATCTAAGCGCTCACTACTTCAGGCGGCTCTACCAGCGGCGTATACCTTCTCTCAGAACTTTGTCACGACGTCTGCTCCGCAATCGCGCATCAACAGTCAAGCGCGCCAATGATATTATCTGCACGAGAAGTCTCTGGGCCTGAACAAACCGCCGGGCCCCGGCGGAGAGAATCCGAGGAAACACGATGGGACAATCACGCCCCTGTCGACAAGGATAATTACAAGAGGGGAACAATTGTGAACTTCCCTCACGTAGTCCTTTGCGAAGCGAATGACCCCAATGCTGTCCAGACGCAGTTTGGCTGGTTTTGTTTCAAGACGAGATACGGTATCGTCATCGACAACACCACCGAACTTGAGGTCCTGAAGCTCGGCACTTCCGGAGGACGCGGACCATTATCGAAGCCCATACAAGTCCGCGTGGATTGCTTCGGTCTCAAGAAAGCAGAAGCTGCAGAATACTACTGCTGGGACGAAGAGCTGGGCAGTAAGGTCGCGTGCACCCCAGAAAAAGGCGTCTATGGCATAGAAGCAGGTTGCCCATACCAACCCAAGACGGGCGCCTTTGGAAATGTCTTAGACGTTATTCCCCTCCCACATGACTCCCGTATCGAAGTGTGCGGAGAGATCGGGGAAGACGTCCTCAACGCAATTCTTAAGAAGCGCAATCGAAGACTTCTACAGAAACAAAGCACGAGCACCCCCAAGGACATGTGGATTGAGGAATTGGAGGCACGACTAGACAAGGACAAGCACAGTCACCAAGATATAGACGACAAGGCCCTCCCAGAGAAGACGAAGCAGGATCAGCAGCTCAGTCAAAATCGCCAACAGGGTGCTCAGCTCCATGTATGTCTTCGAATGTTAGGTAGTTCTCGAGGTCAAAGCTGACATTGTTACAGTACCAAGGCCTACAAGGACGAAGTGTCAATGGAGGCTCCCGACGCCGAGCCCCCGACAGTGACACTACAATGAGGACAGCCCCTACCAAGCGCGCAAAGACCGATATCAGCATGCTCACACCCGCCCCCGCGATTCGAGACAGCAGCCAGGCGGAAGCAATCAACCGGCAGCGCAACAGTTCGCGATGGCGCGGCCCGTCTTACCAGCTTCCACCTGACCGCGTTAACGGAGCTCGACGTTTTACAGGACCTGGTAGCAACGACGGTAGCAATCGCTCTCCGCAAAACGCTCCACGACAACCACGCCGAGGCAACTCACGCCCTAGTCGACGGTCCCCTGGGAGCCATGTTAACATCATTGAGGACCAGGCGCGAGCCAATGGGCGTCCAGAGCCGGCCCCAGGCAACGATGATCGAAGCACCGAGACCCGGCGTCGGCGCAACAGCGGTACTGATGATCAGTTTGGTGATGATGACTAGAGAGCACGAGTAAGGCCTACAGACTGTCTTGGTCTTTCTAGTCTCGAGCAACACAAAGGTCGGAAGAAAGCGGGATCTTTTCCTTACACTGAACTGGTATTCCTGGCTTTCGAGCTCTGAAGGATCCCAAGCGATACCCATTCAAGACGCTATATACCCATCAAATTCATGTCCGCACGATCGTTATCCTGTATTATGCATATTACTCGCTGACCTGCTTCGACTTTAGTACCCAGGGTCCTTGCAGTCACTGCACTGCTATCCGCGCAGCTACTGGCTCAATAGGCCTCAACGCTTTTCACGGCTTTTCGCAGTTCATTGGTCTGTACTACCATGCATCCAAGCCACATGCGTATGCACAGCCCACGCAGTCAGCAACACATTGGCACGCGCATCTTCACCGCCTGTATTTAACACATCTCGCATGACTTTGTCGCTGCGATCATCGCAAACCTCGCATAGTCCTCGCGTCCTCCCAAGCCTTAGTCGTACGCTGAATCTGCTTTATCTGCTGCATGGTGCCATGGTAGGTGATATGCGTACTTGTCGGATACATAGCACGCACTAACATGTTAGGCCGAGGCGCAAGGCAGCCGTGGAGCGAACATGCCCTACGCTGGTAACTCGACCACAGAAAACTACCAATACCAGCCACTTGACCATACGACACGGCAAATACGACTTGTCACGCTTCTCGATCTGCTGGAGAACGACGATGCTATACGTCTCGACATCAAGGTCTTTGAGATCTCCGAAGCACCGCTGTATACAGCCTTGTCCTATGTTTGGGGTCCATCACCATCAAAAACAGCCGTCGAAATCTCGAATGGAAAGCTTGAGATCCGAGAAAACCTCTTCAAGTTCCTCACTGAGTTTCGAAAACGCAGCGACAAGACGCCCTCGGATCAATATCTATGGATCGACCAGCTGTGCATTGATCAATCGACTACTTCTGAGCGCAACCACCAAGTGCAGATGATGAGCGATATTTACAGCAAAGCTACGTCAGTCATTGCTTGGTTGGGAGATGGTTCCCAAAAGGCTGACCCTTCGACTGGCATTGCTGGACGTGAATGCGACAAGTTCGAAAATATGTACGACGCTGCATGTGTATGGAGGGACGCTAAAGAACCAGCGGCGTTTGCTTACATACTTCACACCAAATACTTCACACGACTGTGGATCATACAAGAGTTCATCTTAGCGGCCCAGATCAGGATCCTCGTGAGAGATGTCTGGCTGGTGGACGACAAACGTGAATGGGAGAGTCGAGCTGAATCCCTCGTTGACTATCTCCATCACTCCGTATCCAGAACCGCGTACAACATCATCTGCAAGAGTTCTCTGCGAAGAGCCGGTGAATTCAAACATCTCGACATATGCGCTATACTGGACCGTTATCTGACAAATGGTTGCGCGGATCCGCGTGATAAAGTCTACGGTTTACTTGGGCTGGTGCGTCTCGATCAACGCATCACAGTCGATTATGTAAAGTCGACTGATCAAATCTTTATGGAGGTCGCTCTTGTCACATTTCGAAGCAGATGTCTCAAAAACTTAGCAGAACAAGAAGCCCGTTATGATAGTTCTAAAGCGCTGTTGTACGGAGCTGCTTACGCAATGAACATCACACCGTCCCGGTGGAAGGGCTTCCTTGGGTGGTTCTCTAACATAGAGCACAGTTCCAAACTGGGACGGTTTCATGGTCATGCCTGTCCGATCACCGCAATGGGCCTTGAGAAAGCCGAAAAGACTAGCAGCAGTGAGGAAGATCAATTCTGGTTTGAAAACACTAGCAGCCGTGAGGTAGATCAATTTTGGTTTGACTTCCAAGGGAAAAGGCATTTCATTCACCGTACACGTAGTGGAGCAGCAGAATTGACAGATGAGACAAAAGAGCTATTGACAGGGGACTGGGCAAAATATGTTCCTCAAGAGCATGGAGATGAGACGTCGTCACTGTGCGTGCAAGGTCATTTTGCAAAAGTAAGCCGGGCACATCCTTGACAGGCCTTGGACGCTCCAGAATGGGCTACAATTCTATTTATGTTCTGGTCAAGAGCTCATTAGTGCGACACCTGTAAGTGAAGTGTCAGCTCTACGTATCAACATGACAGCGATACTGCATCTCTTGCCGTAATTTGGCCTAGACTTCCATTGTACAGTTCTGGAGCAGTGTGCTTGCACTATGATCATAATGCTTCGCTGGCCGCCTTCCTTTCACCATAGTCAAAGCGGTTACATAACGTCCTCTGCCACTTTCCTCCTCCTTATGCAACCTATTGACCGCTGCGCAGCATACTAAACAAAAACATCGATATACAGCGACCCAGCAACACACGACAGCGCAGCAATACCAATAAGCATGTCTCAACGACCCAACATCGAGCTTTCCGGCATCGCACCACAACGCACAGGCGTCCCCGCAGACCACATCGATCCCAACCACCCCTACTTCCCTCATGACGACGAAGCTCAACTGCCTCCACGCCCATTCTACAAAAGACACTCTTTTTTCACCAAGAAGAGATTCCTCATCCCCACCTTCACGATACTCATCATAGCCCTACTCATCGCCGCCCTACTTGGCGGCATCAACATCGGCCTCTCGAGATGTCCACACGCGCCAGCCCCAGTCTATCAGACACCTACTCTTACATCCACACCAGCCCACACAACGCAAGAACTAACGACTATAACAACGACGGTACGTACAACGCCTACGAAGACGGTACCCTTTGAGGCGCCGGTTCGACAGACGCCGGTGAAGCCGATGAAGCCTGTGGAGACGGTGTGTAGTGAGAAGGGGAGCTGGCCGACTGTGGAGGAGTGTAGGGGGAACTGCTTCGCAGATGGGAAGTTGGAACGGGAGATGTGTGTGCCGTGGACTGGGGGGTTTACGTGTAGGATTTGCTCGTCGGCGCATGCGTAGGCTAAGTGGTTTGGGAATGAGAGACAGTGGACCTAGCAAATCATGCGTTTTTTCTATAATCGCTCTGCGTCATCGCAAGACGTTGAAAGTAAGCACGCAATAAGCCCTCGCCTCGTGAGTCTTTGCCGTGTCAGCTTGCTGTGCTTATTTGTACTCGATTTGAACGCTGATATCTCGAGAAGGCGTTGCTATAAGGTGCGCTTTGACTTTGGGACGTCGATTCTCGAGAGTACGAGACCAGAAAAAGTTGGAAGTATCGATTCGACGAGGTATTCCAGCGTCTCTACGTACGGTAGCTAGACCGGTCGACAGTGAATGTATACATGCCAAGATATCTCCCATCCACTCACTCTACTCATTCGCGCAATTATACAATGCAGCGTGGATCACCTAAACAAATGTCAGATCGTGTTCCAACATTGCGTATCCTCATGGCTATTGAGCGCGTCGACAACACGCGCAGGGTCGCGTTCCAGGCGCAGAATCAGAATCGCCCTGATACGCCAGTGACTATGCAGTTCCTCGGACGCGAAGCATCTGAAGTGAATGAGCCTTTTGAGGCTTTTTCTGCCAGGCAGTGACGCGCGCACAGTCCCAACTTGTTAAGCCTTGTTATGAAGTCTTGAGTTTTCCCCTTCCTTGGCGTATATCTTGCTCAATTCAGTCCGCGACCAGCCGCGCCACCGTCACCACACCTTGAAACCTCTACTCTGAGAATTGGAAGGACTTGGTCACAGCAAACCTTTCGATCTGGCGCGCGCTCAGGACTGTAACGCGTGATATCTGCGCATCTGACTCCGCGATTATACCCCGCAAACATAGTCGACATCGCGCCGTAAGTTTCAACGCTGTCGACTTCTGGACGCGATGACAGCGCTGCAACCCTTTTAACCATCTCGTCTATCCAACTCGACGTTTGAATCTCGTTAACTAACGATTTCTCTGAAGGGTTTCTCCACCATTCGCCACGACTCTGCTCATTCAGCGCATACCCCCACGCATCCCAATACATACCTTGTACGCACCCGATAAACCTACACAAGAGGACAAAGGCGCAGGAAGATGTCGCCCCACCTGATCGGTAGCCTGGCCCGCGGGGTTCCCAGCGCGGATGAGATGCCAACACCCCAGAGCAAGGCCAAGGTCAAGGTGCCCGCCAGCAGCCCGCCGGAACATGTTTCGAATACCGATTCCGTCGCAGTTGATGAAGATAGCGATGGCGAATTGTCGGACGACCCTGCACCCTACGCCGGTCGGGAGCTAGTCAACAAGGAGCTTACACCGAAAGAGACGTTCGCGCCCCACGATACCGACCCCACCAAGATCGAGGCGACTTTCAAGATCCAAATGCCCGACGGCAAGAGCTGGTTCATACAGAAGAACATAATCCCAGAGAAGCGCGAATCCGCCGACCGTGACTTGTACGAAGCCGATGACAGCATCTTCTTCCCTGACCTCGAGAGCTGCAAGGTTCCCAAGAAGGACAAGGAGAAGAAGAACAATCCCGTGGTAGAATGGAACAAGGTCAGCGAGAACCGTTGGGAGCGGACCTTCAAGGGCATCAATGAGGTCTTCACCCCGAGCATCGCACTCCGCCGCTTCAACGCCCGTACCCGCGCATACGAACACGTCCACGTTGGCCAGTCGAAACTCACCAACATCGATCCCAACGACAAGAAATGGAAAGACGCATACAACAAGTGGATTGATCAGATCTCGCGCCGGTCCAACGCCGCCTACGAGAAGAAGAAGAACCGTGATCACTGGATCGTCCCAGAGATCTGCGCCATGTACGCTGGCATCAACGACTTCGTCCACACCAAGGGTTTGGACGCGTACGACACCATTACCACCGCCGACTTGTCCAAGATCGTTGAAGCCATCAACAAGGCTGGTGGGAAGAATCGTGGTTTGGACGCTCTCCGAGGACAGATCACGTCTGCTCATGAGACGAAGAACAAGACGATGGCGTATCTTCGTGAGCACGCCCGAGACTTTCGACTGCTGGTTGAAGGTGGCGGCGTGGTGAGCAATGAGGAGCGGTACCCTAAACACATGATCCCTCTGTCAGAGTTTCCAGTTGAGAAGCGCGCCAATCACCGAAAAGGCACCGGTAAGCCCAAGACATACAAGCCCAAGTTCCGATCTGTGAACACACAGACTGGCGATGACATTGTGGTTCACGAAGACTACGACGGTGCCGGCGTTACTTCGACTGCAAGCAAAATTTCCAAGAAACGCAAGCGCGACGCGCCGGCTTCCGACAGCGACGAAGTCGAGGATCAGACCGAGCTTGCTGCTGACGAGAGTGACGAAGAGGAGGTCGAGCATGGCTACGGAAGCGACGCTGGCGAGACTTCGGACGAGGAGGGGGAAAACGGTGATGAGCCCGAGCACATGAAGGGAGTAGAGGATTTGGAGGAGCCCGAGAACGTGAAAGCCGAGGATGTGGAGGTCGAGGACAAGGAACCCGAGGACGTGAAGGCCGAGGTCTTGGGCGCAGCAGACGTGGAGGTCGACGCCCTTCCGCCCGCCAAGAAGCCACGTGTGACCGACCACGCCATTGAGCTCGCCCGCCGGCTGCTCGAGGACGATTCTGATGAGTAGCTGTCAGATACAGCTGTCACGGCCGAGATCAGGATAACGGGCCGAGGCTGGTGCAGCGAAAGCGCGGTAAAAGTTTGATGTGGGCGTTGAGACTAGGGAAAGGTACGAACGACGTTATCAATCATTGAATCTGCGCAGAGCAACAAACCGGCTTGTCCAATAGCGACATTTGGCAACGTATTTACGTATGAATAGCATGATGTAGACGTAGAATGGATGAGAACAGAACCTGGCGTGACCCCTGTGCGTGACTACCCATGCCGCTGGAGTTAGATTCAGCTTCTGAAGGTGAGAGACACGATAATTTACGGATAGTTGGATCGAAGGTCGATTGCGCAAGATGAAGAATGATACGGAGTCGGGACTGACGAGGATAACGTATATGACGATGGCATGGCGCTGCGTCGCATAATGGAAGGCGCGATCAGTTGTGTTGCACCACGAAGGCAGAGAATAAGGAATTCGCAATGCTGTTCAACGTGCTGTAGTCGGGTTCCTCGGGGGTTATCAGTATACTCGATGGCACGGATGAAGATGATGAATGTTGATGGCATGCGCAAGGATAGGTGAGAATGAAAGGAGGTGCAAAGAAGATACGGCAGGCGCGACGAACCTACCCCGCAGCATCGCCCACAAAAGCACACTAACCGCAGAGCCTTCCCCCACCAAAGGAAACTTGACGCGACACCACGACTCATTGCAATTTTTGCGTAATTTGAAATATCTGCGTTCGCCAAAAGAGCAAAAGGCACACCAGAAAACATGTCAGACACTGAATCGGACACCGCGAGCTCGGTCGGCAGCATCGTCGAAGACGCAAGCGAGCCGGATACGACTACTTTCAAAGATCTATTTTCGGATCGACAATGGACTCGTGTGTCGGACATGGTAGAGCACAACAAAGCTGAGAATGGATTTGATCTGCCCGCAACGATCAAAGGACTTGGACCAGGTACGTCTGACAATGTTGAACGCTCATCTACACGTTATACGCCTTACCCTTTTCGGATGACTACTGACTGTCTGCACTAGACGCGGACGAGATTACCATCATCAAGCTGATCAACTACCTCCGGTCAGAAGCACAGAAAGGCACAGATCCCAAGAGTATCAAAGTAACCCTAGATGATCTCACAAGCGACAAGTATCTACAGCCAGTATTGGAAGATGACGCCTTACTCTTTGAACTTGGAGATCTAATGCCAGACGATGACAGCAAGGCCATCGACTACGACGAGTATGAAGCGAAGATGCACAAGGACATGCAAGAAGACTTCTCCAAGATCAAGCTCACCAATGATCGGGACCAGGACTACTTTGAGTCGTACAAGGGCAACAGCATTCATCGTGAGATGATTGAGGATCGCGTACGAACAGAAGGGTACCGGGACTTCATCGAGAAGAATGCTGAGGTATTTGCTGGAAAGACCGTGCTTGACGTCGGATGCGGCACTGGTATCTTATCCCTCTTCTGCGCCCGTGCAGGCGCGAAGAAGGTGTTCGCAGTCGACAACTCTGGCATCGCTGTCCGCGCGAAGGAGATCATTGCGAAAAACGGCTACCAAGACCGCATAGAACTGATTCAAGGCCGCGCTGAAGACTTCAACACCCAGCGGTTGATTGGCAAAGAGAAGGTCGACATCATCATCTCGGAATGGATGGGCTACGGTCTCCTCTTCGAAGGCATGTTGGATTCGGTCCTGCGCGCACGGGACATGTACCTCAAGCCTGATGGTATCATGGTGCCATCACACTGCAACATCCGTCTTGCACCAATCTCAGATGCCGACTGGATAGCAGACAGCACGAGTGAGAAGTTCTGGAAAGACATCTATGGATTCGACTTTTCACCCATGATCCCAGGCGGTTTACTCAACACTCACGAAATCGGTGTCTTTGACGTGCCTGAGAAGGCGCTCTGCGGCACTGCGACGAGCCATCTGCTAGAGATGAAGACTGTATCCGTGCAAGATCTGAGCTTCAAGGTGCCTCTTCGCATGACACTCGACCGCGACATCACATCTCTTCAGGCCATTGCGATATGGTTTGACACGATCTTCATCCACCCTGGCAGCTCACAGGATGTCAAGACGCTTGACAACGTTGATTGGGGCAAGAACGGTATTCCGGGGCTGGGTTTCTCGACGGGTCCGAACAACACGCCTACACATTGGCATCAGGCAGTACTGCTCCTCGACCAAGAGGTCGCAGAGAAGCAGGCCTACAAGAAGGGCACAGTGTTGGAGGGTAGCCTGACGTATGCGAAGGAGAAGGGCGATGATCGCGGTATTACCGTGACGGTGGAATGGAAGGGTAAGGGCGAGCAGGGGGAAGTTGAAGGAAAGGTACAGAGAACGATGGCCTAAGCCATGCGCGAGTATGAACGAGACTAGAGTAGACACCAGATACCACAAAGACGCGTCTATGTAGCCTAAGCGCGACACGTCGATGCCGGGCCGACATTTCTGATTTCGCGCTAGTGTTCCGATTCCGAACTGCACGCGGAAGGCTGGCAGGAACCCCGAGGCGTCGACAATGCATCTTCACTCCGCGCAACACCCCATCTGCTGCGATAGGGCGATTTGTATACTTCCCCACCCGTTCGATTCGCTTGCAGCAATAGCTGTGCCGCATCTCTTCTCCACGATTGCCGATGTCCGAGGTGACGACATACCACGTGGATCGTGCGCGTGAGCTTCAACATTCTAGGAACCCTAGGTGTCGCATCTCGTACCGCGAGACACCGGAAGCTTAATATACGCCCACACGTACTACTGCCGACTGGACGCTACCTGACATCCAGTGACTGCCTAATAATGCGCAATCAACGGTAGCCGAGCTCGATAACTTCTATGCGCGGTATCCTCCCTGGGCGACCCCAGGCTAAGCTCCAAGCTGTCGCTCATGGCCTGTGGGAAGGCCTCCAGATAATCGTATGACTACACCTTTGCGACGCGCACAAAGACTGACTTGCGCTTCGTGTAGGTCTACATCTCCGGTAACGCGCTGATCATCCTCGATCGACCCAACCACGTCCTCCAAACCATCTACATCGACGAGGAATTCGAGCTTGAGGCAGTCGCGATCGACGAGGGCACCGGCAAGCTCGCGGCATGTTCGACGCGACACATATACATATACCGGCCATACGGGCAAGATGAAGGCGCGATCAAGGTGGGCACATAAGGAGGGGCAGCTAGGAATGACTGCTGATATGCGCAGTGGTCGCAACAGGGCAGCACGTCCCTGCCTGACGCCGATGACACGATAACGACCCTTTCATGGGGCATGCCAGACGAATTGCTCGTCGGCAGCGCATCCCTCACCCTTTTCAACACCCACAGCGACATCGAACGGATTTGGACAAAGCAGCTAGCGAACCCTGTCAAGTTCGCCCACTTCTCGCCCGATGCCGAGTTGATAGCTTCGACAGGCAGGTACGACCGCCTCCTCAAGATATGGCGACGCACATCCTTCGGCTCGGCGGATCAGAGCTTCGACTACTTCTACCTCCCACACCCCAAGGCCATCACAGGCTTGCATTGGCGGCACCCGTACCACAAAGACCAATCCACGGACAACGTACTGTACACAATATGCGCGGACCAGAAGGTGCGAGTCTGGGTACCAGGAGAGCATCACGGCGTAGATGGCATGCATATGTGGGCTGAGGTGGACCTCGTCGAGTCTATAATGTCACGACATGTGCCACTGGAGCAGCAGTCGAAGAAGCGATATGCCTTCTTCATCGACGGCAAGCACTTTACACATGCGACGGAGAGAGCGATGCAGCAGGCTTCGGCAGAAGAGAAAGACCACGGCATCGCGCTGCACCACCTAATAGAAGTCGCGAATCGCAACCCGGAGATATGTGTTGTACTGGATGATAGAGGCAACATGTCTGCGTGGGGTTTTGAGAACGTAGGGGCAAAACAGAAGAAGGTCACCGACGTCTTCAACATTGCGCATGTCGATGGACTTCATCTACATTTCGCAAAGGAACCGAAGCCCATCGAGGACAACGTACAATTCTACGCATTTATCGGCGACAAACCCGAATCCGAGTTGACCCTACTATCGCATCACTTTGACGGGCGAATCGAGTGGCTAGAGTCGCGCATCGACTACCTGTTCGATCCTTCCTCACAACCACAGCGCATTCAGCGCAAGGCTATGTGGACGGGACACTCGCATGCCATCAAGAAGGTCAACCGCACAGCTAGCGGAAGAGCATTGGTATCGCGGACCACGACAGATGAATGCATTGTATGGCTACAGCGGCAGAGCGATCAGGGCATGACGTTACATCGACACTGCAGCGTCAAAGTGACGGAGCACATCCATCGTACTGCTCTCTTACAAGAGGGTAACTTCATTGTTTTCCTACATCATGACGAGATCTCGCTTTGGGATACCCGTGGCCATGAAGCCGTTGAGATGACACGACTCGCATACAAGCTTCAGGGCAAACCTCTGTGTCTGCTAGTGATACCAGAGGTCGAAGTTGGCGGACAGCGCATACACATCGCCACCATCAGTTCTGAGATGAACGGCATCTGCTGGGAGGTCACACTGCCAAAACCGGAGCGAGATGCACTTGCGGGTGAGGGACAGCCTGCCATCGCGCACACCAATGGCTATACCAACGGTCATTCAGAGATCGCGCTCAAGGAGTTCTCCACGTTCAACCTTGGATCTGGCGACGACCTTGCCTTTGTACTGCCTGTAGACCCCGCTGGCACAGCACCCGTCATCTCGGGTTTCCTTGACACCTTTGCGCGAGACATAGCCATCTCATACACGAAATTCGGAGTCATCAAGTCCTGGACTGCGCGTGTTAACATCGAAGACCGAAAACTGGACTGGCTGTTGACTTCGGAGGTCGAGACTGGTGTCAAGAACCCATCACTTGCTAGTGGCACGTCGATACGCAAGGCTGCGTTAGCCGATGCTGATCGAACTACGCTCACTATATGGAACACCCGAAGCGCTCAGTTGGAACATGAAGAGACATTCGAAGGCAGCGGAATCATCCAGGATCTCGACTGGTCTTCTACTCCCGACAACCAGTCCATACTTGCTGTCGGCTTCCCCCACCGTGTTGTCATCTACGCCCAGCTGCGATACGATTACCTCAACGCCGGTCCATCCTGGGTACAGATCAGTGACGTGCGCATTCGCGACATCACGCCACATCCGATCGGCGATTCGGTATGGCTAAGCAGTGGTAATCTGATCATTGGCGCAGGCAACCAGCTCTTCATTCAAGATGAGCATGTCCAGGTGTCCGAAGGGCTATTCCCCAGCTTGCGTACCATCTCACGGAAGACGGCATCTATCGACATATTCGATGCAGTTAGCAGACTCAACGGTCCCCTACCCGCGTACCATCCCCAGTTACTTTCACAATGCGTCTTGGCCGGCAAGCTGCTACTGGTGCAGCGCATCTTGATTAGGCTTTACACTACACTCAAGTTTTGGATCGAAGGTGAAGAGCTTGACAGCTCGTTGGGATTCGCACCTGAAGACTTCTCAGAAGCTGAGGTACGTACATGAACAGCTCTTTCTAGATGTAGCTAACCTTTGCAGACACAAATGACCGCATCTCGAAAAGAGGTGCATTCATCCTACGCCGATTTCTCTGACGATAGCGAGCCTGAGGCAGTAACCGAAGAAGTCGCCTCTAGTCTCAAAGAGCTCCTGACCACTAAGCGGATACCGCTCTTGACCAGTCGCGAACAGTTTCGCCTGGCCGACATCATCGAGTGTATTGGTATGGTAGAGAAGCATCGTCGATCCATTGATGATAACGCTGGTCGCTTCTTGCTGTTCTTCCGACAACATGTACTGAGTGAGACGCATAAAGGACCCATCTCGTGGCGCGAGATCATCTGGGCGTTCCACTCAGGAAGTCAGGATATTCTTGTCGACCTTGTCAGCAGACACTTCAGCGGGAAGATGATGTGGCAGCACGCAAAGGAGTGTGGAGTGTTCATGTGGATGTCCGACATCAACGCATTGGTACGGTACACTCTTCCTTGTCGGTAGAAAATACTAATGACATCTACAGCGCGCCCAATTTGAGGTGATCGCTCGGAACGAGTACACAAAGACCGATGAAAAGAACCCCGTCGACTGCGCCCTATACTACATGGCTCTCCGGAAGAAACCAGTCCTAGTCGGTCTTTGGCGAATGGCTACTTGGTCGAGAGAACAGGGCGCCACCCATCGACTGCTATCGAACAACTTCAACGAAGACCGTTGGAAGACCGCCGCCCTCAAGAACGCATACGCATTGATGGGCAGGAGAAGATTCGAGTATGCTGCGTCGTTCTTCCTACTTGCAGATCATCTACAAGATGCTGTCAGCGTTCTCCATAATCAGCTTGGTGATACCCAGCTCGCCATAGCAGTCGCCCGCGTCTACGGTGGTGATGACTCGCCCATCTTGCTGGACTTCTTGAGAGATAAGATTTTGCCCCAAGCTGCTAGAGAGGGCAATCGATGGCTTGCAACATGGGCATACTGGCTATTGAACAAGAAGGACATGGCCGTTCGCTCGCTGGTCACACCGCTGACAACTCTACTTGAGACTTCCGAACCCCCCAGTTCAGCCGCTAAATCGTACCTCACCGACGACCCGGCCTTGGTAGTCCTGTACAAGCAACTCCGCGAGAAGTCACTCCAAACATTACGCGGAGCCACAATGATAGGCATGCGCGAAGAGTGGGACTTTGTGCTACATACAGCTGGCCTATACGACCGCATGGGCTGCGATGTCCTCGCCCTCGATCTAGTCAAGACATGGGAATTCTTACTCCCACCACCACCGACAAAGGCAACATCCGGTCGTCCGCCGCTGAGCCCCTCGATGCCGCGTCAAAGCTATCAATCGCAGGGAAGGAATCAATCTGCGACGGACTTTGACTTCGATCCCAGGAAGCTGCTGCGCAGGAGAAGTTCGCTCGTTATCGCCGATCTGCCCGTGCGAGAGCATGCTCATAACGATTTGGCGGAAAGTAAGGGCACGCTGGAAGAAGGTAGGGAGAGTGGTGAAGAGGATGGTGAAGAAGAGGAAGAGCAAGAGGATGAAAAGGATAAGAAGAATGACGAGAAGACTAAGGAGGAGTCGAAGAAGAAACCGCCGCCGACTCAGTTCAATGAGCCGGATGCGAATAGTTTGTTGGATGCTTTCGGTTTTTAGTAGAGCTGGTTGGTTGATACATTGTGGTTCTGGTACGAAGGTTTCGGGATAGTGGCATGGCTGGGTGTTCTGAGCGGTACTTGGTAGGTATAATAGTTGGTGCGTGTATCCTGCACGTGGTTGCCAGTACCAAATCTCAGGCCTTGTTGTTTTATTCAAGATCGTCAAGTCAATAAGATTGTGTACTACATCGGCCGCAAAACACGATATTGATGTCAGATACTTGTAGCAACGCATGAAAGTAAAGAAGCGTGGCGATATCAAAATTGATCTAGAATAAGCCCCGAGGGTTGTGCTCGAAAAGTGGGTGAGGTTAATGGTGCAATGCAAGATCCGCATGTAAAGATAGGTAAACCAACGGGTATTCTTTCTTAGTGTTTCATACTAAATAGTGCTGGGAGCTGCGTTACAAGTTACCAAACGAGTGCTCCATGTCATCCTGCCTCATCCATCAAGCTAACAGACTAGACAAAGAATGCAGCAGCAGCAGCGCCAAGTCCAGCCAACAGCGGCGCACCCCTGACCATCGGCGCACCAGCCTCCGTCACCTCAGGCACAGGCGCAGTTCCAGAAGCACCTGTCGCGTTTGTAGGAGCACCCGTAGACATGGCACTCGACATCGTCGCTGTAGCGGCAGCAGTAGCCTCCAACTTCTCCGTTCCGGCGGTGATGACCAGGTAGTAAGTTCCGAATTGCGTCGCCTCGATCTCCACCTCAGAAACATAAGGTTCATCAGGCGCACCACTCTCACTGCAGTAAGCTGGCTGTGAGACGGACGAAACAGCAGAGCCATAGCCATAGCTAAAAGTTTGCCTGACTGTCTCTGTACCTGCAGGTTCGGAGCCGCGTGCAGGATACGTGTGTGTTCTCGTCCAAATCTCCTCGGTTGTCGAGATGTAAGCCGTGTTCTGGCAGAGGAGACTAGCGAGGCCCGGGGGGTAAGATACTGTGCATGTGCGGTTTGACCCTGCTTCCTCGGGGGTCGGCCAGGTGCAGTCGAGTGCGTAGGTGTCGTCCTCATCGTCGTCGCCGGAACCGGCGATGCCAACGTCGACTGTGGTGCCGTAGTATTCGGGACCTATGGTCATGGTCATGGGACCGTTGACACCGATGCTGAGAGCGTCTAGATCGGTTCCTTCGTCGTATTCGACGGCGACGGTGGTGTGGGTTTCATTGGCGTTGATGACGGAGCCGACGAAGCCGATGTTGTCTGTTCCGAGGCCGTTGGAGGGCATCCAGAAGGAGGTTGTGACTTGGGCTGATGCGCTGGCTGCGAACAGCATGGTTGAGAGGAGGGATGCCATTGTGGTGGTGGTGGATTCAGGTGTAGTGGAAGATGGTTTGTGATGTGCACAACACCAACGTTTTTCCACGAGGTCTTCACGTTCCTTTAAGCATCGTGGGATTGTCGCTGGGGATACTCACCGGTAAGCCAAGCCCAGGGCGCAGCATCTTGGCTTGGACGGTTACAGCGGCTATCATCTCAATGAGTTGGCGTTCTGCTCAAATGACTGGAATGTGGCGGAAAACCTGCTGTGTTGGTTTACCACATATTGGCGCTGGTGGCCTTGTTTACAACAGAGCCTAAGTCCGTAGGTAACTCGGGTCTCGTAAGCGTTTCATGGTAATTGGCCAGCTTAGCGATGCAGTTGCGGCTGTGCCTGGCTGTCACGGATGTATGATCCGGGCGTAATAGGTGGAACTCGGATGGATAAACGGCAGAGGTCATCCGTTGTGTTAGCAATGTGATTCAGCGACTTGACGACCTAACCCGTTGTAAGGCCTCTGATCGGTGTGGAATACCAAGACCGCTTGCCTTACGAGCCAAGACTCGTAGGGGGCTGTGGAAAGATCGTCTCGTGTGAAGTCGACCCAAAGCATTGCAGCGACACTCTGCTAAGTTCGACGGGGCGACACGACTCTTGGTGATGACCTTTTCGTCGACTTGTGAATGCGCCTCTTTCTACCACGCTGTGAACCCTATCACGATTCGAGAGATGTCGTGCAATCGCAACAGCGCAGAGAAGTCGGGTCGGTGAGTCTTTGACATCCAACAGCGAGCTGATTAGTGATAAAAGTCGCACTCGCTCGCAGCAGTGAGCACTTCATGATGGAGATGGACGTGAGGACGTTCCTGTTGTCGTCCGTGAAAAAGGTCTAACATGACACTGAGAAGCGAAAAATGTGGAATAGTAACGGTGTGATATTTGAGAAGTTGATGGGTAGCCTTATCGTTGAGATTTGGTAGATGGCACCCGTGGACGCCCACCAGAACGAAGTGTCACGTGAGCGCACAAGTGGGTCCTCGTCGTTCGGCTTGAAGGTATCGCCGAGTGCGCGTCATCGCGCCGGATTGGTAATCCATCTCAACACGCGTCGAATGGAGGCGATATACTGTGTAACGTCACACTTCAACACCACATACCTACCACGATGCCTTCTCAACGCGACTTAGAAGGCGGTAGCGTGCCAGACGAGCGCGCGCCCTTGCTCTCGCATGATGCCGCGCG
>Ga0265780_10004666_pt1 | contig 17567 bp, 15 predicted proteins | sample P1T30metagenome_FD_192432 | JGI IMG/M metagenome (GOLD analysis project Ga0265780, IMG submission 192432) | Plant litter microbial communities from East Loma Ridge, Irvine, California - P1 T30 | ecosystem: Environmental > Terrestrial > Plant litter > Unclassified | place: USA: California...
TCGATCGGCATCGCGGCGCCGATCATCCTGGTCACCCTGCGCATCCTGCAAGGCCTGGCCCTCGGCGGCGAGTACGGCGGCGCGGCCACCTACGTGGCCGAGCACGCCCCTGAAGGAAAGCGCGGCGCCTTTACCGCGTGGATCCAGACCACCGCGACCATGGGCCTGTTCCTGTCGCTGCTGGTCATCCTCGGCACCCGTACCGCCGTCGGCGAAGAAGAATTCCTGGCCTGGGGCTGGCGCATTCCCTTCCTGCTCTCCGTCCTGCTGCTGGGCATCTCCGTCTGGATCCGGATGTCGATGCACGAGTCGCCTGCCTTCGCCAAGATGAAGGCCGAGGGCAAGACCTCGAAGCGTCCGCTGTCGGAAGCCTTCCTGCAATGGAAAAACGCGAAGATCGTCATCCTGGCCCTGATCGGCCTGACGATGGGCCAGGCCGTGGTCTGGTACACCGGCCAGTTCTACGCCCTGTTCTTCCTGACCCAAACCCTGAAGATCGACGGCCCGACCGCGAACATCCTGATCGCCATCGCCCTGCTGCTGGCCACCCCGTTCTTCCTGGTGTTCGGCGCGCTGTCGGATAAAATCGGCCGCAAGTGGATCATCCTCGGCGGCTGCGTCATCGCCGCGGCCACCTACTTCCCGATCTTCAAGGCCATTACCCACTACGGCAACCCGGCCCTGGAGCAGGCGATCAACTCGTCGCCGGTCGTCGTCGTCGCCGACCCGGCATCGTGCAACTTCCAGGTCGACCCGAGCGGCACCCGCAAATTCCCGGCTTCCTGCGACATCGCCACCCGCATGCTGACCAACGCCTCGGTCAACTACACGACCGTCGACGCGCCGGCCGGCACCGTGGCCACCATCAAGGTCGGCGACAAGGTGTTCCAGTCCTTCAACGCCAACATGACTGCCGACGGCCTCAACTTCGACGCCGACAGCAAGGCCCGCGAAGACGCCTTCAAGAAGGAAATCACCGGCGCCCTGAAAACGGCCGGCTATCCGGACAAGGCCGATCCGAACGGGATCAACAAGCCGATGGTCGTGCTGCTGCTGTTCATCCTGGTGCTGTACGTGACCATGGTCTACGGCCCGATCGCCGCCATGCTGGTCGAAATGTTCCCGACCCGCATCCGCTACAGCTCGATGTCCCTGCCTTACCACATCGGTAACGGCTGGTTCGGCGGCCTGCTGCCCACCATCTCGTTCGCCCTGGTGGCCGCCAACGGCAACATCTACTACGGCCTCTGGTACCCGATCATCATCGCCCTGATCACCGTCGTGATCGGCGCCCTGTTCGTTCGCGAAACCAAGGACAACAACATCTACGCCGCCGACTGAACGATATAAATTCAGTCGACAACAAAATGCCGCTGGAAACAGCGGCATTTTATTTTGTTCGAACACTACGTACGTTGAACGAGGCCCGCCTCATCAATCGTAGGGTGGGCACTCCGTGCCCACGCGGTACGCACGGCACGGACGCCCTGCGGCCACGAAACTTCGCCCGCCAGCGCCCCCCCAGGACACGGCCAGATTCAAGACGATCCCAGCCGGAACATCACCCCACCTGACTCACCAGATAAGCACACCTTCTCGCCCCCTCCAGCTGATGCTCGATCCGCACCACCGACACCCCCGGCCCCAGCACCCGCCGGAACACATCCAGCTCCGAGCGGCAAAACTGCTGGCATGCCTGGGCCGCCGCGCAGATCGGGCAATGGTTCTCCAGCAGCAGCACACTCCCATCCACGCGCGGCTCCGCTTCAGCCATATACCCCTCGAGCGAGCGCGCCGCCGCCAGCGCGGCCACTTGCTGGTCCAGGGTCCCGCCCGGGTCGACCTGGGCCCGGTACGCCTGCTCGCTCGCCGCCTCCCGCGCCACGATCAGTTTCTCTAACCCACTCTCGCCGAACAGCGCGCGCACGCCGTCGATCAAGTCCAGCGTCACTTCCGCATGCCGGTCGGGAAAACGCGCATGCCCCGCCTCGCTCAGCTGCCAGCGCCGCACCGGCCGCCCGACCTTGCCCGGACTGTCGTGGTAGCTCACCAGCCCCTTCTCAACGCCCAGCTCCAGCTGGCGCCGCACGCCCATTGCCGTCATGCCGAGCAGCCCGGCCAGCGCCTGCGCCGTCTGCGCGCCGCGCGTCTTCAACATCATCAGCACCTGGTCGAAGGTATTCATTTTGTCTCCACAGTCAACACGACACCACGCCCGCTCCATTGGCGCAGCGCCAACGCGGCCCAGGCCGCCAGCAAGCCGCCGACGATCAGCACCAGGCGCGTGTCGACCAGGGTCAACACCCCGCCGGCCAGCGCCATCACGATATTCGCCAGGCAAAAGGTCGTCGACAGCAGCCCCATCACGGCGCCCTGCCCATGCTCCGCGAACTGGTCGGCCGACCAGCCCTGCAGCGTGGCGTTGTAGTAAGCATGCGGCAGGCCGAACAGGACAATGCCCACCAACCCGACCCACAGGCTGCCGAACCCCACCGCCAAAATCGCCGCAGCCGCCAGCGCCGCCTGGCCACTGGCGCGCCGGCGCGGCTCTAGCGGACTGGCGCGCCCCGCGAACAGGGCGGCAAAGGTCATCAGCGCGCACATGCCCATGTTCACGAAGGCGATCTGGCGCGTGTCGTAACGCCCGACGTCCACCAGCCACAAAGGGAAGAATTCGTAAAAGGCCGCCACGCCGCAGGCGTAGGCAAAATGCACCGTGAACAGCGTGCGCAGCGGCGCATGGCGCAACAGGGTCAGCGCATGCCGCTCGCGCGCCACCGCCCACCAACTCCCGGCCTGCGCCGCATGGTCTCCCGAGGCAGGTTCGCGCTCCAGCGCCAGCGCCGCCAGCCCCGCGCCCAGCAGCAGCGCACCGGCGGCAATATAGAACGGCAGCGTGATCCCGGCGCCGACCGTGAGCCCGGCCAGCAGCGGCCCCACCAGCCAGCCCAGGTTGAAGGAGCCGTTCAGCCACGACAGCGCATGGTTGCGCAGCCCGCCCGTCAGGCGTTCGGCCAGCATCGCGCGCATGATCGCGCCATTCCCTTCCAGCAGGCCGGTCACGAAGCGCGCCAGCAGGAACAGCGGGTAGGACTGGGCCACCAGCGCCATCGCAGTGAGCCCGTGGCCGACGGCGGCGCCGATTGCCGTCATCAACAGCAGGCGGCGCCGCCCGAAGCGGTCGGACACCGGTCCCAGCATGGCACTGCCGATCAGCAGGCCGAGCGGATTGATCATCAGCGCAATGCCGAACAACAGCTTCGGCGGCAAGCCCAGGAAGTTGGTCAGCGCATTGCCGCTGCCGCCGGCAAACAGCGGCGGCAGGATCGGGTAAGGCAACGAGGCGCCGGTGGTGGATAGCAAACCCAGCAGGCAGGCACTGGCGATCAGGAGCACAGTCTTCATGGAATGGGATCGACGTTGCAATACCAACATCGTAGGCCCGGCTCGGCGATAAGTAAACGACTTTGTTTATTTATTCGCCGAGCAAAAAAAACGCCGCTGAATCCAGCGGCGTTTGTCGGCTCACCTGCGCACATCCAACGTGGCAGCGCCCGATGCATGCTCAGCCGTTAAAGCCCTTGCCCCCGTTCGCCAGGCGCTCCAGCAGCGGCGCCGGCTGCCAGGCTTCGCCATGGCGTCCACGTGCGAACTTGCGGATCGTCTCCAGCACGTTGCCCAGGCCCACCGTGTCCGCGTACAGCATCGGTCCGCCGCGGTGCAGCGGGAAGCCGTAGCCGGTCAGGTAGACCATGTCGATATCGGACGCGCGCAGTGCAATGCCTTCTTCCAGGATGCGCGCGCCTTCGTTCGCCAGCGCAAACACCAGGCGCTGCACGATCTCGGCGTCGGAAATCGCGCGGCGCTCGATGCCGGCTTCCTGCGCATAGTCCGCGATCATGTCGTTGACCAGCTGCGACGGCTGCGGCTTGCGCTCGCCCGCCTGGTAGTCGTACCAGCCGGCGCCGGTCTTCTGGCCGAAGCGGCCCGCTTCGCACAGGCGGTCCGGGATCGGCGAGTACACCAGTTCCGGCGACTCGGCATAGCGGCGCTTGCGGATATACCAGCCGATGTCGTTGCCGGCCAGGTCGCTCATGCGGAACGGCCCCATCGCAAACCCGAACTTCTCGATGGCCTTGTCCACCTGCTCCGGCAGCGCGCCCTCTTCCAGCAGGAAGAAGGCCTGGCGCAGGTATTGCTCGACCATGCGGTTGCCGATGAAGCCGTCGCACACGCCCGACACCACGCCGGTCTTGCGGATCTTTTTCGACAGCGCCAGGGCAGTGGCCAGCACGTCCTTGCCGGTCTGCGCACCGCGTACGATTTCCAGCAGCTTCATCACGTTGGCCGGGCTGAAGAAGTGCAGGCCGATCACGTCCTGCGGGCGCTGCGTAAACGCGGCAATCTTGTCGAGGTCCAGCGTCGACGTGTTCGAGGCCAGGATCGCGCCCGGCTTCATCACTTCGTCGAGCTTGCGGAACACCTGGGCCTTGACCTCCATGTCCTCGAACACGGCTTCCACCACGATGTCGGCCTGGGCAATCTCCTCATAGGCCAGCGTGCCGGTCACCAGGCCAATGCGCTGCTCGGCCTTTTCCGGCGCCAGCTTGCCCTTCTTGACCGTGTTCTCGTAGTTCTTGCGGATCGTGGCCAGGCCCTTGTCCAGCGCTTCCTGTTTCGTTTCCAGGATGGTCACCGGGATGCCGGCATTCGCGAAGTTCATGGCGATGCCGCCGCCCATGGTGCCGGCGCCGATCACGGCGGCGCGCGCAATCTCGCGGGTCGGGGTGTCGGCCGGGACATCCGGCACCTTGCTGGCGGCGCGCTCGGCAAAGAAGGCATGGCGCAGCGCCTTCGATTCGTCGGTCTGGGCCAGTGCAAAGAAGCGCTCGCGCTCGAATGCCAGACCGTCCTCGATTTTCTTGGTCACCGCCGCTGCCACGCACTCCACGCATTCGAGCGGCGCCGGGAACGGGCCGGCCATGGCTTTCACGGTATTGCGCGAGAACTGCAGGAAGGCCTCGGCGTTCGGATAGTCGATCTTCAGGTCGCGCACCTTCGGCAGCGGCCGGACATCGGCAATACTGTTCGCAAATTCCACGCTGGCTGCGATCAAATCGGCGCCGGCATCGAACACGCGGTCGAACAGCTTCGTTTGCGCCAGCTGTTCCGACAGCACCGGGTTACCCGAGACGATCATGTTCAGGCCCAGCTCCAGGCCGACCACGCGCGGCAGACGCTGGGTGCCGCCGGCGCCCGGCACCAGGCCGATCTTCACTTCCGGCAGGCCGACCTGGGCGCTGGGTAGCGCCACGCGGTAATGGCAACCGAGCGAGAGTTCGAGGCCGCCGCCCATGCAGACGCCGTGGATGGCGGCGACCACGGGTTTTTCCAGGTTCTCGGCGGTGGCGATCAGGGTGTGCAGGTTCGGTTCGGCCAGCGCTTTCGGCGAATTGAATTCGCGGATGTCGGCACCGCCCGAAAACACCTTGCCGGCGCCGGTGATCACGACCGCCTTCACGGCGGCATCGCTTTCGGCGCGGCGCAGGGCGGCGACGGCGGCGGTGCGCGTCTCCAGGCCCATGCCGTTGACCGGCGGATTGTTCAGGGTGATGACGGCAACGCTGCCGTGAACGACGTAGTCTGCACTCATGTCTCTTCCTTTTAATATTGAACTGCGCGAGTTGAACTGCTTCGATGACTATAACGCAAAAAAGTACGGTCGTCTTATTTCTTCAATGACTTATCCATCGTGAATGGCTGGCGTACGCGGCGGCCCTGCCGTTATCATGCGCGCATGACCAAACCAAGCCACTGCCACCCGTGAAGCCCGTGCTCGATCCGCTCGACGTCACATTCAGCGCCATCCGCGCCCAGGGCCCGGGCGGCCAGAACGTCAACAAGGTGTCCTGCGCCGTGCACGCGCGCCTCGACATCAAGGCGTCTTCCCTGCCCGATGCCGTGAAATCTCGCCTGCTGGCGCTGCACGACAGCCGCCTCTCGCAGGACGGCGTGCTGGTGCTGAAGGCCCAGCAGTCGCGCAGCCTGGAGCAGAACAAGGAAGACGCGCTGCGCCGCCTGCAGGCGCTGGTCGACGCCGCCGCCGAGGTGCCGCTCGTGCGGCGCCCGACCCGGCCCACGCGCGGCTCGCAGCTGCGCCGCCTCGACGGCAAGACGCGCAGCAGCCAGGTCAAGGCGCTGCGCCGCAAGATTACCGACTGAAAGGAACCCATGCTCAAGCTGATCCAGGAACTGATGCGGCTCTACCTGCCGCAAGGCGTCGTCACCGAGGAAGCGCTGCAAGCCCACATCCTCGGCCAGCAGACCCTGCCGCCCGACATCACCACCGTCGACGGCCTGACCCGCACCATCGCGATTCCCTTCCACCGGATTCCGAAAGCCGCCGAAGGCCGGCACTGGGCCTTGCTGTGCGAGGTCGCCAACGCCCTGCAGGAAGAGCTCGACTTGCCGGCCCCGGCCGTCAGCATCGCCAGCCAGGAGGGTTTTTGCCTGTGGTTGTCGCTGGCCACCCCACTGCCTTCGCTGGAAGCCGGCCAGTTCGTCGAACTGCTGCGCCAGGCCTATTTTTCGGAAACCGAGCCGGTGCTGGGCGCGCCGATCGAACTGCCGCCCTGCCTGAACCGCGACACGGGACGCTGGACCGCCTTCATCAATCCCGGCATGGGCGCGTCCTTCATCGGCGAGCCAGGGCTGGAGATCGCGCCGCCGCAAGCGGCCCAGGCCGCCTTCCTGGAAGGGCTGGAAAGCATCGACGCCGCGCGCTTCGACGCCGCCCTGGTGCGCCTGCGGTCGCGCAGCACCAGCGCCGCGGGCACAGTGGGCACAGTGGGCTCGGCGGCGCATGCCGCGGCCATCCCGGCGGCGCCAGGCAGCGCCACGCCCGATGGTTTACTGTTGAAGGACGCGACCCTGGAAGACATCGTGCGCCACCTGCACGCGCTGCACATCGAGCCGACCTTCCGCCATGTGTTGCCCGGCAGCCGCTAAGAGCCTATCTCAGCAGGCTCGAACTTGCCGGATCGGCAACAAGTCCGTACACTGGACCGACACAGCCGTCGCCCGTATCGGGCCGACGGTCCCGGGCCATGGACAGCGAACATGCACAATCAAACAAAGCACATCCCGTCGTTCTCGTGGCCGCTCATTGCCTGCTGGCTGATCGGGCTCTACCTGATCCTGGGCTCGGCCTATACCGCGTGGACCCTGTACTCAAGCTGGTCCACGCTCACAGAGATGGGCGTGATCGAGACGATGGGCGGCCCGGCGCTCATGGCCTTGCCATGGCTGCTGAGGCTGGCAACCGGCATCTGTTTCCTGATCCGCTCGAAATGGCTGCTGCTTGCCATGCCCCTCTGGATAGGCGCCTTTGCCTGGCAGATCGTCCGCATGAATACCTGGGACACCCTGCCTTCCGACTTTTTCCTCGCGCTCGGGATACAAGGGTGCCTGGCCTGCTTTGCGATCTGGCTCCACGCCGGCGCTCACCTGAAACGCTGACGCGGCATGACTGAAAAGAGCGCGCGGCAGGACGCCCTGGCGCCAGTCAGCCGCTGATCCGCCTCCCGGCCACCGACGCCAGCGCCTTGCCAAGCCGGGCGCTCTGCGCCGCCGTGCTCGCCGCCAGGAAACCGCGCGCATACGCCGCCTGGCGCGCCACCTGGGCGTTGCCGCCCTTCAGCTCGTCCAGCAGGCGGCCGGCGACGGCGTAGTCGTTCAGCACGCCGAGCTTGTCCTGCAGCTTCGACAGCCGCCCCACATACGGTTTCACGCGCCTGGCCGGCAACAGGTCCTGGAAGAACTCGGCGGCGTAGCGCGCCTTCTTGGCGGCGATGCGGGTGCGGTGGCGTGCCTCGGCATCCGCCGGGTCCAGGCCGGCGATGCGCTTGTCGAGGCGCTTCTCGGCTTTGCGCAGCAGCGGCCGCATGGCGCGCCCGGCCGGCGCGGCCAGCGGCGAGTCTTTCGGCAGGCCGTCGCCCGCGCGCCATGCACGACCGTGCAGCCAGCCGCCCACCTGCAGCAGCACTTGGGTAAAGTGCGGCGCACGCAGCGTTTGCGCCAGCTGGCGGTGGTGGGCCTCGGCCTTGGTTTCGGCGGCCTGGCGCAGGCTTGCCGGGTCGAGCCCGGCGATGCGTTCCAGGGTCGAACCGGCCAACACATCCCAGTCGCGGGCGGCGCCAAGTTCTCCCGAAAGCCAGTCCAGGCCTTCGCGCACGGCGGCGGGCGGCTGCACCAAGGCCTCGAACATCCCGACCAGGGCGCGCAGCCGGCGCAGGCCCACGCGCATCTGGTGCAGGCTCTCGACGTCGCGCTTGAGCACGCCGGGTACGTTCGACTCCAGCTGCGCCAGGCAATTTGCGCCGATGGCGACGAAAGCCTGCTCCAGCGTCATCTTGCTGCGCAGGCGCACCGGCGCCGCCTTGTACGCGCGCTGCACGTGGGCCTGCGCGGCATCGAGCAGCGCATAGCCGCGCGCAGCCTTGCTGTCGACCGCCAGTTGCAGCGGCACTTCATGGTGCAGGTCCAGCGCCAGCTGGAACAGCTGGGCCGGATCGCCCTCTTTCAGTTCCAGCGCGAGTTCCGCGATCGATGCCTGGCGATCTCCGGCGGCGATGCTGCCGGCGTCCAGTGCGCATGCGAGTTCCTGGCCGTCGGCCAGCGCAATGCGCCAGGCGGTGCGGTGGGTGGTGTTCTGGAACAGCGGCGCCAGGTCGGCCGCGATTGCTGCGCTGCGCAGCAGTTCGGCCAGCGCGGACGGCTTCACCTGGCCCGCCAGCAGACCGGCCTGCGGATGGGCGTCGGGCAGTGCGCATTCCCATTCGCCGCGCCGGTGCAGGCTGCCGGAGGCCTCATGCGTCGTCTTGACGATCTGGATCCAGCGCCTGCCGTCGGCGCGCACGCGCAGGCTCAAGCCGGCCTGCCACAGCGCGCGTTCCGGTGTGTCGTAATAGGTGTCGACCAGGTGGTGTTCGACGGGTTCGCCCAGTGCGCGTCCTGCCAGCATGGGATGGCCCCGCAGGCGTTCCAGCTCGTCCGCAGGTACTTTCAGCTTGAGTTCGGTTTGCATGTGTCCTCCTTTGCCTTCAGTACAGCACAGGCGTCATGGATGAGGCGCACGGACGGTCACCGCGCCCTTGCAACTATCGGTGGCGCAGTAATGCAGTGGTCATAATGGCGCGTCACACTGGCGGCTCCAACCTGAACGAGGACCACTGTGGAAACCAGGACCGAGATACAAGATGAGCAAGGCGCGGACGAGCAAGAAGGCGTTGGCGAAGGCGCTGCCGACAAGGCTACCGTGGCGGCAGCGCGCGCCATCCAGGCCGACGCCGGCACGACGAGCGCGGTCGAATACCTGAAGGCCCTGGATGTCGAAGCCAGCGTCATCGAAGACATCCTGGCGGACGAGATCGGATCGTCCGGCAACTGAGGCCGACCCGTGCGCGGCAAGAAAAAGCCCGCAGGCTGCGGGCTGGTACAGGTGTCCGGCCAGATCAGGCCCGGGCCGGCCTGCGCCGCGCGGGGCGGGTCAGGGTCAGGACAGCCAGGCTGGCGCCGAACAGGGCCAGGCTGGCCGGCTCGGGTACCTCGTTCTCATCGACAATACGGCCGTCGACCACCCTGACACTGCCGAGCAGGATATTCCTGATACCGTCGGGATCGGCACCCTCGAACACGTTGCCCCAGTAAAGCGCGATGGTGCCCGTGCCCATGGTGTTCAGGTAATCGGTTCCGCCCCAGGTGAGGGTCACGGCATTGCCCGTACCGCTGAGTCCGGTCAGGTCGTTATTGAAGCCGAGCCAGGAGTAGGTCGTCTGGCCGCCGAACCCGCCCGTGTTCCCGAACCACAAGCCGCCGGCACCGTCGAACGGGTCGGCGCTCAAGGTGTTGGACGCGTAGTCCATGGTACTGCCGGACCAGAGCGTGCCGGTGTACAGAATGTCGATCTCGTCCAGGAAGCGCGCCGGTGCACTGGCGTCGGCCCCGGGCATCTCGCCGTCGAGCGTGAACGTAATCGAACTCGACGTGTAGTCGTTGACCGTGAATCGCACGGCCCATGCCGGTTGGATCGTCGCCGCGACAAACGCCGCAGCCAGGAACGTCTTTGCAATCGCCATATCTCTTCCCCTCCAAAGTGTCTGGACGAATACCCGTGCGGCCGGCCACAGGGCATCGGCTGCGCCAAAGGCGCAGCAAGGAACATGCCACGGACATAAGTCCTTGATTACGCTGCGCTTGCGCTGCTCGCCATGTGTGGCGAGCAGGAGAGTGTCAATACCACCGACAAGGCAGGCGACATCGCCGCTGCCTGGGTCCGCAAGCGATCCGCGCGCCGTTGCCGTTTACGCCGTCGGCAGCTTGTGCTCCCGGTACTGGTCGCGCAGCCGGTTCTTCTGGATCTTGCCGGTGGCGCCCATCGGCAGCGCCTCGGTGAACACCACATCGTCCGGCAGCCACCATTTCGCCACCTTGCCCTCGAAGAAGCCCAGCAATTCCTCGCGCGATACTTCCTGGCCCGGCCGCTTGACCACCACCAGCAAGGGCCGCTCGTCCCATTTCGGGTGGGCCACGCCGATGCAGGCAGCCTGCAGCACGGCCGGGTGGGCCATGGCCACGTTTTCCAGGTCGATGCTGCCGATCCACTCGCCGCCGGACTTGATCACATCCTTGCTGCGGTCGGTAATCTGCATGTAGCCGTCGCCGTCGATGGTGGCCACGTCGCCGGTCGGGAACCAGCCATCCTTGAGCACGTCGCCGCCCTCGTTGCGGAAGTAGCCCGACACGATCCACGGCCCCTTCACATACAGGTGGCCATAGGTTTCGCCATCCCAGGGCAGTTCCTCGCCATCGTCGCCGACGATCTTCATGTCGACCCCGAAGATGGCGTGGCCCTGCTTCTGCAGGATCTTGCGCTGCTCGTCCTTCGGCAAATCCCGGTGCTTGGCCTGCAGGCCGCCGGTGGTGCCGAGCGGCGACATTTCCGTCATGCCCCAGCCGTGGATCACGTGCACGTCGAGCTTGTCGATCAGCGTGTCCATCATCGCCGGCGGGCAGGCCGAGCCGCCGATCACGGTGCGGCGGAAGGTGGAGAACTGCAAATTGTTCTGCAGCGCGTGGTTGATCAGGCCCAGCCAGACCGTCGGCACGCCGGCCGAGAACGTCACTTTTTCCGCTTCGAACAATTCGTACAGCGACTTGCCGTCGAGCGCCGCACCCGGGAACACCATCTTCGCGCCCGACAGCGGCACCGAATATGGCAAGCCCCAGGCGTTCACGTGGAACATCGGCACCACCGGCACCACGGTATCAAGGCAGGACACGTTCAGCGCGCCCGGCATGCTCGAGGCGTAGGCGTGCAGCAAGGTCGAGCGGTGCGAGTACAGCGCGCCCTTCGGGTTGCCGGTCGTGCCCGAGGTGTAGCACAGCGAGGCGGCCGAGTTTTCGTCGAACTGCGGCCACACGTAGTCGTCGCTGGAGGATGCGATGATGTCTTCATAGCACAGCAGGCTCGGGATCTTCGTTTCCTGCGGCATGTGGGCGCGGTCGCTCATCAGGATGAAGGATTTCACGGTCTTGCAGTGCGGCGCCACCGCCTCGATCAGCGGCAGGAAAGTCAGGTCGAAGAACAGGTACTGGTCTTCGGCGTGGTTCACGATGTAGGCGATCTGCTCGGGATGCAGGCGCGGGTTGATGGTGTGCAGCACCGCGCCCGAACCGGACACGGCGTAGTACAGCTCCATGTGGCGGTAGCCGTTCCAGGCCAGGGTGGCGACGCGGTCGCCCATGCCCACGCCGAGACCGGTGAGCGCATGCGCCATGCGGCGCGCGCGTTGCTCGCATTCGCGGTAGGTGTAGCGGTGGATGTCGCCTTCGACGCGGCGCGATACGATTTCGTTGGCGCCGAAGTGGCGCGCTGCGAATTCGATGATGCTCGAAATGAGCAGGGGCTGGTCCATCATCTGGCCCATCAGCGGGCTCTTCGGGTACGGCGTCATCGAACGTCTCCTGTGGTCTGATTGTCAAGCTCGAACGAGTGTGATTCGGCTTGATGCAGCGCGTCAACATGTTTCGATGCTGCGGCGCAGCAGCTCGCCCCGCCTGCACCGGCGCAGTGCGTTACCGGATGTAAGCACGCTTGCAGGCCCCATGTGCGCGAATAGAATCTGCCCGGTACGGTAGAATCTTGCCATCGTCTCGATCACACCTTGTAAGGGAACTGCCATTACACCCAACGATCTCTCCTTCGGCAACGGCTTTGCCGCCCTGCCTCCAGCGTTCTACACGCGGCTGATGCCGACGCCCATGCCTGCGCCGTATTTCGTCGCGGCCAGTTCGCGCGCAGCCGCGCTGGTCGGCCTCGACCCGGCTACCCTGGCGCAGGAAGATTTCGTGGCCGCCTTCACCGGCAACGCGGTGCCCGAGGGCGCCCAGCCGCTGTCGGCCGTGTATTCCGGTCACCAGTTCGGCGTCTGGGCCGGGCAACTGGGCGATGGCCGCGCCATCCTGCTCGGCGACGTGCCGGGGCCGGAAGGACGCATGGAGCTGCAGCTGAAGGGCGCCGGCAAGACGCCCTATTCGCGCATGGGCGACGGCCGCGCCGTGCTGCGCTCCTCGATCCGCGAATTCCTCTGCTCGGAAGCCATGGCTGCGCTCGGCATCCCGACCACGCGCGCCCTGGTCGTCACCGGCTCGAACCAGCGCGTGATGCGCGAGTCGCTGGAAACGGCGGCCGTGGTTACGCGCATGGCGCCGAGTTTCGTGCGCTTCGGTTCCTTCGAACACTGGCACTACCGCGACAAGCCGGAAGAACTGCGCACCCTGGCCGATTACGTGATCGATACCTTCTATGCCGACTTGCGTGGCGCTGCGAATCCCTACGCTGCCCTGCTGGCCGAAGTCACGCGCCGTACCGCGCGCATGATCGCGGGTTGGCAGGCGGTCGGCTTCATGCACGGCGTGATGAACACCGACAACATGTCGATCCTCGGTCTGACGCTGGACTATGGTCCCTTCGGCTTCATGGAAGCCTTCGACGTCAACCACATCTGCAACCACACCGACCAGGGCGGACGCTATTCGTACGCGAACCAGGTCGCCATCGGCCACTGGAACTGCTACGCGCTGGGCAATGCCTTGCTGCCGCTGATCGAGACCGTGGAAGCGGCCCAGGAAGCGCTGGACGTCTACATGCCGGAATTCGAACGCCAGCTGGATGTGCTGCTGCATGCCAAGTGCGGGCTGGCGGAGACGCGCGAGGGCGACCGCGCCCTGATCGACGGCCTGTTTACCATCATGCAGGCCAGCCACGTCGACTTCACCCTGCTGTTCCGGCGCCTGGCCGACCTGAAAGTCGACGAACCCGGCAGCGAGGAAACGATACGCGATCTGTTCATCGACCGCGCCGCCTTCGACGACTGGGCCGTACGCTACCGCGAGCGCCTGCGCGCCGAAGGCAGCCAGGATGCCACGCGCCGCGCCGCCATGAACCGCGTCAACCCCAAGTACATCCTGCGAAACTATCTGGCCCAGGGGGCGATCGAACGGGCACAGAACGGCGATTTCAGCGAAGTGAGCAAACTGCTGGCCATCCTCGAGCAGCCTTACGACGAGCAGCCCGAGCACGAGGCCTATGCGGCGCTGCCGCCCGACTGGGCCGCGCATCTCGAAGTCAGCTGTTCCTCCTGATTTCCTTGTTTTACATGCTTATCCTTCCGCATGCTTATACTGCCGAGTGCTTATACTGCGTGCTTACCCTGTGTCCTGAGCGCAGGCTTTGAAAAGAAAGACCGACATGACCGATAAAGTGACCAAGACCGACGCCGAATGGCGTACCCAGCTCGACCCGATCGAATACCAGGTGACGCGCCACGCCGCCACCGAGCGCGCCTTCACCGGCAAGTTCTGGGACCACCACGAGCACGGCATCTATACCTGCGTCTGCTGCAACACCCCGCTGTTCGAGTCCGACGCCAAGTTCGAGTCCGGCTGCGGCTGGCCCAGCTATTTCAAGGCGCTCGACCCGGACAACGTGATCGAGAAGGTCGACCGCACCCACGGCATGGTGCGCACCGAGATCATCTGCGCCGTATGCGACGCCCACCTCGGCCACGTATTCCCGGACGGCCCGCCGCCGACCGGCCTGCGCTACTGCATCAACTCGGCCTCGCTCAGCTTCAAGCCGCTGTAAGCCCGGCCCTGCGCCTCTGTATCAAGTTTTACCCCAAGCCTTACCCCAAGCTTTACCCCGATTGACCTGGAGCCCCATGAAATTCTTGTTCGACTTCTTTCCGCTGATACTGTTCTTCGCGGTTTATAAATACGGCACCGGCAACGAGGCGGCCGCGGTGGCGCTGGCCGAGACCTACCTCGGCGGCCTGGTCTCGGGCGGCAAGATCATCGCCAGCCAGGCGCCGATCATGCTCGCCACCGTGGTCGGCATCATCGCCACCGTGCTCCAGGTGGGCTATCTGCTGATTCGCCGGCGCAAGGTCGACACCATGCTCTGGGTGTCCTTCTTCGTCATCGTGGTGTTCGGCGGCGCCACCATCTATTTCCACGACGAGACCTTCATCAAGTGGAAGCCGACCATGCTGTACTGGATCTTCGCGGCGGCCCTGTTCGTCAGCCAGGTCTTCTTGAAGAACAATCTGATGCGCAAGGTGATGCACGAAGCGCTGCCGCTGCCGGAAGCGATCTGGCCGCGCGTCGGCTTCCAGTGGATGGCCTTCCTGTTCTTCCTGGGCGCGCTGAACCTGGTGATGGCTTTCATGGTCTTCAAGAACGACACCAACGCCTGGGTGAATTTCAAGGTCTTCGGCATGACCGCGATCTTCTTCCTGTTCTCCGTCGGCCAGGCCATGATGCTGGTAAAACACGTTCCACAGGAGGAAGCATGAGTCTGGATAATCGCGTCGACACCCGGGTCGAGCGCATCGAAGCGCACCTGACCGAAGCCCTGAACCCGCTCGACCTCGCCGTCGGCGACGATTCGCACCTGCATGCCGGACACGCCGGCGCCGCCTCGGGCGGCGGTCATTACAGCGTGCGCATCGTCTCCGAGCGCTTCGAGGGACTAAGACTCGTCATGCGCCATCGACTGGTGTATGATGCCGTGCACGATATGATGAAAGCCGAGATCCACGCCCTGGCAATCACTGCCCTGGCGCCCTCCGAGCTGTGATCTGGAAGCATGCTGGACACGGACTGAGGCCACGTTCAGCATAGCTTAAGAAATCTCTCGCACAATTGAATTGCTCTGCAAAAGAATTAATCAGAAATCCGTCCAAGCAACTCCCCTCCAACAGGAACACCATAATGACTTTTAAGCCAGCGCAATTGCTGTTAGCCCTGATCGCCGTTATCGCAGCACCCGCTTTCGCCCAGAACCTCGCCGTCGTCAACGGCAAGCCGATCCCGACCTCGCGCGTGGACGCGATCGTGAAGCAAGTCGTGGCCCAGGGCCAGGGCGAGGATTCGCCGCAAACGCGCGACATGATCAAGAAGCAGCTGATCGAACGCGAAGTGCTGATGCAGGAAGCGATCAAGCAAGGCTACGACAAGAAGCCGGAAGTCAAGCTGGCCCTCGACAATGCCCGCCAGGCCATCGTCGTCAGCCAGCTGGCACGCGACTACATCGCCAAGAACCCGGTAACCGACGCCGAAATCAAGGCCGAGTACGACCGCTTCGCCAAGACCCAGGCCGCGGAAAAGGAATACCACGTGCGCCACATCCTGCTGGCCACCGAAGACGAAGCGAAAGCCGTCATCGCCAAGATCAAGGGCGGCGCCAAGTTCGAAGAGCTGGCAAAGCAAAGCAAGGACACCGGTTCGGCCAACAACGGCGGCGACCTCGACTGGGCTAGCCCGGCCGCCTTCCCGCCCGAGTTCGCAGCCGGCTTCACCAAGCTGCAAAAAGGCGGCGTGACCGAGACCCCGGTGAAAACGGGCGCCGGCTTCCACGTGATCAAGGTCGACGACACCCGCGCCGTGAAAGTTCCGGCAATGGAAGAAATCAAGTCGCAGATCGCCGAAAGCCTGACCCAGACCAAACTCGCCTCCTATCAGGAGGAAATGGTCAAGAAGGCGAAGGTACAGTAAGATGTTGTGCCTCCGGCGCGTCCGCCCCTGGGTGACGCGCCGGGTTTCGTCGCCAGCGGGCGACTTTATCGAGTTTTTATAGGATCCGAACAATGATTTTGAAGCCCACCCGCCTGTTGCTCGCCATGACCGCGCTGGTCGCCGCGCCTGTGTTCGCACAGAACGCCGCCACCGTGAATGGCAAGCCGATCCCGGCGGCAAAGGTTGACCAGGCGGTCAAGCAGATCGTCGCCCAAGGCCGTGCCACGGATTCGCCGCAGCTGCGCGAAATGGTCAAGAAGGAACTGATCGGCCGTGAAGTCCTGATCCAGGAAGCCGACAAGCAAGGCGTCGGCGGCCGTGCGGACGTCAAGGCAGCGGTCGACAACGCCCGCCAAAGCATCATCATCAACGCGATGCTGGCCGACTACGTCAAGAAAAACCCGGTCAAGGACGCCGAGATCAAGGCCGAGTACGACAAGGCCAAGGCCCAGGCGCCGGAGAAGGAATACCACGCCCGCCACATCCTGGTCGAGAAGGAAGAAGACGCCAAGGCCATCATCACCAAGCTCAAGGGCGGCGCCAAGTTCGAAGAACTGGCCAAGCAGAGCAAGGACGGCACCGCGCAAAACGGCGGCGACCTGGGCTGGGCCGACCCGCGCGGCTTCGTTCCCGAGTTCGCGAAAGCCATGACCTCGCTGCAAAAAGGCGCGATCACCGACACCCCGGTGAAGACCCAGTTCGGCTTCCACGTCATCAAGCTGGAAGACGTGCGCCCGGTGCAGGTCCCGCCGCTGGATCAGGTCAAGCAGCAGGTTGCAGAATCGCTGCAGCAGAAGAAGCTGGCCGAGTTCCGCGAGTCGCTGCTGAAGAAGGCCAAGGTGCAGTAATCCTGGCTGGCTGGGATCATCGGCTGAAACAAGAAAAGGCGCTTCCACGGAAGCGCCTTTTGTTTATCCGGCGTGTGCCGTAATCGGTGTGTCGTAGGGTGGGCACTCGTGCCCACGCGGACGCATCCCTTACTACCCATCGACGCTTCGCGAATGCGGACGCGCCGTACCGCGTGGGCACAAGTGCCTAGCGCGGCCCGGCCCACCCTACAACGTCAACCCCGCCACCGTTACCCAAACAAAAACGCCTCCCGAAGGAGGCGTTCTCATTTCTGCGTTCTACGCCAAGCGGCCATCAACCCACCCACTTGCGCGCATTGCGGAACATGCGCATCCACGGACCATCCTCGCCGTAGCTGTCCGGCGCCCACGAATGCACCACGGTGCGGAACACGCGCTCGGCGTGCGGCATCATGGCCGTGAAGCGGCCGTCCGGCGTGGTCACCGCGGTCAGGCCGCCCGGCGAGCCGTTCGGATTGAACGGATACTGCTCGGTGGCCTGGCCGCGGTTGTCGACGTAGCGCAGCGACTGCACCACCTGCGACAAATCGCCGGTCAGCGAGAAGTCGGCAAAGCCTTCGC
>Ga0265780_10004668_pt1 | contig 17565 bp, 19 predicted proteins | sample P1T30metagenome_FD_192432 | JGI IMG/M metagenome (GOLD analysis project Ga0265780, IMG submission 192432) | Plant litter microbial communities from East Loma Ridge, Irvine, California - P1 T30 | ecosystem: Environmental > Terrestrial > Plant litter > Unclassified | place: USA: California...
ATGAACCAGAATCTGTTATTGGAGTCGAAATTGAAATGAAGCTAGTAATGAAGCTGAACTGCCTCTGAAATCATTCGTCATGATTGCATATGCTCGGCGAATAGGTGTACGCCTCGTTCACGACTTATTTGAAGTATTGCCTCAATAATTCCTGCAAGGTTGAATTGACGACGGCGGACAGTGCTCTGAAAAGAAAGCTCGCCCACACTCTGCGAGCTGACATGCGCTATGCGTCGTATCAGTGCTGACATCCAAAATAGATTGAGGCGGGCAACTGATTGTCTGAGCTCCGACTGCTCACTCAATCTGGATCAAGACAGCGCAGCAATCTCCATGTGTTACGATAACGTGCGCATCTTACCCTTTGATGTCGGCCATATATTAAAGCTGAGGTTGAGGCATATCCACATGCACGCCGCTTACCTATTGCGATATCAGGCATCCCTGTGCAAACAGGGTCTTCGCGATTGACGCTGGATTCATCCGTGAACCGAGCACATCTCCTGCAGAGTTGATTGAGACAAGTGGACCAGGTCGTCCCCACCACGTGGTGGATCGTGGGAATATCATCGACCTTATCACGATCCTTAATATCGACGCCCACCTCCGTGAATGAGTAAGATCACGAGGCGTGTCCTTGTTGGTCCGGATGAGGCATTATGCAAGCCACGAGCATGCGAAACACCAGGGCCGGCTAATCAGTCTGCTTGCAGCGAGCAGAGGACCGAGGGTCCACAGGCCCGCCTGAAGCGCGACAAAGAATTCCCTCATTAGCGAACTGTCGCATGTAAGACGACAATGGCATGTCGAAACGGAGTGCGGAATCCGACGCGATATCTCTGGATCCCGCGGACCACATGCTGACAAGTGCGTTTCAGCTGTACGAACTGTGGCGGCGATAGTGCGCAAGCGAGCTCGTCTTCTTCCAGAAACGCCCCTTGTATGATCTGCATGAACGGGCATGGAGGGTAATGGCTGCTTGTCCTGACGACAAGACTTTGGTTCGCGTGGGGAGACGACGGGGCGTGATGGTGTGATGACACGGCTAGTGCTCCACACAAAGAAGGTTGCAGCTTGATCGCCTTCATTGCGGGCTGCAAGACGTGATTTCCAGGGGTGTAAGATCAGACGCGGAAGAGTGCCATGTTAGAAGTCGTCAGCGAGCTTAGCGGTTCGGAAATAAGGCTCGAGTGAGATGTACATGAAAGAGAATCATAGTAAACCATTCCAAAACTGTAATTCATCTGGGGAATATGATCAACAGGAGGATCGCAAAGAGTTTTGGAATTTGTAACCAAGTGGACATTGCGATTTGCTTTGCGAGTGCCGCGATACTTGGCGGGTGTGGGTTTTGGAGATGATTTTCAGGGCGAGTGCAACGAGCAAGCCACAAGTGCCGCCACAGTTACAACGCAAAAACAAGAGCCAGCACTTGCTGAGACTCCGAGCCTCGGAACTGGTGACAGCTTGGCAAGACGGCATGTCAGCGAGGTTTTGTCACCGGATCCGATGACCTGGTAATTTTGGGTGATGGACTGCGACGTTGTCTGTCGTGAGAAAGCCTGTCTACACCGCTGACTGTGACTCAGAGACTAGCGACGGGCTGGTCAAGTCGACGGACTGACCGCTTGATCCTTCGAACGACGTGGTTACCGCAGCGCTAGTTCAGCAAACCTGCTTGGGGTGCACACGTTGTAATGTGCGATCATGATTTGCGGTCCTGCAGCCTTGGGATCTGCGGGCAAGCAATGCAGGAGGTGCATGCGCATGTGATTGATGTGCTTGCGTTCGCTGCATCGAAGGCCGATGGTAGACTTCCACACGTACAGGCACGACATGGCGCAGGTAATCGTGCAGCATGCGTGCGTGGAAGACGCTGGTGTGACCTGCTTCTTCCATGAAGAATGGTAGTTTGCCAACACTGCAGAGTCACCAAATTACATAGACGCTGTGGAACGTATCGGTAAGCTGTTGCTGTTGCTACCCATGATAGTGTAATTAACTAGGCTCCCTGCAAGCAGCTCTGCCCTACTTGACGAGGAAAGCAGGTTATACGGATGGTTGCCCACGTCTAGGCAAACACAGGCTAGGACCATGTAGCGAGCATGCAAGCTGACCTAGTAGCAGATGCATGACTATGGCACAGTCTGAAGCCTGATTGTCGAATAACTTTTGCTTTCCTAGAGGAGTTCAGCACCGTCGCACAGGGCCTCTAAGACTCTCTGTCTTGGTATATGCAATTTTCAAATCGGTCGGCAGGGACATCCGAGCATCGCTTAAGCCAGCCATTTCCACGAAGGATCTGGTGTGGCAGGCCTTATTCCAAGGTTGTCACAATGCGTGGCGGTAAAAGCGGACGCCGCACAGCTATGCGCGGGTTGCGCTGTAGGAGGGAGGGTATAACAGTCGGAGTATCATTTCGATTGACCACTTGCCAGCAACTTGCAGCCAGGCTACGCCGCCGCCGCCGCCGCCGCCCCCGAGCGGTGAGTGTAGTGAATGCAGTGGAACCCAATGCGTGCAACCATCGAGAGGCATGTTGCATGATGGTGCTGATGCGAGAAGAACAGCTCAAGTGGGGTCCTGCATTGGTGTCGAATGTAGTGTGTGTAGACACAGGGTGCATGAAAATTGGTGTGGCCGCCTTAGTCATCTGTCATCTCGAAGCGGAGGGGTAAGCGCAACCGAGGAGCATTTTACCCCTGTGAGACGACGATAAGGTGAGACGGAAGTATAGTGATTACTTGATTGCAATCTTGAAACAGACATCTGTTGCCTTCGCCGTGATGCCCGTACGAACAGGGCCTAGGGATTGTGAAGTTGACTGTAAGGTTGGATCCGGTCACGCGGAAGGCGCGGCGGCATCGAGCGGGACAACTGGATGTTGGTAGGCTTTTAGAGCACATCGAAGTATTGGCTCGCTCCTTTAGGTTGCCTCGAAGCGTACGTCACTACAAGCTTAGAGTAGGATGTCAGGCAACTCTCGTTCCATGTTCAACTAGATCGTGCACGAAACTGGATTGAACGACGCGATCAACTTGCATCTTGGCAATACACCCAGCGCTGTGTGGGGTATTGCGGCGTGCGCCTCAGGAAGAGCGGGATTGGCGTCGTTGCGTAATTATTACAATGGAATGTGAAGGACCATGGCAAATGCCGCTACTCAATATTGATTCCAGCGCTCGCATTGGGGCCTAGACTAATGCAGAATGTTAATTGTCGATGGCACATCACTATGGAGATTGGAACAAATTTGCGTGTAAGTGATCTTCAGATCAGATAATTAAAACTATAAGGATGTTGGGGTATTCGATGTCCTTCCTGGCTGTGAAGCCTCCGTAAGTCAATAACTCCAAGTCTAGTCGTATGCCGGCAGTATTATGCACGAACGTTGACTCCATGATCCCAAGCGCCGATTGATGCGTAATCTATAAAGCAAATAACAAATAGCGCTGAAATTACAAGTCATGCTGTGCCAATATCCAAGTAGGCGTCTATGAGAAAAGAAGTTGCTGTTGCTCGGCTACCGAAGCCAGCGGGTGTACGAGGGTTGCAGCGATGTGATTGCCCAAGGTCGAGTGAAGGATTTCTCGAAGGGTTTGCCGAGTGATAGTGGCACAGCGGGTGTGCAGGGTGCAGACCTTGATAAGGCAGCAGGGGTTGTTGTCCGATGACCTGCGTGGCTTTCGTTCACTCGCTTCTGGGTGTGGGAGGCGAGGTAGGTGACGAATTAGAGTGATGCACACCGGAGATCAATTCGTTCTGTATGCCGCGGTAGGCTGCATGGCAGGCCGCAGACCAGAGAAATGTGCATTTCAATGTTGAGGGTAGTCGGTATTAAGGTGGTGCAAGATGTAGATGATGCGAATGATGATGGTGGTAAATATCGATGTTGTGCGCCAGAAAGCCCATTACGTGAAGAAATAGATGCATGTAGACGAGCACTATTTGGTTGGAACTGGAGGCAGAGGGCGGGTGGGTGGTGGTCCTGGGCATGGAGGAAGGTTGTTTGATGCCATGTTGGACTCGTCGTAGGTGAGAGCAGCCATTGTGTTGTTGAGGTATGAAGTCTGGTAGACTGGAGAGTAGTGTCAAGTTGGTGTGTTAAGCGTGGATAGAGTGTAGTGCTTCGTAGTGTTGGACAGGTGTATACCGCTCGTGAAGGTGTGATGTGAAGAAACAAAGTTGTCGACAGTGGGGGCGCGGGTGTACTTATGTATGTGCTCAGATTACAGAAGCCAAAATTGTCGGCCAGCTACGTACTTTTGACGATGTATGCAAGCATGCTAGGCAGCGCATGGCACGGCCCAAGCGGTGAATGGCGTTGGGCTGGTGGACTAAGAAAGGGGTGGCTCCTGGCTTGTGCATAAGCTAAAGCATGCCGAAACATCGCTCATCCCGGTCAATTAGCGAGCACGGTCAGCAAAATTTACGAGGAGGTCCTCCACCGCTTGTCGTTTCATCGCCCTCGTGACTGTGTGAAGATCGTTGTTGCTCCAATAACGTCGCAGGACTGTCGCCGTCGCAGGGTTGCCGTTCACCCCTTGCATCATCCGCAAAGCGAGTCCAAGTCGGCAAACGTGGATGACTCCCAATATTACGAGGGTAAAGTCTACCTCTAAGTCTGACATCACTGCAACCCTGACCCTGGCAATTTATTCTTAGCAGACGATGCTGGCTGCCTGGTGTGAACGACTGCAATTAATTGAAACGTAGCTCACCATTTTTGCGTTGCAATGGGCCGCTGACTAGAGCGCAACGTCGCTCCATAGTTCCGCGTTGCCTGCGAGGGGTTCAGGCGCAAGCAGGTTTACGGCCGGTCCCTGGACGGGAGCAGTTTGTCACAGGCCGACCACTGCCGGTGCATGTAAAGAAGCAGCGGTGACGAAAACTCGACACCCAATTTGCGACGTCCTCCACCACAATTTGACGAACTAATGCACATGCGGAGTCTTCTCCCGTCCTTCTTTCCTTCCATCTAATTTCCATCGAACCCCGGACTGCTGTGGCCCTGCGAGTATCCGCTGGCGGTGAGGGTTGCACACATGTCATTTTGCTCCGAGCCCTGTTCAGCAGCGCCGAGCGTACGGCGTACGGAAAGACGCAGCTCTGTGTAGGGCTCGATTATTTTTGTCTGCCTGCTTGCCGTGCTGGTGCGACTCGTGTTAATCCCGGCATGCGCGTGAGCTGGCGCTATGCCCTGTCTTCCTCCGGTCGTCACATGAGGCTGGTAAGCAGAAGCCCTCCGCGCTACCTCTCCTCTGAGCCGGTTGGTCCGGAGGCTGCGGAGAGTGAGGAACTGTTTGGGAGGCTTTTGCGCAGCCACAAACCGCATTCGTCCAGCACACCCCAACTACCAATTCCGATGAACCGGAGAAGGGTGCCGCACCTTGCAGCTGAGGCTACTGCTGCGCCCACGTGGAACAACAGGGATCATGTTTGCTTCCCAGAATTGGCTTTGTTTGTCTTTCATTCGCAATTTGTCTCTCCTTACCCCTGCGGATCCGCCAAATGAAGCCAGATTCTGCTCGGTCGTTTGGCTGGCGTGTGTGTCCATGCTTTCATGCTTGTCGCAGGGACCAATTTTCGAACCACGCAAAGCCACTGCTGCGCCTTACCCTTTTGAGTCTTCTCAGCGAGCGATCCATCTACAGGGGCGTTGATTGTGTCAACCCTGATGCTGTGTCTGGAAGGTCGTCTGCAACTTGCCACCACGGCTCTTGTCTCAATTCGACCAAAATTCTGTTGTTTCATGGCAGTGGGGACGTTTTCTTCCTCTGTTACAGATTGATGTGACATATCTGCGACGCATGCGATGGAAGGTTTTGGCCGTTTGAGTTCATGAAGCTGACCATGTCCCGGCAGATTGGACAGTGCGGAGAGATGACAACAATGACCGAGCGCTAGGCCACCGTTGACTGACAGATCCGTTTCATCAAACCAGAAAAATTGCTTCAGGGCTGCGTCTGAAAATGGTCCTGGCTCACAATGCGATGCGGCCGAGAATGTGCGAAGTAGATGGGTGCCATCTTCGCATGTCGTGTAGCCTCAGCTCCCTCAGCTCTTTCAGCTCTCTGTAGGCTGGAAATAGGCTCATATACCAAACTCTAATCCAAGCTGATCCTCCGGACTGGCCTTTACGCGTCACCCTCTTGCGGCGACATGAAGCCGGCTCAGTATCGAGAACCATGCCATGGAGATAATTGCGATATACGTCTGAGTCGCCATGGATGTTCCAAGCAGCTGACCGTCGGTCTGATTACAGATGCGCTGCTGCAGGTACGCGCCACACGGCCCCTGCATTATTGGCTCGTTCCTCACCATGAGTCTTGTCAAGCGACGCTGAGCGCCACGACGCCCTGGTTTCTGTTGCAATCATGGACTGGGAGTTGGACAGGAAGCACTCTTTCCGTATTTTGATGTGCATGCATCAATGAGGACATGTCGTAGGACAAGCGATAACTGCGGCATTATCTCTTATGAGCAGCAATACTCTTTTTGTCGCACGAAATTATTTATGATTTGTGGCTGGAGGGAGATCATTATGTGATCGCCATGCTTGTTCTTATTGCACCGAAATATTCGTGAAACCTCGCATAAACGTACAATTGCTCAGAATCGCCTCGCGATGAAAATGGTTAACCACGCGTTGCACAGGCATCTAATCACCTACATCTGAACAGAGGTCATTCCAACATCGCTCATTCAATACGCTGCCCGGTTAGATCGTGTATAGTAGTCCTATCCCATGAGTGATTGGCATGTCGTCTATTCATTTGACAGTGTACACGGTAGGTATGCGAGAACTGTGTAGCGTGAGCCCACTATTGATGCCCCGCATTGACGATCCTTGTGCCTTACGCCGTGGAGGAATACATTATAAGATCTGTGACACGGTGGTATTTCTGTGCTCGTGATCATCCGACATCTTCGTCATCCTCAGGCTCCGCTGCGGCTTGCGTGGAAACCCAATTTTCCAACATCTGTTGACTTGAGGCTGGTCCTGGGATTCTTGCACCACGGCGCTTCACTACGAGACACAGAATACGCCCGTAGATGCTGAAGCCATCATACGAGGTGTTCAGTCCAAGTTTCTTTTTGTCATCTCCGGCCTCTTCGGCGTCTTTCTCCTGACAGGGTTCGGTCATTTTCTCCCTTGTTTTGCTTCGCTTGCTCGGCGGACTAGGGACAAACAAGGCTGAGCTTCCACTGTCACTCCTATCACTGAGTGCATCGTCTTCTGCGTTTTCTAATGGACGCTTGCGACGTGCTGACCGCCTAGAGGAGTCGAGCAATCCATCTGCTTCAGGAATGGTGGCAATGTGAACGTCTTCGTCGTCTTCTTCTTCTCTGATCAAGATCGGCTCCGGCGCATCCTCATTGATGACCATAGGTTGGTCGCTTGTTCCGGTGGTAAGCCAATTGGTGAGCTTCCCTGAGTTACTTTGAATGCGAGCCTTGTCCTTGAAAATCTTCTGTTTGGTCAATACGGAGTGACGGGAGGAAATTTCCGTCAAGAATATAGAGACTTCGAAATCTTCTGAGAGAGCATCAGCCGTCTGAGTCAGAAATGAGGCTCAAACATGAATCAAGTTTGACCGTTAACGTTTCGATTTGACTGACCTTCGACGACCACATCCTTGACACCCTTCTTCTTAGCCTTTGCCCCCCCTTTGCCTTTGCCTCGCTCGTTTTCCTCGCGCAGTTTAGGCAGAACCAGCGGTCGAACTGCCTGGATGACGCGTGGCAATGCTGGATCGTCGCGTTTCAAGAGCCATGCATCTGCATCAGCTGGCCGGTCAAGGTAGATGCGAACTTCGAGGACCGAGTATTTTGTGATCCTCAGATATCGTCTAAGCGGGGCCATGGCGGGTAAGGCGTAGTGTGAGTGATAAAGACAGCGGCGGAGGTTGTGGGGTGATCTGGCAGGGATGCCCGTTAATGTTGCGCTGTCACGTGCCATATGATTTTCTTATCGATTACGTAGTGTCGAAGTTCAATACTAAGACAGCTATGTTTATGACTTCTCCACACTGACATTGCAAATGGTGCTGGAACTTCACGCATGGGGTCCAGCCTTTGGGCTACCATCCATTGATCCCGAATGCATTGCCACCATAGCGTACTGCCAACGCGTGATACCCAAAGGCGTCTGGTCACTGGTTGCAGACTACGACACCACAGTTGGGGCTACGGGTACGCTGAAATGCCCTGTGCTTCCAATGTGAGTCTGACGTAGCGGCTAGGAAGTTTACCGATACTGTACGACGATGGAGTAGCGACTGCGACTGGCTTTGAAGATATTGTCGCGTACCTTCGGAATCACCCAGAGGTCACTGAAGATCTCGACTCCAAGCTTACGAGCGGACAACAGACCGACAAAACAGCGTTGGTACTTCCGCAGCCTTACATAAGAAACCGCTGACAATTTATTAGCTTCACTGCTTTCCTTCAATCGACGGCGACTCCACTGATTGACCTGTTGCTATACGTCTCTGCCGAGAATTATAATACCACCACATCGTCTGCCTATACTGCCCTGCTTCCGTGGTTCGCTAATTACACCATACCGCCAAAACGCCGAGACGTTGCCAGGTCGCGGACAGTGCACATGGGTTTGAGCAGTTTAGACGTGGACACAACGGCTGGGGAAGCTTTCGCGCCAGGTCGAGGTACCGCGTCATCGGACTATGAAGCTGCCAAAAGAGCCGCAGGAATACCAACAGGAGGTCAGCCCAGTGCATTGAGCATGGGACGTGGGAAGGGGATCGGTGGATTCCTAGGTACGCCGGTGTATGCTGCGCGCTTCAGGCTCGACAGTTTGTCCAACGAGCTTTTGGAGCCATTGGCTGATCTGCTTGGAAAGACAGACTTCCTCCTGTCCGAGGATAGAATGTCCAGTCTCGATTGCCTCGCATTCGGCTACCTGTCTTTGCTGTTTTACCCAGCAGTACCCCAAGCGTGGGTCAAGGATACCATACAGACGAAGTTCCCTCGCATCGCTTCGTACATACGTAGATTGCGAAAAGACTTGTTCTGCGATGAGGACATCAAGCCAGCAGACGTATGGACCATATCTTCCGGTCCACCTCAAGCCTCAAGTGGAATGCTGCTACCATGGCAGCCTCGGGCTCAAGGATTCATGTCCAGTGCCGTGGATGGAGCTCGAGAGATTGCTGGAAACCTCCCTATGGTTTCATGGTTCACACAGGGCACCTCTGTCGTGCACATGGACACTCCGTTGTCTTCAACGAAGATGCGTTCGTCGCTCCCCTCTCCCGCCTTAGTCAACACACTGCTGGGCGCAACCACAGCTGCGACCATCGGGCTTGCCTCGCTTGCAATCCACCATCGTCGCTCGCCGCGCGAGGGCGCCCTCATTTTCTGGGCACTACGCCCAAGTACTGGCTTCGGTGAAGCTGGGGATATCTTGAGCATTTTTGCCAACCAAATGCCGGCTGGGGCCTATTCACAATTCTGAAGAAGCTGTACAATGCCTGCAATGTAGCGGCGTAAACAGACGTGATACCCAATGACACAATTTCACTTTCGTACACAGCCACACACAGTGCGTGCATGTCTTGCGGCTAGCCCCCAGATCGACAGGGCAAATGATTTGAATAAGCTCCGGTTGTTGGCATCTGCAGTAGTGTGGTTGTCATGGTGGGCACACGTCACAGGGTCTTCCGAGGCTTAGCTACGACGCCAATTGACCTTGATTTGTGACAAGTCTAGCGCATTTCTCAAAGCAGAACATCTGCTTCTTTGCAGACACCATGGGGCAAAGTGGAGAGGACAATCTGTACGATCAGGGTAAGATCCCTGGGACAGCCATAAGGCACAGCACCAATTGGGTCATGCACTCGCTGGCAACAAGCCGCTTTGAGACTCGATGCCCAGATGATTCGCGTGTTTGGTGGAGCCCGCGGGCGTGCGCGGCTAGATCGACGGCCCGAGCGCGGAGACCAACTGCTCGACGTCATCGAACATGAAGCATAACAAAAGCCGCTCTCACCTCACCACCTGTGCGCCTTCTGCAAAGCAAAACACCAACAACTTCGTCCTGATACACACAATACCTTTCTTCACTTAATCGAACCCAGCCAGCAAGATGCACCGAACATACAGCATGCGCCAGTCTCGCGCGCCTACGGCGTCGCAGATTCAGAACCCGCCCCCGCCGTCGTCGTCGACGAAGAGCGGACGTTTCTTTGGAAAGGCCAACATTGGTACGTCAGGTAACCAATTTCTGTGTGCTCCTCCCTCCCGAGCGCTGCAAGTCCGAATTTGGCTGTTTGCGGTGTCTTTGTTATCAGTGTCGTCATCTGGCACACACGACCCGAAGACCCGGCGCAGTGAGGCACGAAGGACTGTTCTTGCAGCCTCGGAATATAATGTTCATTTTTTCAGCTTCAATTGGAGTGAATACCAATGCTAATATGGACTCCTTTTCGCAGGCCACACGTTCCGCCACAAGTCCGCGGGCGCTTTTGGACCCGACCTTGCAAAGAAGCTTTCACAGCTCGTCAAGATGGAGAAGAACGTCATGCGTAGCATGGAGCTGGTTTCCAGGGAGCGCATGGAGGTTGCTGTAAGCTTGTGACAGTGCGGATGTAACCCCGTACCACGCTAATTGGCCACTCAGCAACAACTCTCCATTTGGGGCGAGGCCTGCGACGACGACGTGTCTGACGTCACGGACAAGCTGGGTGTGCTGATCTACGAGATTGGTGAGCTCGAGGACCAGTATGTCGACCGCTACGACCAGTACCGTGTTACCATCAAGAGTATCCGCAACATCGAGGCTTCTGTCCAGCCCAGCCGCGACCGTAAGTTTCCCGTAGACTGTGTTACCATACTTCTGTGCTCACATATACACAGGCAAGCAGAAGATCACCGACCAGATTGCGCAATTGAAGTACAAGGAGCCCAACTCACCCAAGATTGTCGTCCTTGAACAGGAACTTGTGCGTGCCGAGGCCGAGTCTCTCGTCGCTGAGGCCCAGCTGTCCAACATCACCCGTGAGAAGCTGAAGGCCGCCTTCACTTACCAGTTCGATGCTATGCGCGAGCACTGCGAGAAGCTCGCCATCATTGCAGGCTACGGCAAGCACCTCCTCGAGCTCATCGACGACAACCCAGTCACTCCCGGAGAGACTCGCCAGGCTTACGATGGCTACGAGGCTAGCAAGGCGTATGTAGTTTGGCCCGACTAGTGAACTGCACTAACGCACCACAGCATCATCCAGGACTGCGAAGACGCCCTGACCAACTGGGTCTCCCAGAACGCCTCTGTCTCCTCCAAGCTGTCTCAGCGATCCCGTACCCTGTCCCAGCGTCGCCGCAACGCTACCCGCCGCGGCGAGGGTGTCGACCTCTCGGGTCAGGATCAGACCATGGATAGAGAGTCTGGACTTTGGATCCCTGCCTCAGAGCACCAAGGTAACGGCTATGACGACCGTGACGAGCTCGACGACGACGAGCAGCACTCCACTATTGCTAGCGAGCAGCGTGGTCGCGAGGAGGAGAGGGTCATTGCTGCATAGACGTCTTACTGACGTACATGCTAGCACTCGCCTCCTCGTCCTCTCCTAGTACCCCGCGGCTGACGATGTATACCCCCGATGGAGTGGCCGATGTTGATGGTGCTGCGGAAAACCCGACGCGTGAGCGGGATATGAATTTCTCGGCTTGAGAATTGTGTTTTGTATACAAGAACCTTTTTGATGATTTACGATGTCATCTCGCAATAATAGTGTAATCCAAGTAATCATTCGATCCTGTACTCACTTTCACAATGCGTATTGATGCTGTCATGTAACAGAACGTCAACCACTGAAGCACAAGAGGCTTCGCGGGATGCGGCCTGTCATGGAGAACGATTCTGAACATAGGGATATTGATTGATCCGATTTATAGTAATAGCTATTATGGTAGTGAAAAGATGGTTGTTTCAACGCAATGGCCCTGACCCTTTTTCATGTCCACTGCTCACTCGATACTCTTGCTCGTCGGCCTGACAGCCATGCCAGCCTCTTCATACGTCTGATCGATCATCTCCATCTGCCTGACCGAGTCCTCACCATTGACCCACGCCCTGCTCTTCCTCCCCTTGACCCTATCCACAAACCCCTCCATCATATACCGATACGTCGGCCACCAGTCCTCTCCCGGACCCTTACCCCCAGGCCAGACATACTGCTTCTTAGTCTCCGTGTGCTTCTCCGTCCTAACAACCTTATCATTCGCATCGCGATAGATGGTCGTCGTCTGGATGTCGATTCTGTGCCAGATATGCGGGCCCATGAAATTATTCAGCGTGATAGTTTTCTGCGTGGTGATGTTTAGATTTTCCTCGACGCCGTGCTTGGGCCGCAGCATGACGCTGCAAACTGGCGGCATGCCTTTTGCTGTGTAGTTGGGCCATGTGTCGAACAGCCAGGACCACCATGTGCCGCTGCTTTTGGTGAAGCGCGCGTCGAGATCGGCGAGGAGAGTTGCTGTGCCGCCGTTGGGGAAGGCGTAGGTTGCGAGCATGGCGCGGTCGCATTTGCTGTCGTGGGGAGGGGCTATGAGGCGGGGAGTTGCAGATACCACGGATGATGGTTCGGAGGCGAAGATGGCGCGAAGGGCGCTCAGGTTGTACGTGCCCAAGTCCATTAGTGTGCCGCCGGCAAGGTTGTATTTAAAGCGGATGTCGTCGTGAGAGAACATTCCGCCAGGCAGCGCTGTTGTTGCGTCTGCTGATTCTATATCTTTGGGGTCAAAGAGAGAAAGGAACGTATGCCATGCTGGATGGAATTGGTAGTGTCGAGCCTCCAGCAGGATCGGCGCATTGGGTGGAGAGAGAACAGAATGGCGGAAGAGTGATCGCGCTTCTTTAGCATTGGAGGTAGCGGGCTTCTCTAGGAGGACGTGTTTTCCGGCTTTGAGTGCTTTCAAGGTCCATTCGTAGTGCAATCCGTTAGGAAGAGGGTTGTAGATGCAATCGATAGAGGGGTCATTGATGAGGTCTGATGGATCTTGTTAGTGTTGGTTGTGCTGATAGAGAGGTGGTACTTGCCATCGTAGCTTTTGTGCACAATTGGAATGTCGTATTTCTTCGCATATGCTTGTGCCTTCTTCCCATCTCTTGCTGCAACAGCGGCGATGATGACTTCCGGATGTGACCGTGCTGGTTGGATCAGAGCTGTCAGACTATCGTACACCTGTTAGTTCGCTTCTGTGGGTACGGCTTCACGACTTTGGGAGCGCATACGCAATGTTTGCAGCACCAAGAATACCGAATCTCAATGCATCGTCCTTCTTTGGAACCTTCGGTCTACTTGCCAGCCACTCGGCCCACTCCCCCAAGCCATTCATCCAATCGTACGGTGACTTCCCCATTTCGTGTACGTGTTGATGGTCTCGGAAAGTTGAGGTAATTGTATGCACTTCTTATACTTATGACGTCGGCCGTAAGATGGGGGACACAGGCACCAGCCGGGCGTTACTGCATGCGGGGACTTCGCAAACTTGATACCGTTTTCTACTAGCGTTTCTGACATTCTGACCTATGGCCCTGACCTGACCTGCGATTCGATGATATTTGCAAGTTCGTATCTGACCATGCATGCAATCAGAGCAGAGGTCCAGGAAGTTTATCCGAGGTCGACCAAAGAGACTCGCAAGGTCGACCAAATGTGCGAGGAATCTTGTGGTGTGCATTTTGTACCCTTGTGAGAGGCCCTCTCGGTAGTCCCATCGGCGATCTATTCCACTTGTTCGATGTAGACTACGCCCCTTGCAACAATCGCATGTGCTCCTCAAAGAGACGCAGATAAAGCGTGCCATGCTACCCGTGGACGTTGACCGCGGAGGGCACGTGCTTTTCTTGGCAGATATTTCCTCGAACTTCACCACCATCACCACCACCACCACCGAAACCACATTTGTTACCCCCGGCAAATCCGCCAAAATGCTCCCTCGATCCCTCCTCTTACCCCTGGGCCGCACGCTCTTCTCATCTTCGCGCACTTTCTTGCGACAACGCCACATCCACACGCCAACATGCGCTTGCAACACCCTCCTACGACCGAGCCTACGCCAGCCCCGCGCACAGCCACTCGAAGACCTCACAGCACGCTTTAATGGCCTGCGGTTACAAGCGGCGCAGCATTCGCGGGGCATGAAGGTCAGAAGCTCAGTCAAGAAGCTGTGCGATGGGTGCAAGAGCGTGAGGAGGAAGAAGGGACGATATGTATATATCATCTGCAGCAAGAATCCAAAGCATAAGCAGAGGTAGGAATGAGTAAGGATGCTGGTTTAAAAATGAATGCTAATAATGACTAGGCAAGGATAGACGACAAGTATCAAGAACCGAGTGTCTGGGAGATGGATGCGGATCAGACATGGTGAAGAAGAGCATGCGGGGCGCAGAGCTGTAACATATGTATGCATACCCAGCATCTTCGGCGTTTGGGGAAATTATATTACTTTACACGAAGGATTCATCAGAGCTTTCGCACGAAACGCACAAGAATGAAGGCTTCAGACACATAGTAGCACGACTTGTCCCTCTCAAGCGATACTATTGCATAGTCAATCTCCAGTCTTCTATTGCTTTCAGCCCATGCTGCCTCCAGATTGACTGCCGCCAATGATCCCAGCCATCTTCAACAGCTCCCTGTCTAGCTCGACATCACCCGTACCCAGATTAATCCTCCTCCTGGCCTCCGCCTCCCTCTCCTGCCAGGCCCACTCTTTTCTCTGCGCCTCCGCGACCTCATCACCACCACACCCCCAGACCTCAATCTCTTCAATCTCAAAGCGATCTTGCCAGTCCTTGCCTTTACGATACGGCAACCTACTTGAATGGAATGTCCCACCACCTCCCGAGATATGCGTGAAGATGCCAAACTCGAGCGCGTCGTCGAGATGCAGCGACACGATTCCAGGTTTGAATGTCTCCTGCGAATGCGAATGTGCTGATGACTGAAGCGGTATCTTCGTCCCAAACCCAAGACCAGGCGGGTGTGTGGGAGACTTGTTGAAGTAGACGTAATTGTCGGCGTACTGCGAAGGTGAGAAGACGTCGTGTGTGGGTGACAACTGGAAGAGTTTGGTGTTTGCGTCGCCAAAGCATGTCTTGCCAGTGTTCTTCCATTGCGACGGAACGAAGCCACCGTAGACGAGCGACTGGTTTGTGGCGGTCTCGGGAATGCTGTTTGAATAGCGCTTGGGTGGTAGGAGATCTTCAAGCGCACGCTCTCGCGTACTTGAAGCTTTTGCCGGCAGGAGGCGGCCTTTTACGAGGAGTATGGTTGGGGCCCGCCAGTTGAAGACCTGCTTCTCGAATGAGCCCATGCTGAAGCCGTGTTGGTTGCCTCTATACAAGGGTCGGAGACGCCGGAAGAGCTGGTTGCCATCGATGAAGAAGGAAAGCTGGCTGAGTATGGTGAGGTTGAGAATCTCTCCCGGGTCTCGCAGGAGTGGCTCAGGCTCAGTGACAGGCTTCGGTGGTGGTATCACGGGCTTCGTCTCCGCCGTTGGAGATGTAGACCCGCCTTTGCGCTTCGATAGGTCGAAGTCTTTCGCGAACAGGAAGTGCTCAAAAAGTGGGTGTAGCCCATTGAAGAGATGCGGCATGCATATGGAGACAACGGTATTGAAGGTGTTGAACGTGACGCCAGGGTGGGTTTCTACACCAAAAGATGACATGATGACGTTCGCTGCTCGCCGTAGCTCCTCCACTCGGCCTTTCGTCAAGTCGGGAGAGAGGCTAGAGATGCTCTGCTGCGGATCGATGGGCGCAATGAGCAGCAACAACTCCACAAGCTTGAGAAGGTTGTCCGTTGGTATTATTGAGTGATGCACATTCGACTGTTCGCCGTGCTTGAAAACCTCCATGGCATCCATGGATTCTAGGGCTGCGAGTACAAGCTCATCGTCTTCCTGATCGTCTCCCTCCTCCCCGTCGTCGGGCGCATCAATTGCGAAGCCGAGACTACTGCTTGTCGCAGCCACTTCTCTTTGCTTCTCGTCTACGGTCTGTTTCTCTTTGTCTTCAATCTCTGATCGTAAACCCTTGTCGTATATAGCCAGGCTCCGGTACAGCTCTCTCAACCACAGCTCTTTACTTCTCTTCTTGAGCACAACACCAAATCGCTCAGTCATGATCGTGACTACCTTGAGCATAGCCTCATACGTAAGGATAGCGGGAGCTTGGCTCGGCAAGGGAAACGCTCCTAGATAACTGGCCATCTGAAAGATGACTGAGCCCACACCCAGCGCATCGGGAAGTTCGAGAAAGCGACATAATGTTGCCTCGCTCCAGTAAGTCAAACCAGATTCAGTATCTGCAAGTGAACGGAAGACTGAATTGAAGCAGTATAGCTCGAGCGGAGAGAAACTCTTCTGCGCGAAGCGTTGTGCAAGCAATGAGCTGATCTGTTCTGCCTAGGCTTAGTATGATTGGGAATGGCGATGAGATGGGGTGGGCATTACCAGAAGTCAAGTGGGCATGCTCTGACGAAGATTCTTGACCCATATTTGCGATGCTGGCTCTAAGCTAATTCGTGCCGAAAGAGGAGCTGTCGCGTCGCGCCATGTTGTATCGTGGGGGAAGGTGCGTCATCGCACCATCCCTAAAGCCGACTATCTCCGATCTTTACTCCTTACCGGCGACGTCCACCTGACATACACCATGTCATTTCATTTTCACTCAGCAGGCTATTGCTAATTTCAAACATCCAACCAAAACTCTCCTTCGCTAAACAATGTCTCATTACGATGCTGAAAATGACGTTGGGTGACTACGACTTCACGAGAAATCTATGAAAGAGCTTCTAGGAGCCGATACCTGTAACGGTCTCCGAGAACATCTCTTTGAATTTGCGCATTGTATCTGCATACCTCAAATTACATTTGGTGAATCTATTTTGTCACCCTTCCAGCCTATATTCATATCATAACCCTCTTCACTCAAACAATACTCATCCTGACTTCCACAACAAATTTGTTCCGTCAAATCCAACACCGACGGGTTTGTCAACTCTCCACCGGCAAATTTTCTAGACACCATTATCCGAGCAGACATGTCGTTGAGCGCTCTACCAACAGAAGTTGATGATATCATCATCGAATTTCTTGGTGCCTCTGATGACCGCGAAGCTCTGAGCTCCTTGTCATATGTATCTAAGTACTATCGAGGACCAGTGGAACCTGTTTTGTATCGGAACCTCAAGTTTCAAGCGGATGAGGAAGTTCCGATAAAGCAACTATTCCTGACCCTACTGAGCAGAATGGATTTGGCAAAGCACATTGAAAGCTTCACGCTCTCTGAGACTCCACGCACAGTCAACATCGGTGAGCGCTGGATACATGGACGCACCAAGTTAGCAAAGGACCTCTGGCGGCAAGTTCGGTCAATTGAGACCGCTGTCAAGAAGGTTCCGCGCCTAGGTGTGGAGACGCGATTGGAGCTTTTTGGGGGAATCTTATTCTCGCATAGTGGGTCCTACGTATCTCCTCAACCGTCTGTGAATGCAACTATTGCTCGGATTCTCTCATGGGCAATTAACATCA
>Ga0265780_10004669_pt1 | contig 17564 bp, 22 predicted proteins | sample P1T30metagenome_FD_192432 | JGI IMG/M metagenome (GOLD analysis project Ga0265780, IMG submission 192432) | Plant litter microbial communities from East Loma Ridge, Irvine, California - P1 T30 | ecosystem: Environmental > Terrestrial > Plant litter > Unclassified | place: USA: California...
AGCTTGGAGGTACATTATAACTCGCCGAAGATGTATTTATACCCGAGAAAGGGATATATGACGCGGCCATCCCCAATGCTGAAGTGACGGATGAAGTCCATGTAGATTTGACCGGTAATCTGAGACGAGCTTCCTCTTCTAATGCGGCGAGAGGCAGGCATATTCCACGGAGCGAAACACCATAGGTATGATGTAGGTCAAAGATGGAGGTGACGGGATGAAGCTTAGAATACGCTTTTGGCGATACAAATGGGAGTATCAGAGATACCATAGCTATTGATCAGCTTGCACCGTGATTTGATGGTGTCAATAACTATACGTACTTCGAGTGAATGGAGATGGATGAACTAGATACTATCCCATCAGCACCTTTCCTTTCCTTTCCTCAACGAACCATAGCATTTTGGACGACTTACAAGTCTCTTGAGGTACTTTCGATATCTACCATGAGCATCTTCTTAGCCATACACAGAACAGAGCAACGTACTTATGTGGTACACTCTTCCATTTAGCTAACCACCATGCTAGCCCTGGATCTATTCTCTTCTCTATGCCCTTATCACCCCCACCATCCCCTGATTGTCGACCGAGAGCAGCAGACTCGGCAGCAAGTACTATCAGTACATATCCCTCTTCCTCTCCAATTAACGAATCTAGCTTTTCTAGTGCTTGAATGAAGATCTCGTCATTGGTCCCTTGTCGCGATTTGAGGTCTGAGAGGGATATTACAATGGTCGGATAGGGGAGAGGTTCAGGATGAGTCGTTGTGGTATATATGAATTCGGTCGACATCGTACTGCAAGTCGTAGTCGCTCGAGCCAACTGACAGGCGCGGGGAGGTCGTCAGACAGCTGTGGCTATTGACAGAGCCGCCAACTCTCAAAGCACTCAAGTGGGTTCGGGGATGCTCCGAAGGACACCGCGGTTGTCAACGAGAGACATGAGAAGACCTTGATCGTCATCATGCTTAATTTATAGTTCTCGTTCCTGGCTCCACATTCCAATCCATGTTCCCTTACAAGGGCGTATCGTATCGTATCGTGTATTGCATACAAATCTAATAGCTACATTGAATGATCCTGCGTCTACCTCTTGTTCACTCCTGCACTGAGGCAAAGCGGAAGTCCGTAGACTAACATCGCCTCCTACCTCCTCCACCATACCCTCTACGTCTACCGCCTCCACCCATCATCATCCCACCCATAGGTCGTCCCATACCTCCACCCATCATTCCTCCCATTGGTCTACCCATACCCATACCACCACCCATCATGCCACCACCCATTGGTGCACCGTGATGATGATGAACAGTAGTCATTGGTCTTCCACCCATTCCTCCCATACCCATACCCATACCGCCTCCCATTAGACCTCCGCCTCCGCCCATTGGTCTGGAGTAACCATCATTATAGTATCCTTGTCTTGATCCGCAGAGTCCCTACTATCAGTCTGGCAAGTAGGTAGGATGGAGGGTCACTCACCATCTCGGCTGTTTTGTCTGTTACGAGTAATGAAGTCGTGTGGTTTATGACTTGTGTGGTCACTGTCTAGATTTGCTTCTGACGAGATTGGTCCTTATGAGAGAAGTGCCTTTCGTAGCATGCGATTCTTATGTAATTACTCAGCCCCCATCAAGCTCAAATGCCCAGCAGGTCCGCATCATTTCGCAGCATGATCATCATCGACACAGGGGGTAGAGATGCTTGGCGCAGTCAGATCCCTGACTGTGATGGATTGCCATGACGTCTTAGCTTATCTCCTCTTCCTCCTCCACCTCCTTCTCCTCGTATCCCTCTCCCAGCATGGTTGTGCACTGCTATACCCCCGCAAGTCAGACAGCTTGCCAAGTCCAAGAAGGGATTGGATCGTCATGATGATGCTTATCTGTGTTCCTGACTCCGGGACCTGAGTATGCGATTAGGCCTGCCGCGTTTTTCGTGCTGGCGGAGCTGTTCAGATTGCAACATGGGTAGCTGAGCTCACATGACTATACAAGCCACGAATCTCGTACAAGATGAACTCCAGATGAATTTCTTGCCCATCTCTTGTTGTCCTTGTACACAAAGCTCGGACCCAGGCGTTATAGCCAGTATTCTCCGTTCCAGCTAGGTCGAGCAGTAGCCATATTCATGACTCTCGCTTTTGACACCTCATATTTCCTATATCTGACACCATGTATACGGATGACTGCACAGTTTCACTTGTAGGGATGACACCGATACCTCCCAACGATGCCTGACATTCTCTGTCACAAATAGATGCCGCGGAAGTACTTCGGCAAAACTCATTGGAGACTCCACAACTTGATGGCGTGATTCTGACTTTTTGGAATCACCCATAGACCTTTACGGGTCGATTGATCATCTAATATAATATCATCTACCACCATTATCAAGTGCTCACAACCATGTCGATTCGTAATCTACCAAATATCGCGCGATATGCCACTACTTCCGCTGCCCCTAAGCCCAAAGTGCTTGTTGTTGGAGCTGGTACGTCCTTGATTTGTCTGCTCGCCACAATGTGGGAATAAACTGATCAATAGGATCGGGCGGTCTTGCAGTTGCCAACCAGATTTACAATGCCTTCAAAGCTCAAGGACAAACTTTGAACCCAGGGGATGTTTCTATTGTGGATGTAAGTTCCCCAAAATCACCTCACCTCTTCGCCCATATCGAGTGTGCAACAACAGTTATCAAGGATAGAGAGCTGACAATAGGCAAATGCAAACCACGATTATCAACCTGGATGGACAGTCGTAGGATCTGGTCTAGCCAATAAATCGGAATTCAGACGACCTCTTGAATCACTTATTCCGAGCCATATTGGACATATTCAAGCTCTTGCCGAGGGATATGAACCGGGAACAAATCAGGTTGTATTGAATGATGGATCAAAGGTTTCTTATGATTACCTAGTCGTCGCTCCTGGTCTCAAGCTCAGTGAGTGTTTGTTCCGCTTTCTGCCCCTGTCTCAAACGGGATAAGAGGAGATCCAAGAGAGAGAGAGCCAGGGAAGAGAGCTGATGTCAGATTTCGGAAATGTCAAGGGATTGTCTGCCGCCCTCGAGGATCCATTCAAATCGAACGTCTCGACCATCTACACATATGAGAACTCTGAAAAGACTTGGGAACTGATCGAGAAGTTCAAGGGAGATGGAGGAGCTATCTTCACACAACCACAGGGGATTATCAAGTGTGCCGGAGGTATGTCTCTTCATCTCTTCAACTTCCTCCTCAAATCGCCGGAATGCCTCTCTGAGGACGGAGGAGACACGGTACTGACGCCCAGCTCCACAGAAGATCGCATACATGGCGGACGCATACTGGAAATCTACGAATACCCCCGTTTCATCCCAATTCATCACAGGAATGCCATCAATGTTCTCAGTCCCTCACTACTCCAAAGCCCTAAACGCCATCCGAGAAGAAAAAGGCATCGCAGGAGAATTCAACACAAACTTGGTAGAAGTGAAAACAGATACCAAATCTGCGATTTTCGAGATCACAACTGGCGATAGAAAGGGAGAGAGGACCGAGAAGGAGTTTGGATTGTTGCATGTTACCCCACCTATGGGTCCTCTTGATTCTGTCAAGAATTCGCCTCTTGCCGATGCTGCTGGATGGGTTAATGTGGATCAGGGAACATTGCAACATCAGAAATATGACAATGTGTTTTCGTTAGGTGATGCTTCTTCGCTACCGACTTCAAAGGTGTGTTCTCCCTCCTTACTGCTTCACGATGGCAGTCAAGACTGACAGACAGACCGCAGCAGCAATTACTGGACAAGCACCAGTCCTAACCCACAACCTAGTCTCTCACATGTCAACAGGAAAAGTAGGAGATGCGCGATACGACGGCTACACCTCTTGCCCCTTATTCATTGATCGAGGATCATTACTATTGGCAGAATTCAAATATGGATTGGAGAGGAAAGAGACTTTCGGAACATTGTTTGATCAGTCCAAGCCCAACAAGTGAGTTTTAGTCATCTTGATTATCCTCACCCAAATTCATATTCCTACCCACTCGTTCGATCTTCCTTCCTACTCGTTTGGCTTCCTTGTTTGTCATCGCCTGCCGATAGCTAACATTCAAGGGCATTCTACCACCTCACCAAAGACGTTATCCCTCGAGCATATTTCGCCAAACACGTAAAAGGAGAATGGTTCGGTCCTAGGGCAATCTTCCCTCCTCAATACCTACCTCAATAGATGTTGTCATGTATCTTCTTGGTCTTGGTCATCTACGTCCACCACCCCACGAATTTCACTTTACTCGGACTGGCCTTCTTTCGAGGGTGTAGATAATGACGAACGTGTTGCTGAAAACTACAGTGAAAGGATCAATCCAGCTTATCACAGCGCCATGACGAACGTTCTTTTCTTTTTCGGTGTGTGCTTCGTGTACAAAGGATCATCGGGCGGAGCTCGGCTCACGGCAGCTCCACTGGGTCTAAAAGAACGGGATTACTCCATGTACCATATCACATCACACCACATCTTATTCCTCAGCGTCCGAACATACAATATATCCAGACAAGATGCTACTCTACTTACTAAGACACGGTCGTACTGATTAGTACACTCATCCACTTCCTAACTAGCCAAGCTCATTGATACAGTAACGACCGGGGATTGGTTCAAGGACAACTTGATATCCCACTCAATGACCATGGTCGTTCCCAGATCAACAGAGTCAAGAAGCCTTGTCAATCGGTGCCTTTCAATCGAATTTATACGTCGAACTTATCACGAGCTATCGAGGTGAGTACACTTCCACTCCTGTGATCCATGGAAAAATACTGAGGGACAGAGCGCAGAGATCATTGTTCCTCACTCGGGTCATGGGGAATTGATCGTATGTCCAGAATTGACTGATCGAGGTTATGGGTCCATGCAGGGCAAGCCGTGGGTCGAGGAGCATATCGTTCCGGCCGATGCAGAGTCACAAGAATCGTATGTCGCTTCCCGCTCTCATTCATCGTTTCGTTTGATCTGATACAAAAGCCTGACTGCCCGACTACAAGATTGGCTCAACACCCTCATCTCCAACCATACCCCAACTACCTCCCCTTTGAACTCCCCTACCACCCCCACCCGGGCCGATGTGGTCTTAGTGGTGACTCACGAAGAATGCCTACTTACTCTCCTTAACCTTCTCACTAGCAATACCGAGCCTGGCACAGGGGTACAAGTGGATATTGCGCAAGGGGTTGATGTAGCGAAGAGAGTTGAGAATGGACGATTCTGTATAGTCAGAGTTTGGTGGGATGGCGATGGTGATATTATTGGAGGTGGGGCTAGAGGGCGGATTGAAGGGTGGGGTGTTGGTGGGTTGGTGCAGGAGGAATGATTGTACGGGCACCGCGCCAGGGAATGAGTTCTTGAGATGTACATTATCACACTTGAAATCACTCGCATATCAATCCGTACTATCAATTCTACAACTAAGAAACTGTCTATCTATCATCGACGACAACAACGAAGATCTCACGACTCATACCTAGCACCCCTTAACTCATGTCATACTACCTCAATACCGGCATCTCATTGACAGTAACATCCCTACTCTTTGCTTTATCCTCTTCGTCATTCTGACTGACTCTCTCGGCATCTTCCAGGCCCGTGTGCGCCTTATAATCAGGTTCTTCTGTCCTAGCCACACTTTTAGAATATTTCTCGTCGTCCTACCCATCAGTCTCGGCTCTCTTACAGGATTAAAGAACAAGGGGACATACCAAGAAGTCTTCCCCTTCTCTATAATGAGGAGGAGGTGAGATTGTACAAATGATCCAGAAACTGACAAATCCGATACCTAATCCGACAAGGAAGGTGATTTGGAATAACTTGACCCATCCGGATGTAGTGTGATTTCCTTGGAGATTCATGATGAATCCCGGGAAGAGGGGTACGAAACCGAGAAGGAAGGCCAAGATCGTACGCCAATGGAATCCGCGGTGATACCAGTATATCGAGGATGAGTCGCCAATATACAGATCGGGAATCACGAGACGTCGTCGACGAATGATGAGATAGTCGCATAGCATTATACCAGTCATTGGAGCTACTTGTTAGCATATTCCCATGACTGAAGAAAATGGTCTCACCGATGAAGATACCAAAGCCGGAAATGACACCGATGAATGTACTAGCCGTAGCTGTCAATTGCCACGGGTTGACCGCGAGTCCCAACATGCCCAGTAACACAGCTCCTCGTTTGATATTGATATACTTCGGAGCGAAGCCAGCTAATACCATACCGGTCGATACGGCATTCAAGATGACATTGATTGAAAGTTGGGCGCATGTACATCCGAGACCTGCAAAGAAGACCGCTGCTCGAACGCCTGATGAATCGCCATAGTGAGTCTGAATCGCGCCTGTCATCAGCGTTTGCGAAAGTTTAAAAGGGGAGTACTTGCTGAGCAGGAAGATCGGGTTCCAGATGAGTTCCCCCTGTTCTAGATTCAAGATCTGGGATGAAGCTGATGTGACGACGACCCCTACTAGGGCACATGAGGTGATCATGACCGGAGCAGCGACCAGTTGAGACAACATCGGATAATATCGTCTCTCTGAGTATCGGACCTAGTTGTCAGCCATGAGATCGAATGTGGTTATAGAGTTTGCATCACATACCCAATCGGACTGCCCAAGAGTCCCGGCTCCCCAAGAAGACAGAATAGAAGTAATACCCAACATCATTGAGAAACTCGTCGAATCAGCCGTATTGGCAGTCTTGAATAAAGGTCCTCCTCCACCAGCATTACTAACAGCCCAAGCCAGTAATCCGATCAAGGTCGCTCCAAAAGCAGCGCTTGAAAAGACGAATGGTTTCTGAAGTTTCTCCGGTGGGAAAAGCAGGACAAGAGGTACGAAAGCGCAATACCATAACATTACACCTGTAAAGTCTTGGTGGGTGATGTTGGCTGATGCAGGGAATTTGGAAGGAGCGTTCTTCCATGATGGTGACATTGCACCTAGCATAAGGTTTACCGCTTGACCTCCCCAGACTGCCTGGATTCCGAACCAGAATACCGAGGTGAAGCAGGACAAGGTGAGAGGCTGGACGTTAACTTCGATTTTGATCCATGCCAGAAGAGACTCACGATGTAATGACCGTACATCCCCCAACTCATTCGACTAATGATGACGAATCCAACATGGTGGATCTCTCCAGGTAGACCTGTTGATCAGCCTTTTCATCCAGCAAAGACATCATGTAACGTACCAGAGAGGACAGAAAGGATTCCAGTAATCATAGCACCGACTACTACACATCCCATAGCCTGCTGAGCCGTCAAGCCTGGTATCAGTATCGATCTCCTCATTTTCGAAGATGTGACTGTACGCACCATAAGCAAGTAACGATGAACCAGTGGTGTAGGCACTGATACAAGCTCCAGAAACAAACCAGTAGATCTCTCATTAGCAACCATCTTCTCGACTCTTTTGAAGAGACGAAGAGGGACTCACGGCAAAAGACCAAATCTTGTACGTCCTCCTCTCGACCGGGATTGGAATAAGATCCCGATTCGTCCATCTATCATTCACATAACCCCCATCGCTATCGACAGGGCATTCAAGTCGTTCTTTCCATCCCATTTTGTCTATCCTGATGTGCAGTCGAAATTTGAGATGCGAGAAAACGAGAGCTGACTCGAATTAGGGTAGAGTATAAGAATGAAATTGGTTATCTCCACAAGGTGGGCGGATGGAGGCTTATCATATACCACGAAGGCTCTCGGCGGAGTTTTATGTGATTTACAGTTTATTTACAGGTAGCGAAGCAAGGGAGTATGACTGTGGGTGCTGGAGGTTTGTGTCATCTCTTGTGGATCACCTTGAGATGTGCCGGCACAGTATAGAGTGAGAGAGAAAGAGAGAGTGGGGCTTGAAGAGATGAAAGATAGAGAGGAAACAACCAATAAAGGAGTCGAATTTCCAACCTCCGCTCTCACCCTTGTTGACGCCCACTTTGCTTTATCGGCTTGCCCACTTTGACTTTGGAGCGGGCCCGGTCAGCCGGGTCGCCTCATTGCATGTCCACTTTCTCGTCATTGATACATAGCGGTAGTGCTGCTCAACATCACGTCAAACCTTTCCTCATCAATACGCAATAGTATGCCATCAGTAGATTCTCCAATCCCATTTATTGATTTTGAGAACTTTGGTGATGGTACAGGGCCTGTACGTTTTCCTCTATCCGATCCCTCACAGCCCCAAAGATAGGCTCATGAGCAGGAAGCAGAGAGAATCGGTCAACAATTCTACTCGGCATGCAAGAATGTCGGTTTCGCTTATCTGATCAATACTGGCTTCCCTCCCGAAATGGTAGAGAGGATGTTCGCCTTGAGCAAGGCATTCTTTGCATTACCTCAGGAAGTGAAAATGACGGTCCCACATCCTCCTCAAGGGGATCAGCATCGGTAAGTGGGATCTTGCGAGTAACCTTGGGAGAAGAGTGAATAGGGAGAGCAGGAATGGGCTGGGGCTGATAACTAGAGGATACTCTGGTGTTGGTGTAGAGCAGGTTTCTCAGATGGTTTTCGATGAAGCAGAACTGGCGAAATTAAGGAAGAATGCACCCGACTTCAAAGAGTCGTATGATATGGGTGAGTTTCGTTCTTACAGTCTCCAAAAAGGAGACAAGCTAAGTCTAGGATCCGATGAATCGCAGCGCTGCCCTAATATCTGGCTAGAAGATAAATACCTCCCGGGCCTTAAAGCCACTTCACAAGAATTCATGGCTGAAGGTGAGTTCTCCCATTCCTTTCTACAGCCTTATGGAGCTAAATTTCGCAGGTCGAAGACTTCAGATGCAGACTTTGAAAGCATTAGCAGTTGGTATGCCAGGAGTTCCACCTGGTTTCTTCGAGGAATATCATGATGAGGGGGATAACCAATTACGACTACTACATTGTATGTCCTCCTTTCCTCCACTCATCTATCTAGCGACAGAAGAGGCTGATGATAGACCCGTCGGCACCTTGGAAAGCATTTGAATCAGGGGAGAAAGGAAGAATTAGAGCTCATACAGTATGTCCCCTTCTCGCATCGGAAGCTGTAGCTGAGCGATAGGACTTTTCGACATGTACCTTCTTATTTCAAGATAACGTAGGAGGGTTAGAAGTTGAAGATCCAGTATGTCTCTCTCATTCAAATCGTATGGACCAAAGACAGAACTGAGGGTAGCACAACAAAGACGTTTTCATCCCTGCTCCACCAGTCCCTGGGGCTATTGTATTCAATATAGGAGATTTCATGATGCGTTGGTCGAATGATGAGCTGAAGTCTACTCTTCATAGAGTCCGAGCACCAGAGAGGAAAGAGGGAGATGGGGAATATACGAAAGAGAGATATTCTATCCCTTGGGTATGTCCACTTTCGCCGCGTCACCAATTTTCGTAGAACACTTGGGCAGCTGGAATGACTTGCTGATCATAGTTCTGCGGAGCCAATGTTGACAGAGTCATTGACGCACTTCCCGGGACATGGGATGAGAACAAGCCAAAGAAGTATCCACCCATCACCGCTGGGGAGTATGTGAACATGAGGTTGAATGCTACATACAAGTAACGCGTTGCGGACCATTCGAGATTTGTTGATAAATCGTTGATCGTAGTTGTAGTTGTATATGCATTATGTGTAGTAAGTAGTAACATCCGGGAAATGTCGTATAAAGAATTAAAGTATTCGGAGACCAGCAACGAATCCAGCAATCCCAAGAATGTAGCTGCTCCAAATCACTATCCCGTCAGCTGCACTCAGCCTGGAACTTACAGATCTTCTTCCTCGGATGTCTCTCAATTGCTGTAGTAGGCATGTAGATTCCCATATAATTGCAAAACATGTGGGAGACCAATGGAGGGATGACGGAACCTGCTTGTCAGCTCTTGTGCGCGATGAGGTGGATGAGCTCACCAGTCCGTAGGAATAGGTAAGATGCGAACCACCCGAATAGAGTTGTGTAGGTGAGTTGGAATGCTACCATCAGCTTTAGTCATTTATGGGGACGTACAGCTCATGACGACAGCCTGAATGGCAGCCGCTTTATCGCCTCCATTCTTCTTGTATGTATCCCAAGCATGATGTGCGTGTGCTGTTAAGTCAGATTCAAGCGCAGAAAAGATTAGGGACGCTTACCGATACCGAACCACAACGGTGTTCCACAGACCAAAGACTTCATCGACAACTTTCCCAGTAACGACGCGGCGATGATCGTCGATCTGAATACTAGCTCTTCCGTCAATGGTCCCTCTATATCAGCTGGAGTCACATCAGGAAGAACAGCGGAACTCACGACAATGAAGTTCCTCGTGTTGATTATACTCCAGGATCTCCATGCGTCTGCGACACGCGAGATCAATCTGTCGTCACCTGGGATTGATCTTTGAAGAGGAAGATCTTTGTCAAGATACATCGCTACCAGAGGTCCAAATAGTATAGAGGGTGCGAGGAGGTACGGTAGAACACCACTCGTATTTGGCGACGTGATACTGAATGAAGTGGGTAAGCCAAGGAGATCTAATGCTGGTCTGATCTATCTTGTCAGCTTCTGTGACCAAGGTAAGCTTACAGCGTCTATCCACCCGTAATTTCCAGTATCTTTGACCACGTAGTAGATGCCGAATAACGATAATCCGGTAGCTATGCCCACAGCCCTCATCCTAATTTTGATGGTAGCGGGGTGATCCCTACTCCCCACTTCGGGTTGTATCGAGTCGACATCACTCGCCGCAATAGGCTGTGCCCCAATCTCAGGTTTATCGGACGTAGTCTTGACGCTCCTACTTCGAAGGTAGGCGGGAAGACCGATTGTCTGTGCGAGATAGAGGGATCCAACATAGGTGGTAGTGAATAGGAGTGAGAGTAAATGGGCGCTTTGCGGCTGGATCCCTAGGACTAGAGGCACCGGTAGTACCAGCTGAGTACTGAGTGGACCCATCTGATCCTTCTCTGTCCCGTCTGAACAAGTTGATTGAAGGTTGACAGATGATTTCAACAGTTGAACAATAAGCTCGAGCGACTGAAGCTTCCCCGGACGTCACATCTCGACCCCGCATTGTACTACCCTGAGCGGCGGCTGATAACGACAGACAAGTGACCGGAGACCGGTTCATCAATCCTCTACTGTATCATTCATACTCGGATAGTCATACAACACCCATGCGGATCACATCATCAAGACGCTGAGATGAGCGACGAGACATCGCTGGAGAGAGTGAGCTGTCGCAGGTCTACTGTGACCCTCAAACTTACTGACGGCAGGCCCACTCCTTGTCCGCCCATGCTTCTATCCTCCTGGCCCCGGGACAAGTCACTGCTCAAACCCTCTCTCTCGCCCTCAAGGCTTATACGGATGCTGCTCAATTATTCGAAGAAGCATCAATCGAAGCAGAGGATGTCAGTACCAGAAGAACACTACTACTATTGACGAATCAACATCGGAAATTAGCAAAAGATCTTGAGAGGAAGCTCTATAGAGGTGAAGGATCTAGTACGCCTACTCAGGTGGAAAGTGTAGTGAGAGGTACTGTAAGACGGAGCTATACTACACCTACGCCTGTTCCCTCTCGGGATGGGCCTTCAATGGGTCTAGGGGCCATTGGGAGGGAAGTATGGCCTCCTCCCGGTATCGGTGCGTCTCCTTTCCTCCATCCTTCACACGGTTTATGCTGATGGCAGCTACTCGTGTCTCTCCCGCCAGAGGCCTGCCGCCTTTCGCAATGCGACCACCCACAGCGACGATCGAGCCGAATCCAACAGACCAGCTCTCACCCCTTCATTCATCCTCCTCTTCATCCGGCACAGAGACAGGGACAGGGGGTAGCTACTACAATTTCGGCGCTATACCAGATACTCTCGATCCATTCTCTAGATTCTGGGGAAAGCTCGATAATATGCTGGATGATATTTCGAATCCAGTGGCTTTCGCTACCGCCTCAATGAATGCTCCTACGAACCCGGCACTGACAGAGGGAGATCTGCGGGACGGGGAAGAAGTGGGGGAGAAGAGGGAAAGACGGAGGACTAGCGAGAAGAAGAAAGATAAGGGACGAGAAAGAGGTGAGGTCTCGTGACCATCGACAATGGTCAAAGGCTAATGATAGCTGAATCACCTGGATCATTCTACCTCGTTAACAAGCATACCCTTCCAAGGGAATCTACTGGATCATCAAGGACATCGTATGTCCACACTACGCACCTAATATTCCTTGACTGACCTCAGTTCTCCGACCGAGAAAACTCCTGAAGAGCTGATTCTCGAGAATGAGAACCTCCGCATCTCGTTGGATGCGATTGCCTCTCATGCTCAGAGAGTCGATGTTGAGAATAAACGCTTGAAAGCCGAATCGGAAGAACGGAATAAGATGATGAAAAGTGCCATACTAGAGGTCAAACGAGAGGTAGGTTTCCGGACTAGTACACAAGTACACTGAGAGTAAGGCTGACATCTAGGCGGTCAAAGTCAAGCAAGGGCAAGATCTGATGCGGTCACAATTACTAGGATCTATCCCTTCTCCAAATCCAAGGAGGCTGGAAGCGAGTCGTGCTCTGCCTGCTCAAGGTGAATTGGTCAATAGTAAGTCTATCACTCTTTAGTGTGGCTAATGGGTAGATCAAAGGAAACGGATTGATAGTCTAGAAGAGGAATTGAAGTTATTGAGAATCGAGAATGAGAAGAATGTACGTTCACCTCCCGTGGAAATATGCTGATGAAGTAGAAAGACGCTGCTATGAGATACAAGGAGAGGGTAAGCTTGTTGTTGATCGTACCAGCACGATACAGAGCTGATGAGGTAGATTGATAAGATCAAAGCGAATGCTAAGGTCAAGAAAGAAGCCAAGATGAGGGGAGAGGAATCATCAAAGGCTTGAATCACTCTTTGCTTGATTCCTGCTTTGATGGTTATATTGGATGGACAATTGTAGCTATATCGCATTCATGTATATTAAATGTAATTATGCACAGTTAGGTAGACAATGTATTGTAAAGTACAACATGCATTTGCACATCCAAGCTCTCACGCCGTACCAGCGACGTCTCAGCGAGATGACGGAATGATGTATGCTAATACTCCCAATCCCTCTGTGCCATCATATGATCTATCATCAGTACTCTCCTCTGATGTCACGTCTTGGCCTTGGCGATACGAGTGCAGCTGAAAAGCTGATGGGAAAGCGGGAAGAAGGAGAACAAAGAGGCAAGCAGGTTGCGAGGAAGAGTCGGGGACATACCCTGCTGAGAAGCTTCTTCCATTTCCCGCTTTGTCTTCCTCTTCTTGTACAGATACAATCCGAGGACGGTACAAATAACGACGACCGCCACGGAAATGACTGATACAGATACCGCGATCGTCGTTTTGCTGTACCATCAGCTTGTAGTGTACGACAAGGATGGAGTGACGTACTTTGAAGAAGAGTCACCCTCAGCTTCAGCACTAGGTCCCCCGGCTACAGTTCCCGTTTGAGTAGTTTGAGGAATCACATTAGGTGAACCAGTCGTATGTACGCTCTCGACACCTTCTGTGGCTGTTACCCACCTTGAAGTGAGAGTATCGGTAAATTGTGAATTGACATTGATCTGCGATTCGGACGATGATGAAGATGAGGAAGAGGTATATACTGAAGATGGAGTGAGAGTGTAGGCTGAGTCATCTGTACTTGATGCCGAGGCTGAAGATGATGACGATAGGGAATCGGTGGTATCAGATGAGGATGCGGTCGCTGATTCCGAAGTGACACTGGCGGCGGAAGACGAGGAGACACTGCTCGTAGCAGAGGAGTCGGTGGATGAGGTAGTGGATAAAGAAGACGAAGCAGCACCACCAGCTGGAGGTAATCTATCATCAGCTCCCTTTGCGTCGTCCATAATACAGGAAGAGAAAGACTCACAATTCACCAGTCAAGGCAAAATAGTCAACATCCAAATATATATATTTCGGGTACTGCTCGATATTCCTACTATTCTCATTTGCGATCTTCAACGTATGTTCAGCATCACTCAAGCCAGTAGTGGCAAAGAGGACAGCTTGGAATTGTCCATCTCCCGAGGCGAAACCTGAGAAGAATTCCGGTTCACCCGAATCGATCGATACGGAGTATATACCCTGTTTCATTAGTGTTTGGATCCCTTACTTTCAGGTATAACGACATACATGACTATGTTGGTTAGATTTGTTCAGATTGGTCTGAAGATGTGGAGAACTCACTTGTCTCGACGGGCTCCGTAGATTGCAATATCAGTTCCTTTCCACCAGATTGACGCCGAATCGCCCTTTGGGTCAGCCATGCCTAGGCAATCGAGGATTGACTCACGCTATTCACAGAATGTCGGCTGATACTATTAGTACCATAGAGCCTCGCGTATAGCGTTCACTTACAAAGTCTACTCTATCAGCCTAATCGGTGTTGGTACTGGGGGACTCACAGAATTGAAGTATCGATCTACGAAGGGATCATCTGATCGATCAGATGTCAGTACCTGTCTGCCAAGGGGGGCTTACCTCCATCATGCCTGATCGTTAACTAATTGCTGACACGGTAGATGGGACTCACCAGGATCCTCCGGACCAAACGATATTTCCGTTGGTATTATCGACTACCGTTGACATCCCACCTAATCAGCGGCAAGACAAGGGAGTGAACGCTTTTGATGGGTTTGATCGATATGGCTATATCAGTGACGAAAGTGGTAGAGTATATGACGAGGCCGAAATGGTCGAGTGATAGGCTGGTGACGGTTGGTCAAGTATACAAGTGAGTGTGAGAAGTAGGCTCCGAATACGATGAATCAATCGATCAAAGAAGAACCGACAAAACCAATACAGGGGTTAGCCCATCAACTCCCAGCACTCGAAGATCCCCATCCGGGATTCATATCCTTTGTCTTCCATTACCCAATCAGACATTTGACCCCTTGTCGAAACTACTCCTTTCCCCCTTTATATTCCCACTGAAAGGGTGATTCGCATTACCAAAGGTAGTTGAGAAAGGATATTACTCAGGCCTGGACTTTGAGTGAGATATGATATACATGAAAGACACTGCGATAAAGACCATAATGATGATCAAGATTATGATGGTGGACTTGGCTTGTCCAGTGTCGATAACCCGCCTAATCCTGTTGAGGGGTCCTTGAACTGATCCTGCTTGTCAGCTTTTACACACTCACGGCGAACGATCGACTGACTGCTTGAAGTTGGTCTTGATACTGCTCATCAGCTTCATATCATCTACTGTACTAAGGACTTACAGCCTGCTTACGACGCCCTAGACGATCTTGCCATCCTTGACCTGTCATGACTGCTGCGTAGACCTGGGATCAGCTTATCCTTTGGGAAATCCATCCGAACCTACAGCTAGACATAATGATCCAATGACTGCTGAGCGCTGTGCTATATCTGCTGGTCCCAATCCCATAGTTGCTGTATGTACTAGTCGTCGTATAGCTACTGAATCTCCAGCAGTTGATCATCGAGATCTACTCGTGGTTCAATGCGGGACTCCCTAATGACGTGTCAATTGACCAATGACGTTAATTACGTGACTATGTCCAGCCAGATTAGCTACTCTACTCTGTCTTACCCTACCACTATTATTGTACCCTAACCCTCGCTCTGTACTACCACCATGCCGTCCCCGGCTACATCCCCTACCAACCCCTCGAAGCCAATGTCATCCCAGCATCATTCATACCCATCTTCTGCCGCTTCAGCCACACCCGCTAGACCACGGAGAAGAGTGGCTATGTTCTCGGAACCGACTGTCAGAGGCGGATCTAGCTCTGAAGAGGATGAACCGAGAACTTCTTCTAACGGGCATCATGATGAACGTACGTGTCACAAGGACTGTATGAGTCGGAAGCTGAGACGATTGGAGGGGCTAACGCGTAGCTATGTCACATTCAAGACCATCACCTTTCCCCGTAGGGCACAACCGGCTCGCTTCGACATCACGTATATCCTCAATCGTCAATTCATCATTGAACCTCTCGCATGCAGCTTTACCACGTTCATTGACTGGAACGAGTGATCAATTCAGTACTCCACATGCCGAGTCTAGTACAGCGGCACAACGCAATTCTCGACCCGCCCCAAACAGGACATCGCGTCAAGGATCATTCCAACCTACCCATGATTCGCTTGATCCGGATTCTCAATTCTATAGGCGACTGGCACATCTCGATGATTCAGGATCAGAAGATGAGTCAGATGATGATATGAATCTGGATGTATTACCAGTACCACTCGGCTCGACACACGTGGACGGTATACCTAATCCCATGGAAGTGAGCCGGATGGGTAATGGAATGGCCAGGAGTCCAGACGCATTTGCAGTTGAAGCAGAAACGAAAGAAGGACACGAGAGGCTGGAATGGCAGAGTATGTTGGCATCTGTATTGGCTGGAGATGTATTACGGGGAGAAAGTACGAGGCAGGGATTAAATGAACCTACGAAAGGAGGTAGGCAGAAGGCATTAGGTCAGAGTTTATGGTGGCAGATAAGAGCTAGGATGAGGGGTCGTACGGAAGCGGAAGAGAAACGGAGGGTGGAAGAGAGAAGAGGAAGGATCGTGGACAGTGTATTGGAGGAATTGGACGAGTTTAGAATCAAGAAATCGACTAGTCTACCACGTACCACCCGCACATTATCTTCCGAAGATGCTATCCAAGGTTTGACGGAAGCAATGGCCGGGTTGGATCCCGAAGAGGTCGAACATGAAGAAGAACTCAGCGCATTGGATCAAGTAGTCTACATGCTTGAGAAACTCAGTCTTGTCGAAGCTCTTTACCCTCATCACACTGCCCTGCGCCAGACCAAACCACTGTACGATACCGAGAAATTCCAAGCCCGAGTAAATGCTCTTTCCGCATGGGCTACAATAGTACAACAACTTCAGACTCAACTTTCAATCCTACAGAAATGGACCGGTTCAGACGATATCGACATTACTCGACCTAACACCACCAAAGAGAAAGCCCTAGTGACCAAAAACAGATATCATCCACTTGACGCCAAAGCTCGAGCTCAATCTTCCATGGACGTGGCGGACGATACTACTTTCTTGGAACGAGTTATGAAGGAGGATAACCTTCAAAAGACATTCGAAAAGAGGATCTTTGTGGAAATCATGTCGCTCATTATCAATGCGAAAGATACAGTCATTTCTTGGTTACCCGCATTTCAAGAAATGGGACTACCCGATTTCCAGTACGAACTAGTCCGATTGATCGGATTCCCTGGTCGATTGATCACTGAAGCTCTCAAAGTTCGTCTGGATGCCGCTGCGAAATTGGTCGACCCGAACCCGATAGTCATCAACGACATGATTGACAATTTCCGACTATCGATCAGTTTAGCAGTACTTATCAAAAGTCAATACGACGATATTGTCTCGCCAGATCCCGACAAGAGATGGCAGATTCCACCATGTATGGCGCCCGACTACGATGCCGTTCTTCTGGATGCTATACGAACATTCTTCAAACTTCTACACTGGAAACTCAAGTCTGGAAATCGAGCAATGTACTTCAAGGAAACAGAGGTGCTCGAGGA